>Ga0315296_10000004_pt1 | contig 299393 bp, 321 predicted proteins | sample YL17G14_18_MG_FD_203921 | JGI IMG/M metagenome (GOLD analysis project Ga0315296, IMG submission 203921) | Sediment microbial communities from Yellowstone Lake, YNP, Wyoming, USA - YL17G14_18 | ecosystem: Environmental > Aquatic > Freshwater > Lake > Sediment | place: USA: Wyoming | collected...
GCGCATGAGCGCCTTGATTTCTTTCGTTGACATCATGGGTCACCGCACTATTCGACTTTGTCTATGCCACTATATATAAAATCAAACTGCGAATGAGTGAGCGCTCAATTATGGTGATTTTTTTCGCAGAATAACGTATACTTGATGGTGGGCCGGGCCGGACTCATGCCCAAATGGGTATGAGTACGCATTATTATATTGGAAAGTGGCGGGTCCGGTGGTATCTGCACGCAATTAGGTGCAAGTACCTTAACAAAATGAACAAGACGCTGTTGCGCTTAGTTTTCCATAACTATCATAGTCATGGTCGAACTTACTTTATCGAGCTGCCGGATCTTTTTTATCACCATCTCTCGAAGCTTTTCAAACGTGTCTGATTCCAACATGACGATTATGTCAAAGACTCCATAGACCAAGTAAGAAGCTTTGACTTCTGGGATCTTCTTTATGTTCTCCAGAACTTCCTTTTCCCTACCAGCCTCGACATTTACAAATACAAAAGCCAGAGGCATAATACCACCTATGGATTATTGCGAATTTTACCTTATAACTTCTCTGTCGAAGGGTTTCCAGGTGGCTCTTGGTAAGGCGAGGAGTTTGGACACGTTTCAGAAGTTGGGTATTTTCTATCGATCATATTCATTAAAGGGCTTGGGTTTCTTGGCTTGGTCATCTGCAGCCCCAGACTTTTTCTCGCACACGTGCCAGAACGGCCTCAGTTCCAGCCTCCCGGGCCTTGTCTACCACACGACGCTTCACTGACGAACTTCTTCTGACTATTGTTAAAGTGCATCATGAACTCGACTTAGATGCACTATTTGTCGCACCTTTAGTACATGACCTTATAGTCAAACAGCTCTACACCGAGATCCTTAGGATCCAGGATGGCACTGAGCGCCATTCCATTTTACGGAAACATTAACCATCACTCGCTCTCAAGGCTTTTATTCAAACAAACCGTGAAGACATTCTAACTTTATCCTCTATACTTATTGATAATTGGCATTTTCCATCCAATGCCGAATGCTTTGGGTGTGATCTTGATGCAGGGAGTCGCTTGCCATCTCTTATACTCGGCATTTCTAATTCTTCTATATGTATCTTCAACAATTGCCTTTGAATAACCCATTGCAATCAATTCCTGCTTACCTCTTCGATTTTCTATAATTTCATCGACAAGTGGACTAACAATGTCGAAGTCAAATGGATCAAATTGATTTTCCTTGAGCTCGGGTGAAGGTCTTTTCAAAAAAACTTCACTCGGGATTACCTCTCTGCCAGCCTTATCATTCACATACCTCGCAAGTTTATAAACCTCAAGCTTACTTACATCGCCCAATGCTCCGATTCCGCCTGCCATATCTCCGTATAGTGTGCAGTAACCAAGCGCAAGTTCAGTTTTGTTCCCGGTGTTTAGAACCAATATTTTCAGATCCTTTAACCGGTTGGATATATCCATTAAGCTATTGCATCTCGTTCTAGGCTGTATATTTTCATCAGCAACAGGATCGTCCCTTTCTTTTCTTATACCAAAATGTTTCCTTATTTGTTCCAAAGGTTCCTCCAAACTTTTTTGAAAAGTGTTAACAATGTTTTGAATTGAGAATTGAATAAAGCATACTCCCAAGTTTTCGGCTAATTTTTGGGCATCTTTTTTGCCAGTTTCGCCGGAGAAGTTGGAAGGCATGGAAACACCGATAACATTTTCTTTGCCCAAGGCCTCGACAGCTATGCAGGTAGTTAGTGATGAATCGATTCCACCACTCATTCCAACAACGGCCTTTTTGAAACCTGTCTTTCTGAAATATTCGCGTATTCCTAGCACTATGGCATCAAACATTTCCAGTTCTTTATGATACAAAGGGGGTTCGACCTTTTCAGCAACTCCTTTCTTTGGGTCAATGTCAGTAATTATCAGATCTTCCTCAAACTGTTTGCCTATGGCTATCAGATTCCCAGATCTATCTACTGCCAAGCTTTGCCCGTCAAAAACAAGTTCGTCCTGCCCTCCAACCAAATTAACATAAAATATCGGGACCTTGTTTTTCCTAGACTTTTCTCTCAATAGTTTTTCTCGTTCAAACCTTTTTCCTGCATAAAATGGCGAGGCAGAAATGTTAACGATTATGTCCGCCCCCCTTTTTGCTAGCAAATAAGTAACTTTTGTCTCATAATTTTTGTCCCATAAATCTTCGCAAATCTCCACGCCCAACTTAAATTTCCTTCCATTAAGGTTCATTGATATTGGTTTGATTTCTCTCTCTTGCCAGCTTGAAGTACCTATCTTCATCAAATACATCATATGTAGGTAAAAGAGTCTTGTGAGCTATACCCATCAGCTTATTTCCAATGAAAACGGCCGCGGCATTGTACAGATTTTTCCCCTTGTAATCAACGAAACCTATTATCCCAGCAACATCACCATTATGGCTAATTAGTTCCTCCAACAATTCCTTGTTCCTCTTTACAAAGGCATTTTCAAGCAAAAGATCTTGAGGAGGGTAGCCAGTAATCGCCAGTTCCGGAAATATTACCAAATCGGCCTTATTCTTTTTCGCATTACTTATATATTCCTTTATTTTTTCAATGTTACCCTCTGAATCACCAACTGTGGTGTTAATTTGAGCCATTGCTATTCTCATTCTACAAACCTCCAATTTTTAAATACCGAAATCCCTCGATGTAATATCAATAAACTCAATAATTATATTATTTGAAAACATAAATAAAGTTCCTTACTTGGCCAATCGCTAGAGTTTGGATACGATCTCGTCGGCAGTCATTATCTTGGCGTTGTAGACATCTTCAAGATATTTCAATCCTTGCTCATGGTCTTCCTGCGTGAATGCCTCTACGCCGTCTTTGGCTATGATGATTTTATAGCCTCTGAAGAATGCGTCTGCGGCCGTGTGCCTTACGCACATATGAGTGTGCATGCCCCCCAAGATTACGGTTTTGACCCCCTCGCCATCATATAGGCTCCTTAGCAACGGGTCCAGCCCTGTTTCGTAGAATCCGCTGTATGCCCTTTTTTCAACGATGTAGTCTTCCTTGGATGGTTTCAGTTCAGGGATCACTTCTGCCCCTTTTGTGCCTTTCATCGCATGCCTCCCCCATTTTTGCACGACTTCTGCGTCTTGCGGATAGTGGGCGTCATTGCTGTAAATGACGGGCACGTTGTGCCTGTGCGAAGCCCCAATAAGCTTTTTCAGGTTCGGGATTATGCTTCCGGCGCGTTCACATTTCAGGTCTCCAGTGACGAAATCATTCAGCATGTCAATTATTATTACAGCCATGTTGTTCATGGAATATACACCTTACAAGATTATGCATGTTCTACTCTTATCAAACTGCATAGTTGATAGTAATTAGATTTTCTAGGATTTTTAATAATTGTGCTATCCCATAACATATGTCACCCCTACAAGAATAGCTGGAAGGGGTTGCAGTGTTGGACAGGGAACTTAGAAGACGGAGATGGATAGTGCGGAGAAAGCTCGATGGGTGGAATAACAAAGTCATCGCCTCCTATCTTAAGATAAGCGAGAGGACGGTCATCAGGTGGTGGGTTGCATACCAGTGGCATGGGTGGGAAGGATCTGGAGATCAGGTCAAGGGGGCTCCATACAGTACACTCAACCCCGGGTGGGATTTGAACCCACGACCGGCTCGGGCACCACTCCATCATTTTATTATTTTCCATTATCCCAGATTCAATTTGTAGACTTGTAATAACATAGAAAATTGGTGGGCCGGACCGGACTCATGCCCAAATGGGTATGAGTACGCATTTTTCTTACAAAAAAAGTGAAACGGGTGGGATTTGAACCAGCGACGTATGGAGCATAGGTGTATATGAAGCCGGCGTACTCGCTTGCATCGCAGAAGGTGCCCCCCATAACGGTGGCTCCGCAGAGGTTAAGGAGACGATTGGCAACAAGCGGCGCCATCAGGTCCGTGTTGCCCCCTTAACAGCACTCCGTGAAAGCCTGGTCACCGTATTCCTTAGGGATGGCTCTTAGCCTCTCTACGACCTTCCCCAGTGCTTTTCCCAAGTTACTCTTACGAACCTTCCCTCGCCACCAGACCCAGACCTCTCCAAGAGGTGCTTGAGGCAGTCAGGGCTGTAGGCACGGCGCAGGTAGGATTACCCCTTGGAGCAGAGGTGACCTATCGTTGCCGGACAATCGGGATCGCTTCGATGTCAGACCTACGCCATGATGGTGCAAGTGTCAAAAAAGTTCCTCGGTCAGATGGTCTTACCCTTCGTTATCTTGCTACTACTCAACATTGACACTTGATAGGATGGCCGCCTATCGTCAATTAATTGTATTGCTTACCTTTTTGTCGCGGACCTTTCCGTTTCCCCTTCCTCTCCGCGTGAACGCCTCGTCGCATCTGAGAAGGGCTACAGCGGCGTCGCACGCCGAACGGATGACCTGCCTTCTCATGGCCAGTGGCTCCAGTAGTCCTGCTGTTACTGCGTCGGCGATTCCGCCCGACTCCAGATCCAGACAGGCGGACGTGAACCCTGTTTTGTGGGCAGCGATGAGTTCCGCCAGGGTTCCCAGAGGGTCGAGCCCCGCATTCTGGGAGAGGGCCTCAGGTACGGAGAGAATAGCCCTGGAGAACGCTTCCATGGCCATCTGCTGCCTCCCGACAACAGAACGTGCCTTCTTTTGGATTCGCACACTGAGCTCGACCTCGGTGGCAGCGCCTCCTGAGACCACACGCGGATCCTCGAGGAATGACCTCAACAGAATTAACGACGAGTTTATCGCCTTGACCGCATCGCCTGCCAGGTCTTTATTCCCTCTCCTCAGCACTAGACTCACGGTCTTGGGGTCCCTACACCTAGAGAGTTGTATGTACCGCTCCTCACCGGCTCCTGACTCTTCCACAGTCCCTGCCCATCCGAGATCTGAGGGCGTGAGCTCGCTCGGAATCGCTAACTGAGCGCCGGTCGCCCTTTCAAGCCGCCTAAGTTCTTCGGGGCTCACAAGCTTGACGGCTAAGATGCCCTCCTTTGAGAGCCTCCTCGCCACGTAGTCATCGATCCCACCCTTGCAGACAACGAATCGAACCTTCAACCCCTTAAGCCTGACGATGAAGTTCTCAAGAAATCGAGTCTCATCCTCGATCATGGCTTTCATCGCGTCGGGGGTGACGAGCTCAACGATAACGTCGAAGGTGCTCCCTTTCATCTCGAGAGAGTCGAGGATAGCGACGCTCGCCCCCTCAATCATCTTGGGCATATCCGAGGCAACCGCGGTCTTATCCAAAATCAGACCACCCACCAGCTCCGTTCTTGGTCCCGAAGACCCCGTCTTGCCAGTGACAAAAATGGCATCCTGATCCAGGGAGTAGCCCCCATCGCGTTGTTCGGCGAGCCTTCTAGTGGCATCCGCAATCAGCCGCGAGGAATCGATGGCCAAGGGCATCCTAAGCTTGGTCCTCAGCGATGTGATGGCTACGCTTTCAAGGATCCGCCGACCCAAGGGTGGATAAAAAGTCGCCATCTCTTCCAGAGCAGACAGAGCCCCCTCGGCGGCGAGCCCGAACCCCTCTATTACCTGAAGGGGGTGGATTCCAGCCGAGATAACCTTTGCCGCCTCATTCATCAAACTACCCAATATGACTACGGCCGAACTCACGCCATCGCCCGAAGTGGCGTTCATGACCTCGGCGACCTCGCGTATCACCTTGACGACCGGATGATCGCGCGCCAGCGCTGAAGCGATGGAGAGGCCGTCCTTTACGAGGGAGATATCATCGTTTTTACCCACGACGCACTTACGACTGCCGAAGGGCCCGAGGGAGGACGCAAAGATGCCACCCAGTGTTTCAGCGGTCTCGGCAAGCGTGAGCTGAAGGCGGTCCGGTCCGTCACCCGGCTGCTGCTGGCATCTGCCGCCCTCACCAGACATGACTTAGCGCCCAGAGACCAAGATATTGTTTCAGAAAGATAAATATATTGCCGAGATCGACGAGGTAGAGGTTCGGAGGGCAGTCTTTTCCAAGGAGAGGAGGCAGGTGTCGGTGGGCTTCGTTCAAAGACCAGCGTTTCTGGGGGTGGATGCACTGCTCGGAAGGAAGGCCCAAGGGTACGATGCTAACTCCAGATCGATCAACATCAAGGTCGTGCGTGCAGTCTGCGAGGTCACGGAGGGGGCCATCGGACCCTACGCCATGAACAAACTGCTCTCAGGGACCGGCATCATAACCTCTGACGGCCTGACCCTTGTCAAGGAGATGCGGTTCAGGACTCATCAACCCGTCGTCAATCTGCTATTGAGAGCCCTCGATGTCCAAGACAGGGAGGCAGGGGACGGCAGCACAAGGATGTTGCTTCTCGTGGGGGGGTTGCTAGATGAGGCGGAGAAGCTCATGGAAAAGCATGTCCACCCATCGCGCGTCTCCCAGTGGTTCGGAGAAGCCGCATTGGAGGCCACCGAGTTCCTAGCGGGAATGGCGAAAAGAGCCGAGGAACCCAAGGACCAGCTCGGTGTCGCGATCACTGCCAGCGCTGGCAAGTTCCTCTCAGAGGCCAAGCAGGGCCTAGTCTCCGAGATTGTGAGGGGGGTCCGCATGGTCACGGAAGCACGAGGGGGGAGGAAAGTCGTGGACAGGGAGGCACTTTCCATTGAGGTCGTCGATTCTGGCAACGCCACGGATTCATTTCTTTTGAGGGGTTGCCTTGTCTGGGGGGGGAGAGCCCATCCAGAGATGCCGAAGACCGTCAAGAACCCCAAAGTGGCCATCGTGGATTTTCCTCTCGACTGCTTCAACAAGCCGGGATACGCATCCAGGATGCCCCTCTGCAGAGTTGAATCGGTGGTACGCATAGGAGGCCTGCAAGAGGTTGAGGAGGAGAGAGTGAAGCTCCTGAGGGAGAGGATAGATGCCATTGCCAAGAGCCGTGCTGACGTTGTGGTCTGCAAGAGGGGGATAGGTGACCTCGGCATTTCGATGTTGGCGAGAAGAAGGCTCTTTGCGATGGAGCGGGTTATGAGAGAGGTGGAGGTCTTGCGGCTCTCCAAAACCACTGGGGCGAAGATTATGGCTGACCCGATAAATATCACAAGTTCTGATCTTGGGATCGCCTCTCTTGTCGAGGAGAGAGAGTTCGCGGGGAAACGTGCGGTATTCTTCGAGAACCGCAGGAATGCGAGGGCGGCGACATTCGTAATCTTCGGAGTCAATGCAGCCAGTGCCTGTGTGAACAAGAGGAGCGTAGAGACCGCCGTAGGGGCGGTTACTTCGGTGGTTGAGTGCAGCCGGGTTGTGCCCGGGGGAGGCGGAGCGGAGGCAGCGGCCTCAAGGTTCTTGAAGAGCCGCGCGCTGGAATTCTCCTCAAAGAAGCAGTTGGTCTACGAAAGCTTCGCCACCGCACTGTTGGTCATTCCAGCACAAATCGCAAAGAGCACGGGAACTGACGCCATAAGACTCGTTTCAGATCTTATGAGATGCCATGAGACAGGAGACGTCTTCGGCATAGATGCAATCAGCAAAGGGGTTGCAGATATGTACAAGAGGAGAATCATAGATCCACTGAGGGTTGCTTCTGGTGCCATCAGAAACGCCTCTGACTTCGTCTGTCAACTCCTCGATGTGGACCTCACCCTGAATGCCCCACGCGATGCGCCAAAGGAGGGAGAGGAGCAGCGCACAGGTCACGTAGAACATAAGAATACAGGAACACCGGAGGCAAAGAAGTAGGCCGGGGGATATCGTTAGTCAAAACCATCCCAAATGTAGCTGAACGGTCGGTAAAAAACGTTTTAAGTGAGGGTATTGAACATAAAAATAGCTTCTCAATGCGGGGATAACAGTTTTGGACAGAGCGATAATCTTTGAATCTCCCAAGTGGGACCTTGGAGGTTGTTTTGCCTTTATCGCAAAAGAGACCGGCCTCAAGGTTGATAACGAGGTAGCATTTTTCATCAGTAAGGGGATTGACAACTCATTGGCCTATAGGTTGGGCTGGGACGTCCAACTCTGCATGACTACCACAATCGATGTGACAGCCACGAAGGCATTTAAAGTTGCGTAGGTGAAAGAAAATGGCCACAGAAGAGGAAGTTTTGAAGAATCTGGAAGAGAGCGTCGTCTTGGGCGATGCTGAGAAAGCCGTGGAGGCAGCGAATAGAGCTATTGAGATAGGAGTTGACCCAACAAAGGCGATAAGCGAAGGGCTAGCCAAGGGAATGGTGGTAGTTGGCGAGAAGTATGAGAACTGTGAATACTACCTCCCCGAGGTCGTTCTGGCAGCTGGTGCGATGTACGCCGGAATGGAAGTACTGAAGCCGCACATAAAGGTAGAACCTACAAAGATACCGGGCAAGCTGGTGCTCGGCACCATTGAGGGCGACGCGCACGACATAGGCAAGAATCTTGTAAAGATAATGTACATCGCGGCAGGCTGGGAGGTTCACGATCTCGGGAAGGATGTTCCATTGATGAACTTCGTGGACAAGGCCAAGGAGGTCAAGGCTAACATCGTTGCCGCTTCAGCTCTGATGACAACCTCGATGATGCGAATGAAGGATCTGATCCAACTACTCAAACAGGAGAACATACGCGAGAACGTAGGGGTTATAGTAGGCGGAGCGCCCGTCTCGGAGGAGTTCGCCAACGAGATCTCTGCCGACGGTTTCGCTCCTGACGCGGTCAAGGCGGTTAGGGTAGGGGAGAAGATCCTTCTCGACAGGAAGGCATCGGACAAGTGGAAGTAGGACAGCCCCAAACGGCTTTCCAGTTTAGTTGGTGGCATGAGCCCGTCTTCTAGCGCAGTATCTTTGACAGCAGATTTAAGGCCAACGTACGATGAGAGAATCGCATCCATGAACAGGTACTACAGGGAGAAGCCACCAGCCAAACAGGAGATAGAATACGGGGGTTCGCCTATACCCATCAGCATAGAAAAGACCTTTGAAAGGTATTTGGTCTAGCCTGCTTTGGTCTTTAACCTTAAAAGCATCCGAAGTATGCCCATTGAATCGATGGAAAAAGGGGGAAGATTAAAGCACCTTGAGTGCCTGATCTAGAGCCCCCAGAAGAACACCCGCATCATTCTCCGTGATTGTAAGCGGAGGTTGCAGTCTCAAGACATTCTTCCTTATGCCTCCGGTACCGATGATCAATCCCTTCTTGAACAGATCGTCCTTCACCTTATTGGCCTCGGCAATTGCCGGCTCTTTTGTCTTGGCGTCCTTCACGAGCTCTATGCCGATCATCAAACCAAGACCCCTGACGTCCCCCACCTTCGGATTCTTTAAGGTCATAGCCTTGGTTTCTTTCAGGATGTACTTTCCGATCTTGGCAGAGTTCTCGACGAGGTGCTCCTCTTTTATGACTCTGATCGCTGCCAGACCAGCGGCACAACAAATAGGGTTTGATGAGAACGTCGTTGCATGGTCACCAGCGGACCACGCCGAGTTGATGGCATCGGTGGTCACCATCCCCGCAAGTGGCAACCCGCCGCCCAGAGCCTTTCCCATCGACATTATCGCCGGACTGACTCCCCAGTGCTCAGAAGCGAACATCCTGCCTGTCCTTCCGAAACCAGTCTGAACCTCGTCTGTCGCGAAAATAACGCCCGCAGCCTTGCAGATCTTCTCGACCCTTTCGAGGTATCCGTCTGGTGGTACGATGATCCCACCCTCCCCGAGAACCGGCTCGATTATGACGCAAGAGACGTTCTCAGGTCCCAGGTGGTAGTTCAGAAGGTCATCAATCTTGTTGGCACACGCAAAATCACAAGACGGGCATTCTAGCGGGCAACGATAGCAGTAGGGGGAGGGAGCTAAGGTCACTCCAGGGTAGTTTGCAAAGAGCCCCATGCCATGCTTGTAGGCCGACTCGCCCGTGAGGGTGAGAGTTATGCCACCCCTGCCGTGGAAGGCATGATCGAGTACAACGACATGGGACCCAACCTTACCGTTTGCCGCAGCGTGCTTCTTCGACAGCTTGACGACAGCCTCAACGGCCTCATTTCCGCTGTTGCAGAAATACACCTTCCTGAGTCCCTTTGGCGTCAAGGAAGCGACCTCCTCGGCAAGCAGCACCATGGGGACGTTGTGCCACAGGGCGTGCCCCAGCCTCCCCGCCTGGTCCTGGATCGCCTTTACTATCTTTGAATGGCAGTAGCCTGTATTGTTAACAGCTATCCCTGCGAAGAAGTCCAGGTACTCCCTTCCGTCCAGACCTCTCAACCGGATGCCCTTGCCTTCGACAAAGGGCAGAGGGAATAGGCTCGGATAGCATCCCTGGATGAATATTTTCCGCTTCTCAGCATACTCGTCTACGCTGATCGTTCGCACTCTCCTTTTTGGTCGAATGTTGTTATCTCAAAGCCCTCAATATCTTTAATGGATAGGTACCGTAGGTCTCCGCTGCCCTCATCATGGCCCTGGCATTTTCCAGAGGGGTGTCAATCGCCAGGCTGCATCCCGGCATTAGCGCGAAACCCTCTGGCTGTTCCAGCGTCGTCCCTTCGCGTATGGCCCTCCTGGCGTCCATCATTACATCCTCAGGTTTCCCCCTCAGGAGAGCCCCCGCGGGGTCGAGGTTGCCGGCGATGGCTTTGTGATTCATCAATCCCAGTATCGCCTTATACTTGCCCAAATTGGCCAAGTTGGAAGGCCAGTAGAAGTCCGCGTCGAGGTGCGGCAGAAGGCGGACGTCCGGTATACCCTTGCCGCAGTCGTGGGTATAGACGTACGCACCCTGTTTCTTCCACTCCCTCAGTGGCCAGTACCACCAGTTGAAAATAAAGCCCTTCACGATGTCGAGAGGGAGGAACTCACTAACGGCGAGAACCTCAGACTGATCGATCATCTCAGCCCCTGCGTTTATGAGCGCCTTCCCCCACTCCACTGCAGTCTTTCCGACTAGGTTCAGCAACTTGCGTGCTACGTCCTGCCTTACCTTGAGATCAGCGAGCGCGTTCTCCACACCTCTGACCTGCATCAGCGTGTTCCCAACGCCGTTGACCCACGCCGCGACGGGAACGTTCCGGGGACGGTACTCCTCTGACAACAGCTTGGTGGTCTTGAGCATCAGCGGCAACTTCCCGTCCCTCTGCGGATCTGGAACCCTTAGCTTGTCTACGTCCTCTGGGTTCGGTGCTGCAGGCTCGCTTAGCATCGCATAGGTATCCTCGGGATACTTTAGGACAGAACCCATCGCCTCCGCTTCGAGAGAGCACGACTGACCCATCTCTACGTTGTCCCACCCGATGGCGTCATAGGTCGTCTTGATGACCCTGAAGGCCAGCTCGCCCATCTCGCGACAGAACTGCCCCACCGTCACCCCCATCATCTCCCTGCTCAGGGCAGCGGTAGTCGTTCCATCAATGACGGGCACTCTGTCTACTCCCTCGAGTTTGATAAAGGCAGCGACTCTCTCCCTAGGATTCATTTTGGTGGTAATATTGTTCCCCCCAGCCAATGTTGAATATCAACCTTTATATAACTTGACGTGTCTGCTAATAAGATATTTGGGGGCCCAAAAAATCCTTCGTGGCTACACTGGTAGGATTCTGCGAATCGATCTTACCAGACAGAAGATCTCTTTTGAGAGTCTCGGTCAGCAGATGGCCGAGGATTACATTGGTGGGAAGGGCTTCGGGGTGAAGATGCTTTTTGATGAGCTGCCCGAGGGTATCGATCCTCTCGGACCCGAAAACAAACTCATATTCGCGGTCGGGCCGTTCACCGCAACACCAATCCCAACGTCGAGCAGGTACGGCGTCTTCTTCAAGTCTCCGCTGACGGGCTTCCTTGGGGAGTCCTATTCCGGCGGATCCTACGCCCCCGAGATCAAGAAGGCAGGCTACGACGCTGTAATGATCCAGGGCAGAGCCCAGAAGCCGACTTACATCCACATAAGAGATGATGAGGTATCCTTCAAGGACGCCGCCTCTCTTTGGGGTCTCGACACCCACGTCACCGAGGACGCTGTAAAACAGGAGATCGGAAGCAAGAAGGCAAAGGTGGCAACCATCGGTCCAGCGGGTGAGCGACTTGTAAGATTCGCCTGCATATGCAACGACTACTGGAGGCAGGCTGGCAGGTGTGGAGGCGGGGCCGTGATGGGATCCAAGAATGTCAAGGCGATCGCAATCGAGGGGTCCAAGAAGATCGAGATGGCGGATGAGGAAGGCCTTAGGGCTATAGTACTGGATCTCTTGAAGAAGGTCCCTAAGGACCTGCCGCTCACAAAGAACGGGACTCTTGGAAGGGTAGACCAGCAGAATGAGCTTGGTACCTTCCCCACACGGTACTGGCATGAAGGCGTCTCCGACTTTTACAAAGAGTTCAATGCCTCTGCCATGCGAGAGAAGATATGGGTCAGGAACAAGGGGTGCTTTAATTGCACGCTGACTTGCGGCAAGTACTGCTGCATCAAGGACGGAGAATACGCAGGGACTGAGGTCGAAGGGCCAGAGTACGAGACGATCTACACCTTCGGCGGCCTCTGTATGATCCCCGATATCAAGGCGATTGCAAAGATCAACGACGTCTGCGACCGCCTCGGAATAGATACCATGAGCGGGGGCAACGTGATTGCGCTCATGATGGAGGCGTACGAGGCGGGACGGTTGAAGGACGGGCCTGCCGTCCGCTACGGCAGCGCCAAGGACGCCCTCCGGCTCGTGGAGGAGATCGCGTACAGGAGGGGGCAGGGCAAGATCCTCTCCGATGGGATAAGGCCAGCTGCGAAGGCTCTGGGGATGGAGGACATCGCGATACACGTCAAGGGGCTGGAACCGGCAGGTTACGATCCGCGCGGACTGAAAGGCACGGGACTGGGCTACGCCGTAGCGACCAGGGGAGGCTGCCACCTGAGGTCTGTGGCATACCACTACGAGTCGGCAGGGGCCGTGGATAGGTTTGCGACTGACGGTAAGGCTGAGTTCTTGGTCATGCTTGAAGACAGGGTTGCGGTCATCGACTCAGCAATTGTATGCGTCTTCGCTAGGGACCTATTTTTCAATTGGGAAGAACTCTGCGAGATGTATGAGAAGGTCACAGGAAAGAAGACCACAAGGGAAGAACTGCGGATGAAGTCGGACAGGACAATCACTACGGCCAGGCGTTTCAACATAAGGGAGGGCCTCACCCGTGCAGATGACATTTTGCCAAAACGCTTCATGAAGGAGCCGTTGCCGCGAGGACCGAGCAAAGGGAGCCTGATAACAGAGTCCGAAATGAATGGGATGCTTAACGAATACTATGCGCTCAGGGGGTGGAACCGGGAAGGAATGCCTCCAGAAGTGCGGGATGCGCTGTAAATGGACTTGGTATCAGCCTATCCGCCTCAGGAATCACAGCCAGCATTTCAAGGTCGAGAGTTGCCTTTTGGCGGTGTTGATGTGAAACTCGCCCTTCCTCACTCACTTGTATTGGGGCCCCAGCATAGCCCTAATAGATGTGAAAAACACTGCGCTCAATCGATCAACACCATTAGGATGGGAGACGGCCTCTTCTGGAATGGAAAGGTTACAGCCATGCCAGCCTTCTCGGCTGTCTTCTTCATATTTACTCCGAGGGCATGCTCTGGATAACGCGCCATTGTCGGATGAACACAAACGCCCTTAACGTTACATTTCTCACATAAGACGCAGGACCCGGGTGTGAATGCCACTGCAAGTGTATATCCTCTATTGAAGGCAACCTTCTCAAGCTCAAGAGCCGCTAAATGAAGCCTCCTCTTATCCGCATTCCAGTCGGACCAGAATTTTAAGGCTTGCTCTCTCAACTCTTTCGGCGTAGCTGGATCGAATTCATTTCTTAGGAGACTTCTCCCAACATCTTCGGCTGCTTCAGCATTCGCCTTAAACTTGGCGAGGAGAGCATATTTATATTCTTTTAGCATCTTTCGAAATTCGTCAACTGTTGGAGTGAAAGGTGGGCATACCAACTTTTGCCCATACATATGGCATCCAACCCTGCACTTAAGGACAACTCTGTCTTCAACGACTATCTCACTTGCAGGTATTATTTTCGCCTCGACGGCTCCTAAGTTTAAGGCGGACTTTATGAGAAAATCGAACTCGCTTGAATTTTTTTCCTTTAGGGCAGTTTGCGCATTATCCAATCTGAACCCTCCAATTTCAGCTCCGTGGGTTTTGTATTTGATTATAAGAAAGGTCATTGAATATTTTTAGATTTAAGCTTATGGGTTTGATTTCTTCTTTCCATTTTATGGGCGCCTATAAAGTCTGAAGGCATCTACACTTAATTAGGCGCAAGTACTTTTGGAATATTTTCTTCCCTGGATAGAAGATGAGCCTGTCCGGACTCACGCCCAAATGGGTATGAGTGCGCATTATTATTATCGAAAGTGGTGAACCAGGTGGGATTTGAACTCGCGACCAGTAAAGGTAAAACACCCGCAACCCTCCTTTTTTACAAAACAAATCAAGTTGTAGCTTGAGAAATTTATGGCGATTTCAAGTCTGGGTACTGTACGATATTAACCTTTATCGCATAGTTGACTACCAAATTAATTAATTCCCAAACCCAAACCCGGGCAGACAACAACCGATTTCATCCATCCGGTAACAACACTATATGTTGGGCTTAAAAACGAGTCGAGGAGGTAGCTCGGGAGAATGAGAGGAAGAGCAAAAACCCTCATCGGAGGTTTAAAAGCCTAAATTTGCCAAAGTTTAGTAACTAAGGTTTTATCCTGATGTCTTTTGATGCTTCTGCTATTATACCGTCTGCGAACGCAACTAGCGGAAAGACTTTGGGTGATTTTTCTATCGGCCCGTATAAGATAAAATTTCCTCCCACCATCTGCTGAATCACATTTGCGCCAACACAACAATACTCACGGTACTCTTTTTCGTAGTTTCTTAGCTTTTCCCAAGATGCGGCTGCGTTGTAGATTCCGCCGCCTACAGGGTAGCCCCACTTGGCCTTTACCACATATGACGCCCTTATTGCTGCCCCCGCTCCTTGACCTATGAGAGTCACTGCGACATCGATTAATGGTTTTGTTATCCCACATTCTCTTGCTATGTCAATGAGACCTTTGTCTCGGATCCCATCTCCATTATCTAAGATGTAGATCCTTCCTTTAACATCAAATCCTTTCGGACTGAAGGCTAGTACGATGGCTGACTCTACCTTAAGTTCTCTGATCTTATCGATCTCTATATCTTCTATTCCCACGTTGATTGAGTTATAGATAGCTCTGTTCGAAAGTCCAACTTCACATGCGTGTGTCGCTCCTGCTATCCGAACGTCCGAACTTATCGAATCAATCAGGAACGGTGCATTTGTAATCTCGCTTACAAAATCTATATAATTCGTCATCGCCTCAGGCGTTAGAGCAAATATTTGAACAAAATGCTGGTTTCCGGTCTCATCAGAAAGCTCTTCCTGCTTAACAATAAGTTCTTCAGCTAAGGATTTGTTGAACGTCCCCTTTTGTTCATCCGTTACAATAGAATGGTTCTTATAAAATATAGCTCCAACCAATACCGTTCGTATCTCTCCTGGCTGACCACCGATACGGACACCGGCAATGTCGAATATTTCCTGTTTTTTACTAAATTTAAACAACAAGAGTCCCCCTATATACGGTAATATTCCATTAGTCTTCTCATAAAATTCATCCCAATAGCAACCATCGAAATATCACCAAGTACGGGGTTAAGAAAAACGGTAAACTCTGATGATATCCATATAAAATCAGCTTTGGTGGTCAGTTTTTCGGTCGCAAGGCCTACCCTTTGTGCGAATAATTTTTGACTGAATGCCATTACTTCGCGATCTAACACATCGCTATCAGATTGTAAAGGCCCAACTTGAATAACTATCGGCTCGCCATATTTTTCTGGTTTTTTCATCATGCAAACTTCTATTGTCTTAATCAGTTCATCCAAGTCTACTGGGAATTCTTCAACCTTATATGAGCCCCTAACAAACCTCAAGGCCTCCCTGTTACCGGTTAGATCAATGAGTTCTATCTGATCTCTGAACCTGTCGATTGCGTAGGTTGGAATGTTAACTATGTAGGGAATTTTCCCTTTGGCTCCAATTATCTTACCTTTTTCGTCAACCCCGTTTTTATGGAGTGCTTTAAGAGAATCCCTTGTGAAATGGCCTAATATTTCTCCTCCACATAGCAGCAAATATCTAATATTTGGATTTGAGATTATATTTACTATCACTTTTTCGATTCCAAAATTTTCGGTACAGCATGTGCCTTTTATTGCATAAAATTTTGGGGGGATGATAACATTTTTGGATCCAAAAAATACTATTGCGACCGGAGATTTTGGAGTACCTATCTCATAATCACCTGGGGCTACAGGCCAATCCATTTCTTTGTCTACCATACAAATTTTAATTATCCCAACTCTAACAAAAAAAACTTTCCCCGCTTTGTGGGCTAGCTAGCGTCCCCTCTCCGTATTTTTCAAAATAAGTCCTTTTATGTTGTAGAAGTCTGAGAAATCCTATCTGTTTCGCGCATACTTGATGGTGGGCCGGACCGGACTCGAACCGGTGACCACTGCCGTGTCAGGGCAGTATCCTAACCAAACTAGACGACCGGCCCATCGCCAGAGTAATCTAAAGGAGGGGGATATTAAATTAACCTTTTTGATTCGATGGATGGCGAGCCATGCTCATCCTGTGACCTTCTTCATGTGAGCTCTTATGAAGTCTCGCAGGACACCTTCATTCATTATCCGTTCGCCAGTCAGCACAGCATCTCCGATATTTATAGTGGGTATAAATTCGGCATCAAGCATCATTAGGTCAGCCAGGGTGTCGGAGTCCTCTACGTCAAGCTCCGTGATTGCTGTTTCATACTGCAAACCGAGTTCAGGCAGGATGCTCTGCAAGAGTTTCTTTAGGCCTCTGCATTTTACGCAGTCCCTGTGGGTGAAGAGTTTTATTTTCACAGTTTTCACCGGCTGAATCGATCAATTATCCCTCAACTATGCAATAATGGCTGGCTATATTATCTCCGTTTTCTGCCTCGTTCAGAACTGGAATCGCCCATTAGTGCTAATAAGTCGGTGCCCTATAGTTATGGGGTCTTGCGAGGAAATCTGATGCTCAAAGAGTTAAGCTACATGAACCGGTATATCATTTCGCGTTTCAGAACCCATAAGCCAGTAATTTTAACGCATATGGTCACGGCGACCTGCAACTGCAAGTGCAAGATATGCGATGTTTGGAGAAGGCAGAGAGAGGGCAGAGAGATGACCACTCAGGAGATCTTCAGGATGCTGGATGAGGCGAGGGAGATGAACTTCGTTGCCTATGTTGCTTGGGGCGGAGAACCTCTCCTGAGACCCGACATAGTAGAGATACTCGGATATGCCCGTGACCTGGGGCTTTACACCTGTGTTACCACGAACGGATTCTATCTGCCACAGAAGGCAGACGAGCTTGCGGATGTAGCGGACCTCACCTGGGTCTCTTTGGATCACCACACCAGATGCCACGACCACATGAGGGGGTTAGAGGGGGTCTTCGAGAGGGCAACCGCCGGCATAGTAAGACTGAGGGACGCCGGCGGCAGGGTTGCAATCAACTGCGTACTTAACAAGCTTAACAAGGACTGCGTGGGCAGCATGGCGAGTCTGGCACGAAATCTGGGAGTAGCGTTGACCTTCGATGATGCTGAGGTATTCCCGGGCTTCAATGACGAATACGTGCTATCCCCTGAAGAGAGCAGAGATCTATTCTCAAAGGTTCTAGAGTACAAGAAAACGGGGTATCGGATCCTCAACTCGAGACATTTTATCGAGTCCCGAATAAACGGCAAGAGATATCCGTGCGTCCAGCCTAATTTTTTTGTTAAAGTGACCGAAGACGCTAAAGTCACGCCTTTCTGGTGCAGGAGAAACAGCTCAATCCTGGGGGACCTCCGGAAGCAGAGCCTAGGCAGGATTTTAAACTCCGGTGCATTCGAGAAGTTTGCGAGGATGGCTAAAGACTGCAGGCTCTGTCATAACCTTACAGCTCTTGAGGTATCGCTATTTTACTCTGCAAGGAGGTTCTTCACCAACTACTATAAGATATCTAATCCGTATCTCGATTTCATTGTAAATTTCGGCTTTTGATGACCTAGCCTTGTTGTGCTTTTTGTCAATGTTGGATCGGAACGACAAAGGAAGATCGTTGAGCCGGCAGAAAAGCGATCAATTCTTACGAAATCTCTTAGAGAAAAAGGGGCTTACGTATACGCTTCCGCCAGGAAATTACAGTAAGAGCGCTTGGGATCGATCAGGACGGGTTCGAGAGTTCAGCACCGGTAGAACTAATGCTCCCCTAAAAATGGGAAGTTTGAGTGAGTAACATTTTTTACAATGAGCCCCCTTCGAAAAGGGAGGTTTAATAACTTTTTTTGCATCCATTATACTATGGAAGCGATTAGAGTAGCACCAATTAAGCCCTCAATCTCCTTTGATTTACTGGAGAGAATTGACATACGAGTCGGGAAGATTGAGCTCGTGGAAGACGTACCAAAATCAGAGAAATTGGTCAAACTCACCGTCGATTTTGGCGATCATAAAAGAAAGATCCTAGCGGGGATGAAGCAGGAGCGCGAAAATCCGAAGGAGATTGAGGGGAAGCAGGCTCTGTTTGTTGTCAATCTTGAACCCAAGAAAATGATGGGAGAGGTTTCTGAGGGAATGCTGTTCGACATCGGATATGCGGACAAAATTACGCCGGTCTTGGCTATTCCCGAAAGACCTGTTCCCAATGGATCAAGAGCATGTTAGAAGATAATGTGGAAAAATGGGGGGATTTGAACACTAGTATCGTTAATCTACAACTTTACCCGTAATGTTAGTCTAGACAGAAAAAACCATGTTTTCCTTCACTTTCCTCAAACTTCTGTTTTTGAGTTGGCCACATTCAAAAAAATTCCAATCATAGAAAGCATCATTAACTATTGACATGCTACGCGCGCATGCATGTTCAATCAGCATGAGGTGTACAAAAGTACTGGGATGGTGGTAGATCTCTACCAGTCTGCTCTCACTAGTGGAATTTGAAGTCTGGGGATGAGGCTTGTCGCGTGTCTCTCGCAGCTTGTTTTGCATAGTCCGCAGCCGTAGCACCTTGTTACGTCTACGATGGCTCTGCCCGTTTTTGTTGAAATATACCTAGCCTTGAATTGACATCTCTTCACGCATTCGCCGCAACCTATGCACTTGTTCACGTCAACTTGTGCCACGTACTCGCCTTTCCTCAAGTTCTTTTTGACGCGGTAGTCCGCACGGACCCTCCAGCCCAGACACCACGGATACTCGCACTGGCAGAGGGCGAAGATGTAGGGGCTCTTTATCGTCCAAACCGTGTGCACAAGTCCGTCCTCATCCCAGTTGTGTACGTGCTCTTTTGCCTCGTCCGGTGTGAGCTGTTCCCATTCACCTCGAGAGAACTTGAACGTGTCGACGTATTCTCTCGCGATCATGCCTATGCCCAAGCAAACCTTCTCCTTGATGCCAGCCATTTGCTTGCACACGCAGGGAACCCTGACGATGGGGTTGACCATGTCAAGGATCGTATACGCCTCCTCGAGGGGTATGACCTGGCCGCAGTGCTCCCTCTCAAGTTTTGCCCCGATCCACCATCTAAATACGTCCCCTAGAACCGGCATTCTGAGCCACCCAAGCTTCTTTCTATCGTAGGTCTCTTTAGTTGTGTTATCGAAGTCGCCGAAAATCTCAAGGTACAAGCGACATCTATCCGAGTCCTTCTCCATCTCACGAGAATAGTTTATCATATTTAGATACCATTTCTTGCCTGCGCCATGCTTAATGCAGAAATCGCACAATTCTATCCGCCCTTGAACCCAGTCACCGCTGTAAAGAATCTGAGGCGGTAGCCAAATTAATAACTTTGCCTCCAATCTTTTCCATCTCTTGAACGAGAGGGCTATCCTGCTGTATAAAAGCGATTTAACGATAATTTGATATCAGATGTAAAAAGATACCGCGTAGATCAATACAGGATGCGCACGCAAAAAAGAGGGTTAGTATAAATTCACGCATATGAGTTTGTAGCCGCGATGGATTCGAACTCCCGTCTACGATATTGTGGATATGTCCGTTTTCAGACTAGATACTTTGTGAGCCTCTACAAAGTACTGGGCATGCATGCATGCAAGTCGCCGTGAAAACTCTAAAGGCTCGCGTTCAGGCATCACAAGCTTAAACTCATACACGATAACAATTAGGTTAGGGTCCCACATTCCGTGAATGCGTGTCCAGCAGGCCTGAAACTCCTCAAGCGTCTCAAAGCCTTCCTTCCTCACATCCTCGAGGGAAATGTCGCCAAGCCACTGCTTAAACTTGCGAATTATGAGAATCTTAACTTTAGCTCGCTCAAAGTATCGGCAGCGAATCGGATACACCTTTCCAACTTGCAACTGATTGCGCGCGCATGTTACTTGCATCTCAAATCAGAATCTCCCTCAGTTCTCTAGCCTTAAGTCCTAGTGACCTTCTGCCCCAAGCACACCAAAAGAATCCACAATTGGTTACAATTGTTTCTAGCCTCTTAGGATTCCTGGTAGTCTACATATTAGCTATAATTCTGAACATCTAGTTGCGCACCGCCCCAAAACTAGAATTCGGTATATCCATGTGCCTTCTATTAATCCTTCTAGGAATTTATGGCAAAGTAGTCCGGGAGGGATTTGAACCCAAATAGCGAAGCGTTATCCCTTAACAAGGGAGCTCAGCAATTCCCTGAATTTTTTCTTGAGCTCCTGCTATTCGGCAAAATCCTTGTCGCGCATTGATAGAGTTTCGGCATACTCCGAGACCATCTGTTTCGTGAGGAAGTCCACATCGTCCAATTCCGATATCTTGTCCTCAAACTTCCCGGAGCTGCAACACTCCTCGAGTCCAACCTGGATCTCCGCCAGTTGGGAGATCACCCTTTCATCGTATTCAATCTTGAAACCTAGAGTCTTCAAGGCCTTGAGGGCGATGGATGTCTGCTCCTTAATGGCCTTTGCACCATGTGATGTCTTCCCGACGCTGCAGTTGAATGTCTCTGCGGTCGTCCTGTAGTAACTCTCGATGAGATGGTCGACGCGCTCCTCCCTGGTTACCTCCACCATATCTGCCTTCAGGAGCTTCTTTATGTGGTGGTAGACAGCCTGGGGGGAAGAGTTGAAAAACTTGCAGGGTATGTTTACGGTATTATCTTCTTGCGACGTTAGGCTTCCAAATTACGAGGAACGAAGGGCGATTGAGCTCTACAAGATAGAGGTTGAGAGGCAACGCGCGCAGGTAAGCGCATATATCCAACGCAGGATGAATCTGTAAACGCCAGCAATGCCGAGAAGATGATAAGGCATTACGGCCACAACTGCTGCCTGTGCTCGGTGCGATCTGACGACCCTGCTGTAAGGCAGAAGCGGGTGGAGGGCTAGAGGAAGCTTGAAAGGCGGATCAAGCAGTAAACTTATGGGCACCTTTTTTTTGAAAAAGTTATGATTATAAAAAAGCAAGGCAATAACGAGGGTTTTTTACTTTGTTCGTGGGTCAGGAACGGTCTTATCCTCGCCGTATACTGGATGAATCAGCCGTCCTCAAAGTCGCGGCTCAGATCAACGTATCCGCTCGCCATAGCACAACCCATCAGACGGACTCGCTCTTTTCGAAGAGATAGGCCCCAAGGAAAACCATCAGTGCGCAGAAGCCCGTAAGGATCGCGAGGCTCAGGACGACTGGAAGAGAGGAGACACCGATCAGTACACCCCTCATGCCGTCCACGCCGTAGGTGAGCGGATTCAAATAGGCGATGGCCTTGACTGCGAGAGGAAGGTTGTCTATTGGGAATAGGGCGCCTGAGAGGAAGAGAAGCGGGAACATGACGAAGTTCATTATCAAACCGAACCCCTGCATGTCCTTCATTTTTGAGGCGATTGCCAGACCAAAACCTATGAATGCCACGGAGGTTAGGATCATGAATACTACCGACAGCAAAACCGGCAGGACGCCAAAGATCTTGAATCCTAGAAGCAATGAAATGAACAAAATCGCAACACCTTGAATTACTGAGGTGGTGGTTCCTCCAGTTATCCTGCCGATCACGATGGAGACCCTGCTGACCGGCGTGACCATTATCTCCTTTAAGAAGCCGAACTGCCTATCCCATAGGACTGACATGCCCGTGAACATCGACGTGAAGATCATGGTCATCCCAATCATACCCGGGACCAGATACTGCAGGTAGTTAATGTCTTTTGGTATGCCAGGGAGCGAAAGACCGGTGAAGCCAATTCCAAGAAATCCCAAGAATAGGAGGGGCATCACCAGGGTCCCGACGACGCGGGACTTTGCCCTGATGAACGTCTTCATCTCCCTTAGCCATAGGATGTAAATGGCTTTGGTGTTGATCATCTTCATCGGTGTCCCCCCCTGATCGCCCTTCCCCTGTGCCGGTCAGCCTGGCCTGCCTCCTGCTCCCTAATGGTCTTACCTGTGTAGCGGAGGAAGACATCCTCCAGACTAGGCTTGCGCAAATGGATCGAGTTTATGGCTACCCCCCTCCTCTCGGCTGTCAAAAATATTTCTGGAATGTGTTTATCGGCGTTTTTGACCTTCAAATCAAGCATGCCATCGTGCCTGTCAATTCCTTCTATCCACTCGAAGCCCTTCAGTTCCGCCTCGAATCCGTCATCGTTTTGTTCCTGAAGCTCCAGAGAGACGACATCCCCGCCTAAGGAGTCCTTAAGGTTCTGAGGCGTGTCCAGTGCCACGATCTTTCCGTGATCGACGATGGCGACCCTCTCGCAGAGGTAGTCAGCCTCCTCCATGTAGTGCGTCGTCAGGATGATCGAGACCTCCTCCTTGTTCAGCTTCCTTATGTATTCCCATATGGCCCTCCTCGTCTGGGCATCAAGTCCCAACGATGGTTCGTCAAGGAAAAGGACCTTAGGTTTATGAATCAGCCCTCTTGCAATCTCCAATCGGCGTTTCATACCGCCCGAATACTTCTCCACTAGAACGTCTGCCTTATCGCTCAGCTCGACAAGCTCCATGACTTCCCTTATCCTTTCGTTCCTCTCCTCCTTGGACATCCCATACATTACCGAATGAAACTCCAAGTTCTCCCTGCCGGTCAACCTGTTGTCTAGGGCTGTATCCTGAAAGACGACCCCGATGCTATTTCTTACGGCATCCCTGTCCTTTAGCACGTTGAATCCTGCCACCTCCGCATAGCCAGAGGTAGGTTTAAGCAGGGTTGAGAGGATATTGATGGTCGTGGTCTTGCCAGCTCCGTTGGGTCCCAGCAACCCGAAGAGCTCTCCGTTGTTAACGTTAAATGAAATGTGATCCACTGCGGTAGTTCCGTTGAAGGTCTTCGTCAGGTCTTCAACTTTTATTGCGAACATGATTTTACCTCGCTAACAAGATTCAGCTGCCACATGGGGATCGGAACACCAACACCTTGGGCGCGAATATTAACCTAACGACAGCGCCTGTATGTTACTCTTTCGGTAGACTCCGCCACAGCCTCTGAAGTCTCTCGGTCATTCATACTATCTTTTTTTAGCATGAGGAACAAGTTTTGATTTTTTTGAGTATATTTGAGGTAGGACAGGAAGTTGCGATCGTTGTGCATGTAATTAATAAGGAATGGTCATATAATTCTAATCAAGAAGGGGAAGATGCACCTGGAGAGATAATGATGGAGCCAAAGTGTAAGGATATACGGGCCTCCTTGAGGCATGTTGGAATCGAAATTTCCGACCTTATGAAATCAAGAAAATTTTACGAGGTATTATCTGAAGCTCTTGGTTTAAAGCATTTATATGAATCAAAAGAGACCATAGGATGGGGCAATAAAGAGTTTCAGATTTGGATTGCAGTTTCAGAGACCCCTAGGATCAAAAGAGAGCCCCCCACAGGAGAAGAGATGGTGGTATCGGAACACCTTGCCATCTACGTTACTGACAAGGAGTCGGTTGATGCAGTGGATGAGGTGATGAAGAAGGGCGGATTTTCTCCTCTATTTCCGCCGGAGGAGCATCCCGAATTTTCGCCGGGATATTACTCTGCATCGTATTGCGATCCTGACAATTACGTTATTGAGATATTCACGTTTCCCGAGAAAAAATAAAAAAATAAAAAAAGGAGATCAGTATTTTTTCTTGGCGATAATGACCATCGTGGTGGCAGCGGCAGCCAGCAAAGCAATGGCGGTCATGGTTACAGTCGCATTCGCTGATAATATCTCCAACTTGTCAGTGGCGGCAACTTGTCCTCCAACAGGAACTTCATGTTTGGTAAGTGGTACAGCTTTTTGCAGTGTCAGAAGAGCCCACTCGGTGGACAGAATTGGATCTCCCCAATAAGAAGTAGGCCAGGAGCCGTCAGGGTTTTGCTGCGCGATTATGGTGGTGGCAAAGTCGTCGAACCAGTCCGTTCCGCCTATGGTCTGAATGCCAAGGGTTACCAGGCCTTTCATCACCATCAGCGTTGCAAGATAATTGGATGGAGGGGAAGAACCTCTCCAACCAGGGTCTGTGTCGAGATCATTCCAGTGTCTATCAAGGTAATCCAGAGCTCTCGTAACACGCGGCGTTGTAGAGGTATCCCCTAAAAAGCTCATCTGCTGAATCAGATGCCCCGTTTTATATATGTTGACCCATAGAACAGGATCCATATAACCTGCACCGCCATCCTCAGCTCCGCCACCGGTGTTTTGGATGTAGCCAACCCATGAGTTCAGCAGAGTCTTTACAAAGGCGGGTATGGGAATCCCGAAGCCGCCTATCTGTGGTGGATTTACCAGGGGTGCCTCAGCGAAAAGTAGGGCGAAACACACGAAACCCGAGTTGGACTGGTCGGCCCCTGTGTCGTTGTTGACTGGCCCATACCACCATCCGCCCATTGATGGACCTGAATCTGCTTGGGCGTAAGCCAGGTAATCCATGACGCCCCGTGCGACCGCGAGATAAGTCCATCCGTTAACGGGACTGCCCAGCACATTTACGACCTTGTTGGGAGTCGTGCTGGACACTATCGCTATGAGCGCGAGTGCCGTATTGTAGTTATTTTCAGATGAGCCCGGGAACCAGACACCAATGCCGTCCCCGTCCGAGTCAGGATCGTCCAAATTGGGTCCATGCTGCTGCTTACCGATGGGAATAATCTGCGCGTTTGCGAAGAGGTAATCCAGTCCTTTGCTTACATTGTCATGGTAAATATAGTTGGGATCGAAGGGTGACATCCCCAATAATACGGCATGGGTCTCCAGCTTCAAGAGCGCCAGGCCTGTGGCGCCTATGGGATAGTAGTTCGGGTCCCAAGAACCGTCGGCTTCCTGCACCGAAGCTAACCACGCAACTCCCTTAGCTACTGAGGCGTCAATTTCAGCCTGTGTAGCGCCTTTTACTGTACTGAAACCGGTGAAGGCTGTAGTAAAAGTCAAAGCCAAGAGCACGAATACTAATGTCTTTTTCATTTGTCGAACCTCAGGTGTATTATTACTTTTAATGTAGGGGCATTTAAGTTTTTTTGATAAGACTATTACACAATCTGTAACTCTTGCATATCTATCTTGAGCGCTTTTCCACGATTTAGAGGTTTTAACATACCAAAGAGTTGGGAATATAACAGTTTCTATGATGCAAAAATTTAAGTGCCGTTATAAAAATGGTGGGACTTGAATCCAGTACTGCAGATATATCACCAGTCATCTCACTTTTCGATATTGGAGAATTTAGCCTATTATTCTTACCAACAATCGAATCGTTTCATTAAGCAAGATAAGGAGAAATTAAAAAGAGGCGGTTGGATTATAAAGTATACATGAAGAAAATCGAGATTATCCTATTCCAGGCGGGAATTTGCGACTCTTGCGACGTTACCTGGGCTATATTGCAGAGCTTTGTCGGGATAATAAACGGCTACCTCGGAGAGGACATTGTCAAGTTGAGGCAGTACAGCCTTTCCGATGAGGAGGGAAAAAAGGCAGCATCGCAGATGGGAGTTACGACGGGACCCACATTTTTTATTGATGGCGAAAGGCACGAGGGCAAAATACCAGGGGAGGAGATATTCGAATCCATCGCCTCAAAGCTGGATGTTGACAGGAGCAAGATTGACGCCCTAAGGAAAGCCTTCTTAGAGGGTTAAAGGTTCTATCAGCTCTTCGTCCGAAGCCCTAACGGAACAGGAATCAATACGTTAATCTTTGCGCCATGGCATCAAATTTTGGCACTTGATGTGTCTTACCGTGATATGTTTCCTTAATGATTTCTTCTAGTATCTCCAAAATTTTCCTTGCATGATCCGCCATTGACTTATCATTCATATCATCCAGACTCTTAATAATCGCGGATACACTTTCTATTGTATCATTGACTCTCCCTTTTTTTGTCTCTATCCTTACGGGGGTAGGGTCTGGAATATCACCCAACTTTAAATCCGAACCTGCAATTTTGGAGGGGTATGTTTCGTGCGGTATGCCTACATACATTACGGACGTGTCAAGAAATTCGTTTACTCGGATTATCTTATTGGCCATCTCGTCTTTCTTAATGGATTTGAGGTGAGATACAATAATGCTCCCTTCCTCCCTTAGTCTTTTTATGTCACCTGCAGTGGCAAAAAATGAAGTTAATTCCTCGTCCATTGTTTTACCTCCCTGAGTATATGATATAGCAATTCTATAGATTGCCTGATATCCAGTAATAATATCATATTTAAATGTTTTAAAGGCTCAGGAATGAGGCACCAATCCATTTACATGTTAAATAGTGGACCGGATGGGACTTGCCTAGAACACTTTGGGTCTTTAGTGATTCGCAGAAAGCGCGGTTGTCAGCGCTTTTCCCTTGAGCCCAACCCGTGCCGCAAGCATCTTGGCCTTGTTCAGGCCCTCGCGCAACATGACAAGCGTACCATCCCTGCTCTCATGCCTAAGGTTGAGTTGCTGAGCGAACTCTCTGGATAGGGCCTCATACTTCTCCCTTTCTCCTATCCCGGTGTCGATATACAGGCATCTCAAGTAGCCATCGAAGAGCTTCCTGATGAACCACATGGCGTCGTACTTGGGATTTTTTATGTGATCCAGATGCAGTTCTTTGGTTATCTTGGCTATGCCCATCTCCGCAAAGAAGGGGGTGGCGTACCATGTCCCTGTGCACTTCGCCCGCTCCTTAAAATATTCAGAGGGAGTCAAAAGAGCCAGAACGCAGTCGTCGACATCAAGCATTGCCGTCGGTACGTGCATGCTTTCTGTTATGCCCTGAAGGGATTGGCAATAACCATAACCGAGAAAAACGGAATCGACCTTTCCTTCCAGCGAATTCACCTTCTCAATAATTGTCGCTTTCATTTTTTGGGGATAAACATGGAGCCCGAACTCAAGGTATTCCTTTTGGACGATGTCAGGGTCGCCTTCTGTCAGCAAATCGATCTCTCTCTGGAGGGCTTCACAGGCGACGATCCCTACTCTCATAATGTTCATTCCAATAATTTCATGTTATTATTCTTTATGCTTTCCTTTTTTGGGCAAATGACTTCGTGGCTTTTTTGACACATTGCACGATTCATATGAGGGCGAAGTAAACCCTCCTATTCTGCTTACCCTTGTTTTCAGTCTTAAGCAGTTCTATTTGCCCAACCTCTTTTAGATTTTTGACATGAGTCCCTCCATCGGCTTGCGCGTCCACACCAACTATCTCCACAATTCGCAAACTAGGAATGTCTGGCGGGAAGGCCTCAGCCATCTTTATCACACCCGGAATTCTTAGAGCCTCATCTCTAGGAAGTTCATACCATTTTACTGAAACGTCTCTTCTAAACAGGTCATTGGATTTAGCGATATACTCCTTGACAATTTCAGGATCGAATTTTTCCAGGTTAAAATCGAAACGAACCTTGTCTTCTTCGAGTTGATTACCAGTAACAAGAGCACCCGTTCCTGTGCATAAAAGTGATGCAAATACATGTGCGGCTGTGTGGCTACGCATGAATTTGTACCTGCGTTCCCAATCCAACATGCAGTGAACCTTTTCCCCTTCGCTAAGACCAGCATGATCAACCTCGTGAGAAATCTCCCCGGCGAATTTTCCAACATAAACAACTTTGAATGCATCATCTCCTTTCACAATCGTGCCGGTGTCCCAAGGCTGACCCCCGCCCTTGGGGTAGAAGAGGGTCTGATCTAAAACCACATATTTCCCATCCTTCACCGAAATGACGGTGGTATCGCACTCCTTGAGATAGCTGTCTTCCAAGAATAATGCTCTAGTCATAGTGCTCGACCGAGATTATTAAAACAGGTCAGCTATTCCTTAAGGTTTACGATGTAAAGTTGAATTGTTGGATGGCTCAGGAATAAAAAGACGATATGAAAAAGTAGCCCAGTGGGATTTCAATCTACTCAATTAAGGTATGGAACTCGCATCTCCGCGTTCTATTGGGAATTCAGCCCGAAATTATCTGTTCAATATTGTCGATTATATCGTTCATCCTCTGTATCGTCAATTCGAATGGATCACTGCCGAGCATATCGATCCCCAGCTTTCGCAGGGTAGGTATTGCGTAGTCAGAACCACCGCTCTTCAGAAAATCGATGTAGCCCTCTACCATGTTTGTGTCCCCCTTCAGGATCCTGGAGGCAATAGCCTGCGCGGCCGTGAAGGAGGTGCTATACTGAAAGACGTAGAAGTTGAGGTAAAAGTGCATTATGAATGCCCATTCGATCCCGTAGAGGTCATCGATTATGCAGACCCTTTGTTCATGCCCGTAGTACTTCTTCAGCAGTCGAAGGTAAAGTTCAGTGAACCTGTCTCCGGTCAGGGCATCGCCCTTCTCCACCGCCTCATGCATCAGCAGCTCGAACTCTGCAAACTGGGTCTGCCGGAATAGGGTCGTGCGGAACCCCTCAAGATAGTTCCCGAGAAGCGAGAGCCTCTGCGCTTTATCGGAGGTGCGGTTCAGCTCATAATCCATCAACAGGGCCTCGTTCACAGTGGAGGCTACCTCTGCCAAGAAAGTCGGGTAATGAGAATTGACGTATGGCTGGCTCTTGTTGGAGAGGTGACTGTGCGCGGCGTGCCCCAGCTCATGCGCCAACGCACTTACCTCGTCATATCTCCCATTGAAATTCAAAAGGATGTATGGATGCACATCATAGGCCTCACCCTCGGAGTATGCCCCCGAGAGCTTACCCGCGTTGGGGTATACATCGATCCAGCGCCGTGAAAAGGCCTTTTCCAATATGCCAACGTAAGTGCCCCCAAGGCGAGACAGAGCCTGCTGGATCACTCCCTTGGCCTCCGGGTAGGTGTACTGGAGATCTATCTCCTTGACCATTGACGGATAATTGTCATAATAATGAAGCTCATCCAGTTTCAGCATTCTCTTCCTCAGTTTCAGGTAGCGGTGTAGGGAGGGCAGGTTGGCATTTACATTCTTTATCAGACTGTGGTACACACCCACCGGTATGTTGTCGCGGTGTAGCGCGCTTTCCAAGCAGCTACCGTATTTCCGTACGTTTTTATAGAACAGATCTCTCTTTACCTGGCCGTAGAGCTGGGTGCCGAAGGTTCTCTCAAAACTCTTCAGGACGCCGAAGAAGGCGTCAAAGACCTTGATGCGATCGCCGCGGTTGGGGCTCGCCCTGTAGAAGGTGTAACCAGTTGCATCAACCCTCACCTCACTGCCGTCAGAAAGCTTTACGGTTTTGTAGGGTAGATCGGCGTTGGACAGGATGGTATAAATCTCATGGGGAGTTTCCTCCATCAATCCAGTTTCAGCGATAATCTTCTCCTCCCCCTCGGTTAGGGTGTGTTCCTTTGTTCGGTATATATCGTCGATGTGGTGACGGTATATCTTCAAGGTGGGGGCATCCGCAAAAAATGACTGCAATACTTCCTTCGATGTCTGTAAAATTTCAGGTTTGATGAAGGCTGCAACGGCGCTCAGCTTTGTCTTGAGTTGGGCTATTTCCTGCTTCATAGACAACTGCTCAGGCTGCCGGGTATCCTGATCGGACGACATGGTAGCATAGGAAATGAGCCGTACGATCTCTTTGTCAAGATAGAAGTATTTGTCCAAAGCACCGTTGAGTTGTTCAGCGGAGTTGGCAAGGGTACCTTTGAAGTCAGCCAGAGACTGAAATTTGTTCGAGATCTCTTCCTTTCGTCTTTTCCATTCCTCGTCGGAACCGAAGAGGTCCTTCAGATTCCATTTAAAATCGTCTTGAATCTTTTCACGGCTTATTTCTGAGCTCTTACTTACTTGTGCCATAGCAATATCGATTTCATTATTACTTCAATTTGCTAATAAAAGAATCCGTGAGGGATTAATACCGCCCAATGCCTGGCCGTGGTTGTTGTCCCTACCACACCATTCATGCCTTCTTTCTCGCTCCAACCCATAACGTAGTCTTTCTTCTTGGCCTTTAAGGGGAGCTCCTTATTGGGAATCGGGGCGGACTTGTATTGCACCATTAGTAAAAATAACATCCTCCACATGTTGATGCTGATAGCCGTCCACGCCCTCTGCTTAGAAAGGCTTATGATTGCTGGATAGGCTATACTCTGTTTGAAGGTGTTAGATTTTGCTACCAAAAAGAAGCATCGGTTTAGTGGCGCACGATAATAAGAAGGATGATTTGGTTGAATGGGTGGATTTCAATAAAGGAACATTGTCTTTTCACACCTTGTATGCAACTGGAAACACCGGGGAGAGAATTATAAATAAAACAGGGCTGAAAATCACTTTACTCAAGGGCGGCCCCTATGGGGGGGACATGGAGCTGGGCGCCTTAATTGCAAATGACAAATTGGATTATTTAATTTTCTTTTGGGATCCCCTGCAGACTCAACCCCACGATGTTGACGTCAAGGCGCTTCTCAGGATAGCTGTCCTGTATAACGTGCCGACCGCCTGCAACAGGGCGACGGCAGATCTGATAATTTCCAGTCCCTTATTTCATAGCGCAGAATACAAACTTGAAAAGGAACGAAGAAAAGAATAGTCTTACCAATCGCCCTTATTTCCCCCCTTTTTATCATCCATAATAGATTCTCAGAATATGCGATTTCTAAAATTCCGAATTGTGTAATGCGTAAATCTCATGTTCACTCAAGCTTCTTCGTGTCAAGATCGCTTGCTCCCTTAATACCTTCTGGTTCAGTGTTGTCGACCGGGAATATGACCCAATCAAACCTGTCCTCTATTGGTGGAACTATATTGGCCCCTGCCTGCTCTGCCATAGATCGGAATTTCTTCTTAGCTTCATCTTCATCGTTGGCCTCAACGACACCATATAAGTAGATGAAAAAATTGCAGTCAAGCACCTTGACATCAAGCCCCTTATCCACAAGCCCCACTAAAAACTCCGAGTCCTTATGCACTGGACACTTAACCCCATACCTCATGCAATCACCACCATCGTTTGATGTACCCTAAATCTATTCAATACTGATACCGCACTCGTTAATCATATGCGTCAATTGTTTTTCACTTAGTCCCAATCCCGTTACTCCATCCAGCCGTTTTGAAACCGACCCATTTTCAAAGAATATTACAGTAGGAAAGACTTCAACCGAATATTTTTCCATAAGATTTGGCTTATCATCAATCGTGATGCGCACATAACTCTGTGCCTTGCCCTTGGCATACCTCTCAAATATTGGCAAGAACCTTGCGGAAAAGGGGCACCAGGAGGCGAAAAAAAGAACGAAAACCCTACTCCTGGTCTTCAGTATGTCATAAAGTTCATGTTCGTTATTGATTTCCACGCACTTGCCGATTTTACTCGCAGGACATCCCTCCTTGTTAACATCATTCGGGGTAGTGGCTGCTGTCGCAGAAAGGCTTATTGGAGGACTTTCCGCAACGGCAGAGGGTAACGCGATTGCGAATTTCATAGACGCTACCGTCAGCAGATTCAACAGGGATACCGCCGCGCACCCAGATTGGACCGCTAACGCCTACACTGGGATCTTCAACCAGACCGATTGACCGTTCAAACTCTGGTTCAATTGCCTTCCTAGTTTTTTTATCCCAAACCACTAGAGTGCCAGAGGGACAGTTACCGGCCTCCTCGATGGCAATTCTCTTAGCTTTCGGGTCGCTCGATTGTGCGGTAAGGTTCCATATTCCGCCAGCCCGATGACCAAAAACGAGCGGAAGCGCATAAGGCCTGATTATCAGTTAATTTTAGTGCCGGACTTACTCAGTGCACTGGAGAAAGCACACGCAACCCCTTTTTTATATAAAAATATCTTCAGTTTTCGAACTATTCAATTTAGAAAAAGAAAAAAGGGGGGAGTTTGGGAAAGTCGAAGAGTTAGAAAAAGAGTTTGGGAAAGTTGAAGAGACGCTCGCTACCTTTGGACAATTTTTAGGATGTGCCTTTCATATTTGGGTTTAGCTTGTTGTCTTATCGATCACAGTTCTGGTGAGTATGACGATCTGGGTGACTTTTGACTGTTCTATGTCTACCTTAACAGTTGCGATTCCAGATGTGCCGTTTTCAAGAGTAACTATTGCGGTGCTTGCTTTGGATGTGAGGGTTCCATCAGCGCCGATGACACTATGAACTATTGGTACCACTGAGGTCATGTTGTAGCCTTCGGAGATTAGGGTCTGTACGTCAGTGTCGTTGTTGATGATGGCCTCTACGTTCTGGGTGTACTCTGAGCTGATTTCGATATTTCCAATGCCTGCACCGAATCCACCTCTGCAGCCTCTGGGTCCTCCTTGGTCACCTAACATCATTCCGTCCATACCTGGGAATGGGAGGTCAGTTGCGTTGTCGTTTAGAGCAGTTGAGGTCATTGCGTTCAGTTCTGAAGCGGTGTAATTTGTGTTGGCTGCGTTTGCAGACACTACGAGTGCTCCGATAATGGCAGGGAAAGCTGTTACCAATATTAGAGTTAAGGCCGTGATTTTTTTATCTATTTTTGTTCACCTCCTTTTTTTGTTTGATAGAAGACTTGTAAAATCGCTTATTAGACGATTTTTCAGGATTGAGCCCAAAAATCTCCAAAGTCTTACCCAAATTATTACAGATTTAGTTGACCAATTGAAAAGTGCGACTTAAGTTGCTGGCACAAAAGCTCGAACAGATCTAAGAAAAAGCAAACATTAGGATCTTAGCGTAGCGTTTTAACCAGCATTCTTTTACGTATTTCCAACGTGGCAGAACAGCCCAATTCAAGCTGCATGCTCTGACAACGCCATTCGATCGATCGAGTTGCGGAGCATTCAACGTCCCTAACGTAGTTTTTTATTGTTCAGCAGGTTAAAAAAAAAGGGGGCATGAGATCATAATGCCAGAGGTTATAGCAAGAGCGTTAGTATTCCGATCCCAACTAGGGCTAGTACAAAGACTATGACTAGGAAAATTATCACTGCAATAATAGCTATCGCCAGTGCCTTTAACCATCCGCAGTCGAAGAAGTGTTTAATCAATAAAAGCCATATTATGAACATGATGAGTGCTGCTATCAAGCCGCCAACAAAAGCGCCGACTACAGCACCGATTACTGTTCCAAGAACCACTATCCATATTGCGTCCGTGAATTTTGCTTTGTCTTTCCCAGCGAGTGCTCTTCCAGCCAGCCATAGAATTGGCGCGATAATGATGACCCCTACGACAATCTGAATCAGTAACGCAACATAGTCCATTTTGCTCTACCTTCGCTAACTAGGTTCGTTTGCATTTCTTTTAAGTTTATCGTTGGTCGTGCTAAGTGGTTCTCCCTTATGCTATGTTATATGGGGTTTTCCACGTTTTGAAATACCCATAGAACATTGCTGCTCTTTTTCTAGACGACACTCTCATCTTCTTGCGTTTGTTTCATGCCAATTCCTCTCACTTTTTACAAGTCCTTCTATCCACGCCAACTACAATTCCATGACAGACACGTTTCCATATTCATCTACGATTCTTTGAATGGTTTTCAAGACTTATTGCTTCATTTTCTCCATTCGATCGAAGTCCAGTTCTACTGTCGTGATGGTCGATTTTTTACCCCTTTCACATTGGTTTTGATTATCTTAAAACCTATTTCAATCAATCGACAGTGACGGTTTGCGCGCCTTTGCCTGGGAACAAAATAATAAGGAACATTGCTAGTTATGGATTAAGGAGCTTGGACAAAATGACAGTTGCAAAAGTAGTCGAGTTGATAGGTAGCTCACCAAAAAGCTGGGAAGACGCTACAAAGAATGCAATTACAGAAGCTGCCAAGACAGTTAGGGGCATAAAGTCTGTTCACGTAACGCGATTCATGGTAAAAGTAGAAAAGAACAAGATCGTGGAATATCGTACCGTTGTCAAAATCGCCTTTCTAGTCGAAAGAGAACCTTAAATCAACCGTTGGGTATTTTCCACCTTTTTTTAATATTTTCATATTCGTGCACTTGTAGCTAGTGTGCGCCACTGGGCTCTGAATACTGTGGTGTAAAACTTTAAAAAAAAGGCTAGCTTAGCGATCGATTTCTATTCTATTTGGCTCCCGAATTGGGTATAGAACCCGTGACTGGTGGAGGTAAAACATCCGCAATCTCCCTATTTTTTAAAATAAATCCTTTTAGGCGGTAGCTTGAGAAATTTATAGCGATTTCAAGCCGGGTCACTGTGCGATAATAACCTTTATCGTACAGTTGACTACCAAATTAAATTTTAATCCCACACACGCGCGTGAAAGCAAATGCTGATAACGCACGCTACATGTTCAACACTCCGGTCAGGATGAAAGTCAGGATGAATATCAATACGAATCCAGCTGTGCACGTGATTACTGTAAGTGCTGGAGGATTCTCTTCATGCGCGTGTGGTAAGAGGTCACTTGCCCCAAGATACAGAAAACCACCTGCAAAGAAAGGCAGAATTAGCACTATGTAATACGGTGGCAATTGAAGGAAAAGTGTGACAACTGCTCCTAAGACTGGAGCAATGGCATCCAAGAACAACATCCTTAGAGAATTCCTCAGTGAGTTGCCAGAATTCAGCATTACGGTAACTGTACTGAGTCCATCAGTGAAGTCATGGCATATGACAGCAAATGCAATTATAATCCCAACATGAATGTCTGCTTGTAGACCAAACCCAATTGCTAAGCCATCTATGAAACTGTGAACCGAAAGTTCTGATGTTGCAAAAACTCCACCGAGAGGATGTTTAACTTCAATGTATTCACCATCTTTGCTGAAAACATGTTCATTTATCATTCTGGAAATGATGTAAAGAAAAAGGAATCCAACAACTGTGAGCGCCATGACATCTTCAAGAAGCACATTGGCGGATTGAGCAAGCTTGAAATTCTGTGGCAATATGTCGAGCAAGGAAGTAGTAATCAACACACCTGCCGCAAAAGCCCCAAGAATTCCAATCTTTTTTCTGTATCTCGCTGCAAAGATACCTCCGAATATGGTTGAGAAACAAGTAATAACAGCCAGAGCAATTACGTCGAAGTTCATACGAGAACTACATTTTGAACTAATCTACTTAATAGTTTTCGTTAATAGTGCGCGCTTCAATGCATCCACGGGAAAGGGCAAAGAAATGGTCAAAGACCTTTATCGTATAGTTGACTGCCAAATTAATCTTTAATCTTAAACTCAAGCCAACTTTCGCTTACAAACCATAAACCTTCAAGCCAAGTCAAAGATATTAGGGGATTAGCATAATATGGATTAGGTGAATTTTTGTGCCTTCCTTTAAATGCAAGGATATCAGAAGGGATTGCCCGTACGAAGCTACAGCCAAGACAAGCGGTGAATTAATGAGTATGATCATGGTGCATGCGAAAAAGGAACATCATATGAAGGCACTGCCACACGACACGATGGAAAAAATCAAAAAGGCAATAAAACCATAACTCTCAAGGTTTTCAATAGTAACTTGAATGCGAATTTATCCTTTTATGTTGTAGTCTGAGAAACAGCCTGTTTCGCGTATACTTGATGGTGGACCGGGTGGGATTTGAACCCACGGCCCCCTGCGTGCAAGGCAGGTGATCTGCCGCTAATCTACCGGCCCTCTGCGGTATAGAATATCAAGGGATTTTTATTTCTTTTCGTGTCATTAAGGTCCTTTGCCTTGCCCCTTAGCCTTTGGCTATGGAGATAAGATCAGTCAGGAGCGCGTAACCGGTTGCCCTTCGTCCTGCTCCCGGACCAACCACAGTAAAGTTACCAAGACAGTCGGTCTCGAAGGTGAGGGCATTCGTCACCCCCATTATGTTGGCAAGCGGGTCTGAAACAGGCACAGGCACGGGTGAAACCTCTGCCTTTATTGCACCGCCCCTCTTCTCGGCGCCTGCGATGAGCTTAATCCTCTCCCCCCGCTTCTTTGCACCGAGTACCTCCTCGGCAGTTATCGACGAGATCCCCTTTCTTTTCACCATGTCCGGTCTGATATTTGCACCTAGCAGTACGTTGGACAGTATCGTGATTTTGGCAGCAGCGTCGCCACCCTCCACATCCATCGTAGGGTCTGCCTCGGCATAACCCAGCCGCTGGGCCTCCTTCAGTGCATCCTCATAATCAAGCCCCTTCTCCATCTCGGTGAGTATATAGTTGGATGTGCTGTTGACGATTCCCCTTATTGAAGAGACGGAGCACCCCGCCAAGGCGCCGTCGAAGAGGTTGAAGGCAGGCGTGCCGCTCAGAACCGTGCCCTTGAATTTGAGCCTTACATTTTTCTCGTCTGCAAGCCTCATCAGTTCGCGGTAGTAAAGTGAGATGGGACCTTTGTTGGTGGTGACCACATGTTTCCCCAGTGAGAGGGCAGTTTTTATGTGGCTGTAGCCGGGTTCTCCATCAACAATGTTCGTCCACGTTACCTCGACTATGGCGTTGGAGGGGCTCTCCCTGACAATCTCGATGGCTGATAGACCCTTCTCCTGCGCCGGGAGCCTCTCCAGGCTCGTCCCGGCCTCTGCAAGCCTCAGCGCCTCCCTGAGGTCTATCCCCCGGTAGTCAAGGATGGAGCCGACCCTGATGTCTGATATAGCAACCACCCGGTACTCCATGCCATATTTCTTCCTTAGCTCCTCCTTTTTCTCCAGCAGAAGATCCGCCAATCCCCGTCCGACGGTGCCGAAGCCTACAAAGGCGAGGTCGAATATCATAATCATCGCCGTTCAGTAATGCCCAAGCGGGATTTTAACTTTATCGGGGGGTCTCCTCCTTCATGGGGTGCTGAGTGTATCAATAGTGAGACCTCAGTGATAGATTGAAATATCGCTTTGCGATATCATACGGTCGGCAGATGGTAAAAATTGGTCAAGATCGTACTGTTCTTTGAGCTGCACCAGCCGAGGAGGTTCAGGCGCCAGTTCGGTAAGACCCTGCCTCTGGAATCGGATAGGCTCGAGGACATATACTTCGACGACGAGCTGAACAGGGAGGTCTTCGAGAGGGTTGCCAGGAAGTGCTACATTCCGGGGCTAAAGACCCTTATACAGAGCGCGAAGGAGGGCGGCTTCAAGTGCGCGCTCGGTCTCTCTGGCGTATTCCTTGAGCAGTGCAGCTGGTGGAGCCCAGAGGTTCTGGATCTGATACGCGGGCTGATGGGCACGGGTAACTGCGAGCTCACGGCGCAGACTTACTTCCACTCCCTCGCCAGCTTGATAAATTTTGAGGAGTTTAGTAAGCAGGTCGATATGCAGAGGAAGATTTTGAAGGACCTCTTCAACTTCACCCCTACGGCGGTGGAGAACACGGAGTTCATCTACAGCAACGAGATCGCAAAGATGTTCGAGAGCATGGGATTCAAGGTTGCCCTTACGGAGGGCGTGGAAAGGATCCTTGGCTGGAGATCGCCGAACTTCCTGTATAGCGCCAAAGGGGCGAACGTCTCTGTGTTGATGAGGAACTACAGGCTCTCGGACGACATAGGGTTCAGGTTCTCCAGCAGAGATTGGCCCGGCTGGCCCCTCACCGCTGAGAAGTACTCTGAATGGCTCTCCAAGATTCAGGAGGAGCTCGTCTTCCTGGCATTGGACTTTGAGACCTTCGGGGAGCACCACTGGCCAGAGACCGGGATACACAACTTCATGAAGGCACTGCCTAATGAGATCAAGAAGTACAAGTGGCTGGAGTTCGCCACCCCCACAGAGGTCGCAAAGAGGCTTAAGCCGAGGGATGAGGTAGACGTGCCTGAGGCGATATCCTGGGCAGACCTTGAGAGGGACACGTCCGCGTGGCTGGCAAACGAGATGCAGAGGCACTGCTTCGACGTCCTGCGGTATATAGAGCCCATGGCGAAGAGCGTTGGAGACAAGTACATGAGGACATGGAGGCTCTTCACTACGAGCGATCATTACCATTACATGAGCACGAAGGGAGGGGGCGCCGGGGCGGTCCACTCTTACTTCAGCCACTATAACAGCCCCGTGGAGGGGTTCCTGACCTTTACGTGGGTGCTAACCGACTTCAGGTACAGAGTTTACACCGCCATGGGTGACAAGGCAAGGTACTACAGGATGCTATTGGGGGATCTGCCCGAGAGCCACGCCTTCCACTTCTACTCGGGATTTGCCAGACCGCTTGGCTTGAGTGTAAAGAACCTGACCGAGCTGAGGGAGGCAGTCAACCACATCGACAAGAAGTCTCTAGTGTTCCACATAATGAGGGGAGACCTCAGCAGGTGGACAAGGGAGGTCCTGGGATGCACCGGACTGGCCCCTGCACTGGACAGGCTGAGGGAGAAGCCACTGCCGGAGGACCTGAGGGAGAAGATCTTGGCGGAGATCGACAGGAGGGTAAAGGACGCCGAGGTACACCTCTACGGAAAGGAGACGGGAAGAGTTGAAGCTGGAAAGGTTCACTGAGTCTGCAAGGATCCTAGACCCGCGGTCCGGCTTCTCAGAAAGCAGGCAGGATGTGGAGGTGAGGGTCGATCCCCTCACAGGCGCGGTCTGCAGGATAAACCTCGCGAGGACCTCTAGGCCCAAGCAGAACCTCAGAAGGGGAGAGGAGGTAGTACCCGCCAAGTGCCCTTTCTGCCCGGAGAACCTTGATAGGGACACGCCCAAGTTCCCACCCGACCTCGTCCCTGAGGGGAGGCTTAAATCGGGTGGCGCCGTCCTATTCCCCAACCTCTTCCCCCTGTCTGATCTTCACGGGGTCTGCGTATTCACGCCGGAGCACAAGCTTGACCTTGACAGGTTCCTGAAAGGGGAGATCTGTGACGGGATAACTTGCTGCATAAAATTCTTCGATGTATGTGACAGAAAGGGGGCGCACTTTCACTTCCTCGGATGGAACCACCTCTCGTCATCTGGGGCCTCCTTACTCCACCCGCACTTCCAGATTATGGCATCAGAGAAGCCTCTACATGGGTCCAAGAAGTGCTATGATGACTCCGAGCGGTACTGGAGGAGGGAGGGAAGGAGCTTCTGGTCGGATCTGATCTCCTCGGAGCGGGGTTCGCCAAGGTATATCGGAGAGACGGACGGATTCCTATGGTTTGCCCCTTGGGCACCCACCGGCGCCTTTGAGGTGTTGGGAGTGAGCGGAGACGCCAAGGTGTCTCTGCTCCAGCTGGAGGGACAGGAGGGGGAGGGGCTCTCGGAGGGTATCGTCAAGATACTCGGCGGGCTCTGGAACCTCGGCGCAACCTCGGTAACCATGGCGGTCACCCAGATGCCGGCGGGCAGAGATGCAAACTGGTTCAGCATGAACGTGAGGCTCATGGTAAGGCCCAGCGGCAATATCTCGGACAGGGCATTCCTGGAGTTGTATGGCGGTGAGGTCGGTCTGACAACACTGCCTGAGGAATACGCCAAACTTTTGAGGGAGAAGTTCTAGAGCCTTCCGGCAGGACCATCAAAAGGGCGGCCTAAAAACGGACAAGATGGCACCCAGAAGGGGCGCATCCTCTCCTAGCGGGGTGGAGACGACATTTGGTGGGGCGTTGAACGTAAATCTGGCCAATCGAGCCGCTATCGGACTTACGACGAGGTCAGGATTCTTAAGGGCCACTCCGCCGCCCACCGAGATTATACTCGGGTCATAGAGGTCTACGAGGTTCGCAAACGCCATGGCGTTCACCGTGGCAGACTCGTCCAGCACGAACTTGGCAAACCCGTCTCCCCTTATGGCATAGTCGAATACATCCTTGGCCTCGATCCTCCGGCTTTTCACCCGGTTTAGGAAGGGGGTCTTGCCTTTATACATCTCGGCAAGTAGCCTTGCAAAATTAGGAACTCCACTCCCAGAGGTGTAGGCCTCCCAGTGCCCGCGTCCGCCGCAGCTACACTCAAGCCTCCCATCGATATCTATGATCATGTGCCCCATCTCGTGGGCATTTCCATCTTTTCCAATGAGGAGCCTTCCGTCTACAACCACACCGCCCCCTATGCCCGTGCCGATGCCTACATAGATCAGGTTGTCGTGGCCCCTGCCCGCCCCTATGGATCTCTCCGCCAAGGCGGCGGCGACAGCATCGTTCAACAGGGTCACCGGCTTGCCCAGCCTATCCTCAAGCAATTTCACTTTCACGTCCCTGAGGGAGGTGTGGGGGGAGTATACCAGGGTGCCCTTTCGGATGTCCAGCCGGCCGGCTGCCCCAATCCCTATCCCGTCCACCCGGGAGAGATCGCCACCACTGACCTTGAGGATCAGGGCTTCAAGCTGCTTGATGAAGGAGCTGTTGCTCTTGGCATCTACGGGGAGGGACATCTTCCTTAGAACCTTGGCATCGCTATCCCCTAAAGCAGCCCTGATCCATGTCCCGCCGATGTCAAGACCAACCGCCAGACCCGTATAAGAAGCCTCCTAGAAGGTTGGTTTCCAAGTCCCCCTTTCATATTCGCCCAGGATCCTATTGTAGACCTTTATGGTCTCATCGGCCGCCGTCCCCCAGGAGAACCTCCCAAGGGTGTGCTTGGCGTTTTTAATGCATCTCTCCCTGAGCGCACTATCATTCATCATACGATTTATATTATAGGCAAGGGAGTCGGACCAGCCTGGCAGGAACTTCAGACCGTTGTAGCCGTCCTGAACTATCTCGTCCAGCCCCCCGACCCCCGATACTATGACCGGCGCGCCGGCCCCCATCGCCTCCAAGGCGACTATGCCAAAGGGCTCGTAGAGGCTTGGGAAGACCGCCACCCATGCCCAGCGGTAGAGGGCGGAGAGATCCCCGTCCGGGATGTGCCCCAAGAAGTAGACCTTGTCCGCTACCCCGAGCTTCTTGGTCAGGTCCATGAGGTATGGCCTCATGGATCCGTCCCCGACTATCAGGTACTTCAGATCCCCTCTCCTGAGCTTGCTTGCTACCTCGATTAGCAGCTGTGGACCCTTCTCGTAGACGAGGCGCCCCACATAAAGAACGATCCTTTCGTTGTCCTCCGCGTAGCTCCTCCTGTTGAGGAGGGAAGGTGGACCGAGGCATGCCTGCTCGTAGCCGTTGGGGATCACTGTGATCTTGCCCTGCGGGCAGCCCAGATTGGACGAAACCTCCCTCAGCATGTAGTGGCTGCAGCAAATAACACCCCACGCCTCGTAGGAGAGGAGCCACTCCAGTTCATGTATGTGCCTCTCGTAATCGTTCCTTAACCCACCCCTCCTTCCCGTCTCGGTGGAGTGGATCGTCGCTATCAGGGGTTTCCTCATAAGGTGTTTGAGGGCGATGGCTGAGGGTGCCGCCAGCCAGTCGTGGGTGTGTATGATGTCGAAGTCATCCATGGAAAAGGCACGCTCCGCCATCAGCATGTTCAGCCCGTGGATCCATGATATGAAGTCCGGGTACCTCAGACAGTACGGATTGACGCGGACCACCTCCACGCCCTCTATTCGTTCCTCGGCTGGGGAGGAGCCGTCTGTGAAGGTGAGAACCTTGACGTCGATTCCCTTGGCTACGAGGGTCTTTGAAAGGTGGAAGACGTGCCTGCCCAGACCTCCAACCACGTGCGGTGGATACTCCCAGCTGATCATTAGGATCCTCATCTCACCTCACCCACCTGCGGTAGAACCCCAATAGGTCCTCAGGAGTGCCTTTTAGGACCGAGATCTTTCCGGCATCCACGCCGTAGTCCTTGGTCAGGTGGTGCCTCATCTCCTCGTTGGCGACAACGAGGGCCTCTGCCCGCTGGAAGCAGTGCCTCTCAACGTCGTATATACCCATGTTCAGGAGTGAGGTGATTGCGTGTGCCCTTGTGATCTCCGTGCTGTATACGGACACGATGAGTGGTACCTCAAAGTGGGAGGCGAGGTAGACCCCGGCCAGGGAGCTTAGCCAGTCGTGCGAATGAAAGAGGGATGCCCCTCCTGCCTCGTATACGGCGTTGCTCGCGCCCCTAACGAGGTCTAGGTTGAGCACGTGTGAGTAGATCAGGACGTGGGGTGACGTCCGAACGGACTGTCCCACATTGTAGGTCCTTATGCCGTCTATCACGGATACCCCGTCCGCGTCGCCCTTCACCACAAGCAGAAGGGGGACCTCCCTCGCCAGGGGTGGAAGGATCAGCCTGAGCTCCTGGGATAGAGCGCCCACCACGTACGGCGAGTACTCCCAGGTTATATGGACGATGGGCCTCATGGTCACACCCTATCAGGTGTAGACGCTCCTCACCACGGAGATGCCTAGGCTGCTGAGGTAGTAAATTTGATCCTTCTTGATTACGTAGCCAAAGGAGACCAGCTCGCCAAGCGCCTTCTCCAGATCCTTGTCGCTCATGTTGGAGAGGCCGATCAGCTCCTCCACCCTCTTGGCGGAGATGGGATCGACGGCCGATACGCTATGCATGGTCAGCAGAAGGCGCATGGAAGGGGTCATTTCATAGACATCGTACACACCAAACCCTCAATATTACTCGATCCGTGATAAGATAACCTTTTTCCCACATTACAGCGGAGGGTATCCGTAATGAAGGATGAAGACAACTAGAAATATTCCATCCCAGATATAGGGAACGGTGCCTTCGGAATTGTTCATTGACGAGAAGGGGCTCTACATAGATGTGCCAGCCACCGAGGAGGAGGACTGGGACTATGCGCGGAACAGGCAGGTTCTCCTGAAGTCCCCCATAGGCGAATGGTCCTCCTCGGTCTACTCTTCAGGCATGGTGGTGGGCGGCGAGAACTTTGTGGGCCCCAACAGGGACTACTCCCACCAGGGACTCCTCATCTCCAAGGGAACCGAGGTATACAAGACCCTTGATGGAATCATGTTCGCGATGGAGGGCAAGGGGAGCGGGGGGGTAAGGGTAGGGCCGCTTCAGGCAACCTACTATTACGAAGGGCTGGAGGCGCGCTTCAGGTTCGATAGGGACGGGCTCTCCCTAGATTTCGACAGGGAGGGCGTGAGGATGCTCCCGCTGATAGACGTGAGGGAGATGAACGGTAAGTCGAGTGCTGAGGATCACAGGATCGAGCTCAGTGACGGATGGTTGATCGCCGGGAAGGACGGCATAGTTGTGAGGATTGGACCGTTTGATATGATAGAGAGGGGAGAATACTTCACGGAGTGGGTCTACAAACTTGGGAGCGGCTTCAGGTACAAGGACGGCAACGGCTTCGTGAGGTTCGTGAGGGAGTCTAGAAGAATCCTCGCCCCAGCCATATGCACTGCAAAGGGCAGGAGCATCAAGGTCATGGTGGACGGCGTTACAAGCAGCATGACAAACATGGACACCGCATGGATGGGTAGGCTGGAGGTGATCGAGCCCGAGTTCTCCAAGCCCATCGCCCTAAGGCTCTGCACATTGAGAAACTTCGGACTCGACATAGGTGGGCTTTGGTTCCCCGAGGCCGGGTGCTGGTGGTTCAGAACCCCATGGATCAGGGATGCGCTGGAGGGGATCCTGAGCAACTTCGAGGTCTACACCAAGCTGTTCCACTGGGAAGGGAGGATAACTTCCCTAACAGAGATGCTTCTGAGGGTACTTGGCGAGATAAGTACCCTGCCCAGCTTCATTGGTAGCGGCGAGCACGTGGCTGACGCGCCCCCCCTCCTTTTGTATCTGTCTAGCCGCTTGGGGGGGGATCTGTTTAGGGGGGCCCTTAGGACGACTGCCAGACTGATCGAGATAATGGAAAGGAGGGAGGGGAGACCTCTTGGACCCCCTGTCCTCAAGGGCGGACTGGTCGCCTGTACCCCGTTCCAGTCTTGGACGGACTCCAGGCTGGGCGAGGAGGAGAGACCGAGCAGGCTCCCAGAGGGATGGGATGATTGCAGGGAGGAGTGGTCGCTGCCAAAGTATTACCTACCCGAGATCAACGGCTACTGGATAAGCGCCCTCCGTTCGCTCAAGGACAGGGGAGATGCAGCAGGCCTGCTGATCCCGGAGATCGTGGACAGAACACTCTCCGAGATGGAGGTTGCATTCAAGAAGGTCTTTTGGGACGGCACATTCCTGGCCAGCATAGTAGATTCTGACACCAAGAAACGTGACGGGGAGCCCACATCCATGGGCTTAGCCGGTATCTCCACCGCACCTCATCTGTTCACGAACAAGGAGATCGAGGGGGCTTACGCCGCCTGTAAGAAGATCCTGATAAAAAGGAGACTGAGGGTGCTTGGAGACGGGTCGCTACCCTTCGGCATCATGATCACGGGGCGCGCCGTTCCCTACCTTGGGGACGCGGAGTACCACAGATCGGTGGTATGGCCCAGGGAGACACCCTACCTGATAAGGGTGATGGAGGCGCTGGGGCTTGAGGGTGAGATAAGGGGCCTACTCTTGAACTCCTTGGATCATATGCTCTCAGAGTCTGCGCTGCTCTACTCCAACGAGATCTTCGGCCTGCCCGTTGGCAAGAACCCTTGCCCGTCCGATGGCAGCATGAACGTCATTCCGCTAAAGAATCCGGCGCAGTACTGGAGCCACTGGTGCGATCCCTACGTGAACAGGTTCTTCAGAATCATCTGACCGGCTTTTATGATCAGCGCTTGCTTTCCGTAGCTTTATTGTAAACCTTCAGGACGTTTTTCGCCACGATCTCCCATGAGAACTCGGAAAGTACTCGGGCTCTACCGTTCTCCCCCAAATGCCTCATGTGGTTCTCGTCCTCCAGTATGCTGTTTACCCCCCAAGCGATGTCCTGCGGATCATAAGGATTCACGTGGTACCCACACTGGTTTGGTCCGGAGGGGACCACGATCTCCCTCATGCCGCTCACCCCCCTGGCACCAACTACAATGGGTTTCTTAAGAGCCATCGCCTCCAAGGCGACTATGCCGAAGGGCTCGTAGAGGCTGGGGAAGACCGCAAGGTCTGCCGCGGCATAGTGCGCGATCCTGTCGTCCTCCGGGATCATGTTGAAGTTGAAGACGACGCTGTTCTGTATCCCCAGGCTCTTTGCGAGCCTGACCAGCTCGCCCTCCATCTCGCCCTTACCGACTATGACGAGCTTCGAATTGGGGAACTTGCAGAGGATCTGCGGCATGGCCATTAGAAGCCGATCCACCCCCTTCACCCCGGTGAGACGCCCTAAGAATAGGATCATCCTCTCGTCCTGAGGTATGCCGTACCTTGCCCTGACTTTCTGCTGCTTCTCCACGGGCACGCTGTCCGGGGAGTACTTATTCGGGTCAACGCCGTTCCAGACGACCTCGATCTTTTCAGACGGGAAGCCATACGATATAAGCTCCTCTTTCATGGCGTGCGAGACTGTGATCACCCTGTCTGCGAATTTTGCAGCCTTCCTCTCCAATTCGTTTATTATTTTGGAACCGTCTCCGAGGGTTCTTCCCTTCTCCGTAGAGTGTATGTGGAAGACCATGGGGATACCGGTGGACTTCCTCAGGGTTATCCCGGACATGGAGGAGAGCCAGTCATGGATAGAGAGGACGTCGAAGGACTTGTTCTCGTGGGGGATCAGGTCGTTGGCCAGCTTCGTACTGGCAAGGAGGTTGTATACCATCACGTCAGAGAAGAAGTTCATTCCCGGACCCCACCTGCGGATCTCCTCGGATACGACATCCGGGAATATCTCCGAGATATCGATCAGCTTAGGTCTGTAAACCTCGACGCCGCTCATTAGATCCCTCGTCTTCAGGCTGCCGTCATTCATGGTGAAGACGCATATGTTGTGCTCCATCTTGACGAGCTGCCGCGTTAGCTCGTAGGTGTACGTGCCGAGCCCGCCCACAATCTTCGGCGGGTATTCCCAAGTAAAGAGGGCTATGTTCAATTATGGCACCAGAAGTATTCTCGTTGCGGAGGTGTCTATTAAGATTTTATTTTACTGCGGTCTGACGCTACAGAACACGGCGCTTGTTCAAAAAAAAGTTCGGGTTATCTCATGCTTAATGCTTTATTGGCAGGCTCCATATACTCAAGATCCAAGTCATCCATTGCGTCTTTGGGACTTTTCATCATTGCCTGCCGGTTAAAAATAGGAGCAATAGAATAAAAAGATATCATCGCGGTGTTCGACGGATTATCTCGTGAGCTCCCTCTGCTGACGCCCTTTGTTCGTCGCCAGTAAGCCCTTCTTCTTGAGCCGGAGAATGGCAGATTTCACATTGCTCGGCTTTGTGTCGAGCATCTTTGCGATCTCCTCCACTGAAATCTCGCCATTGTTCAGTATCAACTGGAATATCTGCTCGTCCAGAGAGTCCCGGGCTGGCAGGGAAATTATGCTTATGTGGGATATGGAGCTCCCCATTACAACAGCGGCAGGTGAAGTGCGACCTTCGAGGTCCACGCAGTTCTCCAAGAAGATGTTCATGAGATCGTCATCCACTTGGACCAGTCGGCCCTTGATCACCTGTCCATCAAGAAGGTGTAGCTCAATTATGCTGTTTACATACATTCTCAGCCTTTCTACGACAGAGGTTTTGTCTCTTATTTGCAGTATGCATACCCCCGGAGTGCCAAATATTTATTGCATTTTGTATTTTTAAGTTTAACGCTTCTCTTTAGGTGGTGCGGCCGCCGGGATTTGAACCCGGGTCCTTAGCGATCTACAGGCCGTTTGCCCTTGGCAGGCTAACGTCCTAGACCAGGCTAGACTACGGCCGCAACCTTGAGACATTCTGCAGTGGGGGTATTTAAAAAGTTCGATAGTTTTAGGAGGGGCTATCGCAAACGCCTTCAAGTCATCCCCTGGATAGGTCGTCCTAACTCTGAGCGATCATTGCCCCAGAATAATATCTTAAGCAATGGAATAAAAGATTAACCTCGTGGTTGACGGCGATTGCCCAAAAAAGACTTATAAAACCCAGCCTTGTATAAACCAACGAAAGCCCGAGTAGCTCAGACTGGGAGAGCATCCGGCTGAAGACCGGAGTGTCGCTGGTTCAAGTCCGGCCTCGGGCACCACTCCATCATTTTGGAATAAGCCCGCGACACTTCACTTGCGCCTTCGGAACAGCTTGACGTCTCGATAAGGCTCTGCGTCTCTCTCAGGGTCTGGAGAGCTTTCTCCTTTACCGTAGCGGCGTACATCGGCCTCCTTTCATAGCGTAGTGAGATCCCAAACTCGTGTAGTATGTTGCGAATGGTAGCTTCGCTCCCTATCCCCGTTTCCTTCATTATCTCCTCGAGGAAAACTCTTTGCTTGTAGAGTGCCACTGCCCTCTCACGGACATGTTGTGGATATCTCACTGGCATTATTCACTCCTCCGTGGCTCACCAATGGAACACGTAAGTCATATCACTTTTCTTTTCATAAACATTGTTGCATTTTTTGCTACCGCTCTAAACTTGCATCCTGTACCAGGCTAGACTACGGTCGATAAAAAAAAGAGGTTGTGGGGATATCTCCACATGGACCATAGACCAAGCTAGACTACGGTCGATAAAAAAAGGGAAGGGTTGGTTTATGGTGGAAGCCTCTTCCTAGCAAGTGCGGCTGCGGCCGCGCCTGCTGCGATGGCCAAAATGATGAACATCGCTGCGTAGGCGGGAGCCTCCGCAGGGAGCACGAAGCCCCCAACAGGTTTGGGTTGCGGCGCAGGTTCTAGCGGCGTGCCAAAGGATCCAAAGATGCTGAACTCGGTAATGTTGGCGTAGATGTAGTTGTTGAGGGTGTCAACGCCGTTTACACCGGAGCCGTCCGCGAGCTCCCAGGCAGTGCCGTTCCACCTATAGAGCATCAGGCTGCTCTCATTGACTCCTACGACGTCGGAGTCGGCGTAGCTTACATTGAGGAGGATCCAGGACATTGGTGTAACGTTGGTGACATTGACATACATGCTGAGGTTCGCTTGGTTTGATGGGTCAGGAGGGGCTGTGCCCAAGGGCACCCCAACGACGGCTATCCCGTTGTCGTAGGTGAAGGAGATGTTGGTCGGGTAGCAGTAGAGGTGGAGGTCGTGAACCACATTGCCCATGCATTTTCCGGCAGAGTAGAAGTCCCATACATAGTTATGGACATAGTTGTTGGAGAAGGTGTTGTTGCTGGAGCCGAAGTCAAGGTTGATGCCTCGAGTGTTGTTGTATGCGGTATTGCCGGTGAGGGTGTTGTTGTGGCTTGAATAGAAATAGAAGCCATGGTAGTTATCGTATACAGTATTGCTTGTGAGGGTGTTGTTGTAGTTATAAAACTCAAGGACGATGCCGGCGCCGATGCCGTAGCCGTTATATGCGGTGTTACTTGCGAGGGTGTTGTTGTTGCAGTTTTCCTGAAGGTGGATGCCTACGACGTTGTGGTCGGCTATGTTGCCGGTGAGGGTGTTGTTGTTGCAGCCTATCCAGAGGTAGATGCCGTTGGTGTTGTTGCAGGCCGTGTTGCTGGCGAGGGTGTTGTTGGAGCTGTAGGAGAGGTAGATGCCGTTGGTGTTGTTGCAGGCCGTGTTGCTGGTTAGGGTGTTGTTGCTGGAGCTGGAGGAGAGAAAGATGCCGTAGGTGTTGTTGTAGGCCGTGTTGCCTGTGAGGTTGTTGCTGCAGCTGGTGTCGAGGTGGATGCCGACGGTGTTGTTGTAGGCCGTGTTGACTGTGAGGGTGTTGCTGGAGCTGGAGGAGAGGACGATGCCGTAGGTGTTGTTGTAGGCCGTGTTGACTGTGAGGGTGTTGCTGGAGCTGGAGGAGAGAAAGATGCCGTAGGTGTTGTTGTAGGCTGTGTTACTGGTCAGGGTGTTGTTGCTGCAGCTGTAGGAGAGGAAGATGCCGGCGGTGTTGTTGTAGGCTGTGTTGCCGGTAAGGGTGTTGTTGTAGCAGCTGGAGGAGAGGCCTATGCCCCAGGTGTTGTTGTAAACAGTACAGTTCTCAACACTACCGTGGGTCACGTTTTCTAGATAGATGCCATCATAACTCGAGCCGCCATCGTAGACCGTGCAGTTCTTTATCACGAAGTAGGCGTCGGTATCCTGGATGGATATACCGTGAGCCAACGCAGCGCTGATGGTAAAATTCTCAATTCTATAGGGGTCTATTGGAGTGCCACTTCCAGGATATCCAATAAAACCAGAGTTGTCGGTTATTGATATCGTAGGATCAGCACTCACGTTCTGCACGGCGATGAAGTTGAAGGCGAATAAGAGTATTGCGATGCAGAGAAGGGCCCTCTTTTTATTATTACCCTTCATATTTCACACCTTCATGTTTTTCCAATTAGGATTGTAATTACATGTTATCTCTATAAGTTGTATATATGAATTAGTTTCATTAACTCATATTGCCAACAATTAAAAAAAAGGGGAATTGCGGGGTGATATCTCCACTGGTCTGGGGTTCAAGTCCGACCTCATGTACTATATCATTATTTTCGTCTATACGCCTATTTGATCCCGCTGAGTTTGATGCTCAATACCATTTGTGAATATTTTCTTATCTGCTCTCGAGAGAGCCCACGTTTCTTTATTGCCGCCTTTACTTTTGGGTTGTTGAGTATGGAAGTAATTTGGAAAATAGATTCACCAATTATCGATACATCTTTGAAACCAGCCTTTTTTATAACTTTGATGTAATCATCCTTTCTCATCGCCCCCGCAACACAACCTGTTAATGCTGCGACCGAGTTCTTGAGGAAGTCTGGCAAATCCCCCAGCAATACAATATCCGAAACCATCAACCTCCCGCCAGGCCGAAGCACTCTATGCGCTTCATTGAAAACCCTTTCCTTATCGGGGGACAAATTAATCACGCAGTTGGAAATCACCACATCTACTGAGCTGTCTGCAACTGGAAGGTTCTCTATCTCTCCCAGCCTGAACTCAACATTTCCATACTTCCCTTTTTTTACATTAGCCCTTGCCTTTTCCAGCATCTCGGAGGTCATGTCAACCCCTATAACCCTCCCTGATTTCCCAACCCTTCTCGCTGCCAAGAAACAGTCAAAACCTCCACCCGAGCCCAGATCTAGTACTACCTCTCCTTCTTTCAAGGAGGCGAGGGCAACTGGATTTCCGCATCCTTGACCTAGGTTGGCTCCTTTGGGGGCTGAAATTAAGTCCTTTTTGGTATAGCCGATCCTTCTGCTGATCGCCTCCGGAGTTTCTGCAGGCTTACAGGAACATGGTGCCTCGCAGCATGAACGCTCTTCTTTTGCCATAATACCGTATTTCTTGCGAACGACTTTCATTATATCTTCATTTTTCATACAACATACCACTTGAATCTAATCCTTGACTTAAATTAATCATTATCATATCAATTTTGTTCCTGAAATACTTCCCTCTCATCCAGAACGCCACATTATTTCTGCCACAAATTAGGCTTGCACTATTTCGGCTCCCTTTCCATTATATCCCAAAAATTGGAAAAAAAGGCTATTGTGGCAGTACAGACTTTAATTTCTCTATCCTTTTACTTACAACATCACATATCTTTTCTCGCAATATTTCGCCCTGCGGAGCCTTCTTCCTAATCCTTGCCAGTTGTAAAGCAAGAATGTTCTCGCCCAGAAATCTTATCCACTTTTCAAAGTCCCCTCGTTGAAGGTGGAACTCTATGGATTTGATATCAACAGTTTTTAAGATCTCGCTAAACTGGGGGAGGCTCGACGCACTTATGCCCGTGTAAATCCCAACCTCTGAGAAGAAGTGGAAGGCATTTTCTGGTTTAACTTCTGATAGTATCGGGTTATCTTTAGCCCTTTCCATCATACCTTCGCTCATAGAACAAAACCTCGCCTTTTGTATCAACGCACATTTTTAAAGCTTTGGGTAGATTTTGGGTTCGCAGATCTACGCAGACTAAGGTCATGTTCAACCAGCGCGCTCAAATCTTAATAGCCCGCTAAGGACTATTACAAATATTATGGCGGCCGGGAGAAGGGTATTTGCGGCATGTCCTAGGGATTGTTACGATACCTGTGCCATGTACGCCTACCTTAACGAGGAGGGCAGGCTGGTAAGGGTGGAGGGGAGACAGGACCACGGGCTCACAAAAGGATTTCTCTGCCGCAAGGGGCAGAGGATCCTCGATTGGGTTTACTCCCCCAACAGGCTGAAATACCCGCTGAAGAGGGCAGGACCCAAGGGAAGCGGCAGGTTCGAGAGGATAACTTGGGATGAGGCATTCAACATCATAACAGATAATCTGAATAAGGCTGTTAAAGGGTACGGACCAACCTCTGTCCTGCCGTACGAGTATGCGGGACATATGGGGATAATAAGCAGATACTACCCCTATAGGTTCTTCAACAGGCTGGGCGCCTCCCAGCTCCTTTATACAATATGCTCCGAGGCAGGGAAGAGAGCGCTGTCCTACCACTACGGAACACCGGCGGGGATGGACCCGGAGGACGTGCCAAACTCACGCTACGTAGTGGTCTGGGGGTTCAACCCGGCCTGGACCAGCCTCCACATCTACACGCTGATAAAGAACTCGAAGGCAAAGATGGTTGTCGTAGACCCCGTCAGGAGCGAGACCGCCGAGCACGCAGATCTCCACATCCAGCCAAGACCCGGAACTGACTCGGCGCTGGCGCTGGGCATCGCGAACTACGCCATCACCAACAGACTTTACGACAAGAGATTCGTCGATGAGAACACGTACGGCTTCGAGGAGCTGAAGAGAGCGGTTGGCGGTTATACGCCGGAGAGGGTCTGCGGCATCTGCGGTTTGGATGGTAGAGAATTCAAGAGCTTCGCTGAGGAGTACTGCACTATAAAGCCGGCGGCCATACTGATGGGTCTCGGACTTCAGAGGAACGTCAACGGTGGCGAGATGGTGAGGGCAATCAGCCTACTGCCGGCGATAACTGGGAACATCGGAGTGAGGGGAGGGGGCTTCTTCTACTCCAACTCCTCATACTTTACCATCGATTGGGACAGGTTGAAGGGGCGCAGCACAGAACGAAGGAGGATCAACATGATAAAGCTCGGCGAGGCTCTGCTGGATAAGGAACTAGAGCCGCCGATCAAGTTCCTTTTCGTTTATAACTCCAACCCAGCTGCGGTCTGCCCAGACCTTAACAAGTTGAGAGAAGGACTGTCCAGGGAGGACCTGTTCTTAGCGGTCCACGACCTCTTCCTGACGGATACGGCAGAGTTTGCTGATATCGTGCTGCCTGCCTCGAGCTACTTCGAGACCTTCGACATCCAGTTCACCTACGGTGGGCTGTACGTCGCCCTAAACGAAAAGGCGGTAGAGCCGCTCGGAGAGTGCAAATCCAACGCAGAGGTGTTCACGGAGCTGTCGAGGAGGATGGGGTTCAAGGACATAGCGGAGGAGCCTGAGATGATAGCAGAGGAGGTACTGCGGACCAGTACGGGCTACATGAAGGGGATCACGCTTGAGGACTTGAAGAGTAAGGGGTTCGCTAGGCTAAGAACGCCAACCGTGCCACACATCGCGTTCGCAGATCTCAAGTTCAACACCCCGACCGGCAAGATAGAGTTGTACTCCAGGCAGGCGGAGGAGGAAGGGGTGCTGCCTATACCAAGCTTCACCGAAAGCAAGGGAGATTATCCCATCAGGCTGATAACCCCCTTCCACCGGGACCTTATGAAGTCGCAGTACTTTAACATAAGGAGCATATACGGTGCGGATGAGCAGGTGGTGGAGATCAACGCAGATGACGCCAAGGCCAGGGGGGTAAATGACGGCGATCGCGTCAGAATCTTCAACCAGCTGGGCGACTGCATTATGGGAGCCAAAGTCTCAGGAAAGGTCAAGAAGGGGGTCGCCCTGAGTTACGGGATAGCGTGGCCGAAGCTGGTGGACGGGAGGAGGACATCCAATTTTACGACCAGTAGTCACACGGCAGACCTTGGTGGGGGCTCGGCATACCATACGAATTACGTGGATATCGAGGTCATTTGAAGCAGTATTCCGGCTATATCGAGGTCCTCCTTCGAGTTTATGTTAAAGAATGTGGCAGGATGGACGCCGAGGTCCTCTATTTTTACATAATTAACTTTCATGAGTTCGAGAAGTTCGTGCATGCTGTCTATTTTGGCTCGAGGGAAGGAGGCTCTCCTGTATAGCGCTGCGAATGGCTCAATATGGCCGTTCGGCCAGACAGGAACCACCGCCGAGGAGGAGCCAATCCGATCATGCAGAAGGAGTGGAAGTCTTGGATTCAGCATGGGGGTGTCGCACCCCATGAGGAATATCAGATCCCTGGGTACGTTGCTTAGGGACTGCATCAGAGATGCCGGAAATGTGTGTTCGCCGGGGGGCTCAAAAATGATCTTGGCGCCTCTTTCGCCCAGCGCCTCTTTCAGCAGGGATTCCTGCCCCCTATTTTTCAGGAGGATGTATACGTTTGGGGAGATCTCGAGTGCGATATCGAGGGTCCATGAGATGAGGGGCCTTCCCTTAAGGGTCGCAAGGGGCTTGAAGGTGCCCAGTCTGGTCGACTCCCCTCCTGCCACCACCACTACGGCGATCTGGTCAGCCAAATGGACTACCTTCCTGAGAGGTTAGAGAATCCCCCAATAAAAATGTTTGATCTCTTGAAGGATGGTCTTTCCGACAATATCTATAAATTCCTAAGGTGTACTTGTATTTTCAAACCACCTGAGGAAAGCAAAATTGATCATTACTAAGCCTAAAGCACCCAAAAAGATCCTTGAGATGATGAGGCCTTACAAGAGGATCTTCATAGTCGGGTGCGGCACCTGTTCCACCACTTGCCAGACAGGCGGAGAGGAGCAGGTCGAGGAGATGGCAAAGAGGGTCGGCATGAAGGTCATAGGAAAGGCGGTAGTCGAGTCGCCGTGCGACCTGAGGCTGGTAAAGAGAGATCTAGGCAAGTCCAAGCAGCTTTTAAACAAGGCTGATGCGTTGCTTATTTTAAGCTGCGGAGCCGGTGCGCAGGTCTTGGCAGAGCACACGGGCAAGGTCATTATCCCAGGCTTGGACACGGTCTTCATAGGAAAGATCGAGCGCATAGGCAGGCTCTACGAGCGTTGCAGGGCATGTGCAGACTGCATTATCTTCGAGACTGGCGGCATATGCCCGATTGTCAGGTGCTCAAAGGGGCTCTTGAACGGACCTTGTGGCGGCATGGCAAACGGGAAGTGTGAGGCTGGAGGGCATACGCGGGATTGCGCCTGGGTGCTCATATACAACGCCCTGAGACAGCAGGGAAGGCTTGAACTCTTCACCAAGTTCAGACCGCCAATGGACAGGTCAAATAAGGCTCAGCCGCAGGAAGTTGTGAGCAGGTAGGCGAATCGAGTTGCCAAGAAAAGCTTACAGCGAACTGATGAAAGCAATTGCTGCAGGGAAGTTTGTATTCACTGGGGAGATTCAGCCAAAGAAGACAGTGAATTTCGATGATGTGATTAGGGTTGCCAAGGTCCTCAAAGAGCATGTAGTGGCATGCAACGTGACGGACAACCCGAGGGCGCACGGGTACCTGAGCAGTCTGGCGGCGGCCCACATTATACAGAAAGAAGTAGGAATGGAGGCGATCTGTCAGATGACTGTCAGAGACAGGAATCGATTAGCACTCCTCTCCGAGTTGCTTGGAGCGGCAGCTCTTGGTATCAGGAATGTTCTGACAATGAGCGGGGATCACACCTCCCTCAGCGATAACCCTGCTTCTATGCCTGTCTATGATCTTGACACGGCGCAGTTTGTTTATATGGTCAGAAAGATGGTGGACGAGGGTGTCGATCTGGAGGGGAATAAGATAGATGGAAAGGTAAAATTGCATGTAGGCATAGTTGGCAACCCGAATGCGGATCCCCTTGAGGTGGAGTTACTCAAGATCGAGAGAAAGGTGAGGGTTGGCGCCGACTTCATACAGACGCAAGCCGTCTACGATGTGGAGAAGGCAAAGGGATTTTTGAAAGAGGTGCAGCGCTACCCTGTTCCTGTCTTATTGGGGATCTTTCCATGCAGGTCGTACGGCGTGGCGGAATTCATTGCCAAGAACGTACCTGGTGTATCGGTACCCAAGGACTTTATGAAAGAGCTGAAGAAGGCAGAAGAGGTTGGAAACAATTCGCAGATAAAAAGCAAGATAGAGGATATCAATATCAGGTATTTTACTGATTTTATCAAGGAGATTAAAAGGACGACTCATGCCTCTGGAATCCATATCATGGCAGTGGGATACGAGAGTATAGTGAAGACCTTGGTAGAAAGTGTTTAAAACAATTCATGAATTATCGGATGCGCACGCCTTGTATATCAACCGTACAAATGCAGACCTGTCCGGTGCCTTCCTTTAGCTCGACTCTGGGCTCTTCGGAATGAAGCCCATCTTCTTTACCGCCCACCATGCGAAGAACGTGGCCAGCACCGTCGATATTACGAGTAATGGAAGGTACCATATTACGTCGAGCGAGGTGAACCCGAACATTCCGCTGCTCACAACAGTGGCGATGGTATTGGGTACGAGTAGCGCGGTCCCAATGATAGTCAGATAGGCAACAGTGAAGGCAAGCCGGTTGTTCAGTATCTGAAGCTGGTTGTTGTATATCGATTGGAGGGCTTCGAGCCCACTTGCGAGCACCTCACTTAGATGCTCTGCGAGGCTTATTTGCGAGTGAACCTCGCTGAGTTCCCCCGTTATCTTGTTTAAAAGTTTGGGGTCATCAGAGATCAGATCGGGATCCCCATAGCGTAGAGAGTTGAGGGAGTCGACGGTGGCCCACAGACCTCCTAGATAGATGATCAGGGCATGCTTCATGTGGTAGATCTTTTTGCCCAGTATTTCGCGCGGGGTTTTCGGATCAGCGAGCTCCTCGCTCAATTTGTCACCTTGTTCCTCTATCTCTCGCATATAATCGAAATTTCGCTCGTTGTTTTCGTTAATTAGACGCGATAGTAGCAGAGTAATTCTATCTTTTTGAGACATTTCGGCAGGGAACTTTCGCATCAGTGTTTCAGCGTACCGCTTAATCCTAGAGAATCGCTTCACCTCAGTGTTGTGCATTGTTACGATAACATTTTCCCTAACGAGTATTATGAGGGGGGCGAGCTTTACGTCAAAACCTTTCACTATGATAGCAGGAGTAAGTATACCCATCTCATTTCCAAAGTCTTCGTAGCCACTCCGCATGTCCTTCAGCAGGTGCTTAACGAGTAAGTCGCTGAAACCCAAGGTCGTTGCGACCTTCGGCGCTTCGTTCTCAAGGTCCTCAATGACGTAATCGATCCATGCTATGGAGGCGGTGCTCACCAGTGGGCAGAAGTCACAGACGTCGCGCGATTCTTTATGGTGGGTTTCACCGTTCTGTAGTACAGCGCAATAACCCCTCTCCTCAAGCGCCAGCCCGTTATCTCGGTGATTAACCGAACTGCCGTTGGTTATTGCTCCTGCCATAGGACCCCGTGAAACGTCGGGTGGATAAAAGGTTTTTGATGAGTTTGACCACGTATATAATTATTTGCCATAAGGGTAGAGGTCAATAAGGTCAAGTACTGTGGGGCATGCTTTTTTTAGGAAGGAAGGCAGAGAGAATGGATCAACCCAGTTTATGAGGGAGTAGCATGAAGTTTCATCCAGAGAGTTTTATAAACGAGAAGGTCAGCTGGCTAAAGAAGGAGATAGGGAACGAGATCGCCTTTGCCGCCACATCCGGGGGCGTGGACAGTACCGTTTGCGCGGTTCTTGCGAACAGGGCGATTGGTAAAAAAGCGGTAGTGGGATTCCTAGACGACGGGCTGATGAGGGAGGGGGAGCCGGAGCAGGTCGTGAGGCGATTGAGGAGGATGGGGCTCAATGCGAAACTCTATCGTGTTGCAGATCCTTTCTTCGAGGCGCTCAAGGGACTGACCGACCCGGAGGAGAAAAGGAAGGCATTCAGGGAGACATTCTACAGCACCATCTCGCGGCTCACAAAGGAGGAGGAGGCAAAGTTCCTAGTGCAGGGTACGATTGCTGCCGACGTAGTGGAGACCAAGAGAGGAGTGAAGACCCAGCACAACGTCCTCGACCAGATAGGCATATCCTCCTTCAGAAAGTACGGCTTCAGGGTCCTCGAGCCCTTGGTGGAACTATACAAGCCGGAGGTCAGAATGGTGGGGGAGAGGCTAGGCCTGCCAAAGGAGGTCTACCAGAGGAGGCCTTTCCCTGGTCCCGGACTCTTGCTGAGGGTGCTGGGCGAGGTCACGCCGAGGAGAGTGAGGGCGGTGAGGAGGGCTACAAAGGTCGTTGAGGAGGAGACCTCCGACCTCGGCTGCTTTCAAGCATTTGCAATTCTTATGAACGATATGGCCACCGGTGTGGAGAAGGGGCAGAGAAAGTTCGGCGAAATAGTTGTTGTGAGGGTAGTGGACTCTAAGGATGCCATGACGGCGAGCGCGACTCCACTTCCGTGGGAGAGACTGGAGAGGATGAGGGACAGGATACTTAAAGAAATTCCCTCCGTGGTAAAGGTCCTGTACGACGTTACGCCAAAGCCGCCAAGCACGATAGAGTATATCTGAGATGGCCGACAGACGTATGCAATAATTGCAAGGGGACAAAGATAATGTTTTGGGAAGAAAACATTCGAATTGTCTCACTTGATTCTGAGAGAAGGGTTAAGGGAATCTGCCAATTGATGGAAGGAGTGATCTTTGACCTATATTTAGCCAGCTTAGATTCTCGGGGGGGATACTGCCTCCATCATATACCAATTCAGCAATGCCATGTATTCTCTTGATTATTACCTTTCACTGGCATGTCGTTTCCTCGAAAAGTACAGGTTCCTTAAAAAAATAGATGAACCCCAAGCCAAAAGATATCACAGGATAGTTAAACAAAAGCATAGCGAAGTAGCTAAGATCCTTAAAAAAAAGTACGTGGCGTTAGGTTTGCCTCAATTCAAAAAATTTTGCCAAAAAAGAGTGCCTTTTAGCAACAAAGCCAAATGGCGTGTAAGGGGTCATGAAGATGTTTATTAATAGAAGATCTTGATTTTAAAACCCTTCGATATTATTCACTCCGCACTCATATACAAAGAAGGTTCTACAGTTAACTAGTCTGAGCAGGAAAAATGATCATAATTTATCCGGAGTTATATAATCGCCGTATTTTTTCTGGCATTTCAAAAGACGTTCTTTTTGTGCTTCCAGAACCTCAAAGAGGATCCTTGGGGTATTTTTTATCTTTGTCTTGTAGGTATTTTCAATCCGTTCGATCTTTACCAGGTTCTCAGGGATTCTAAGCATGAACTGCTTATTGTAATCTTCTTTTTTGTAGTCCTTCTTCAGAAGATCTTTGAATAGCCCTTTTAAGTCCTTATACTTGGGAATACGACCAGTCGGTGTAGCAATTGCCTCCACCTCTTTATGGACCCGCAGTTCCATCCACTTATACCAGACCCGTTTGTCGGTCTTCTCGTTCAGGAATTTGCCGTCTTTGTCTTTCAGAAAATAGTTGACGGAAAATATTAGTGGTGGGTCTTTTAGGTCTCTGGCAAAATTGGCGTTAGTCTGGATGTACCTAGCCACCGGGATGGAAAGAAAGTCGAGGTTGGACATTGGGCTGAACTCCCGGATGCCTTCCATTCCCAGAGTCGCCGCAGTGGTTTCGGACTCCAAGGATGCGCCCTTGGTTATTATCCCGTGGGTCCAATCGAACGACTCTTCAACCGGGGCCCAAATATCCGAATCCCTACCACCATAAACGATACCGCCTACGACTACGCCCTCGGGGGCATTCCACCAGTGGTCGAGATTATCAAACACCCTCAGGTCAATTGCGAACCGAGCATTGGGATGACTGCAGGGTATCTCTTGTCCCTCTTTGTCCTTCTTCCCGATATGCCACTCTCCTGAATGGTTCTCTCCCTTGGGAGGCACCTCACCATCTTTACCGATCCAGTGGACATATTTATCAGGCGTGACCAGCACATTCGAGAAGATAATCTCGCCCGGGCTATGCAGCGCCTTCCACAGGCTTTGATCGTCCTTAGAATTTACATCCTGAATGATCCCAAACATTCCTTTTTCTGCATTGGCAGCCCTAACTTTTCCATTCTTTTTCCGGAGATAGGCTATATCATCGCCAACAATCGTCTCGCCCTCAAGCATTGCGGTCGAGGTTTTGCCACAGAGCGAGGGAAAAGCGCCGGTAAAGTATGTAACCCGATCTTTTGGTCCATGCACGCCCATAATGAGCATGTGCTCGGTAAGCCATCCCTCTTTCGAGCCGCGATGTATTGCCAGACGCATTGCTAGTTTCTTGAGCCCAATTGCATTGCCGCCATATTGGGTGTTTGTGCTATAAACAATATCTTCCTGAAGGTCGATGAATATACGGCGCTTATCGAGGTTTTTGCAATTCTTCCGCTCGTCCAATTCGCCTTGGGAATGGACGAATTTGAAGAAGCGTGAGTTCGGTCCTTGGACTACTAATTCTTCATAACCATGACGATATAGGATCCCTTCGGTGTGGGCGACATAGCTCGAATCGGTAATTTGAACAGCCGGTATAGAGAATTCAGAATGGGTGGGACCCAAGCAGAAGAAGCAGATGTACATTTCCTTGCCTTTCATAATATCTTTCAGAATCTCGTGAATGTCCTTTATCGCTGCATCACGGTCTTTGGTCTCAATTGCCTCATCAAGTTCAACGCCCTTTGGAATGAGGATTCCAGTATTCTTTCTATCTCGAGACTGGTCATAATAATTATCAAAGTGAACGGTGTGCCCCTCAATCGTTAGCCTTTGTTCCTCGCCATTCCTTATTGCAGCTTCCCTGATGTATTGATCCTCTTCGGGTTTACCGGTGGAGATAAAAACCCTATCTGGATTACAGAGCTCAATATATTTAGTAACGAATTGATAGAGGTCGGGATTGTGAATCTTCGTCAGTTTATTAAAACCGTCCTCGCCAATCCGTTGCCTTAATGTTTTGGTGATATCATCAGCCATGTCTTATGCTTCCTTACTAAAAAAAATCCAGTCGGTATACAGCCTTTTAGCCCCTATCGTTAATCGTCATTCATTCCTTTTTAATTATTCCTTCCTTACAATTATTTCTCCTTCTTGTAGGAGAAATGCATCTGGGAACGATCAAACCCTGCTACCTCGAATTCCTCAGTCATCATTATTGCGTCCTTTGGGCAGACCTCTGCGCATTCCCCACAGTAAATGCAACGATCCAGATAGTACTTGATCTCAGCACTGTTCCCCTTTCCGACCAGTTCTATGGCCTTGGTTGGGCATATGCCGGAGCATAAAATACAGCCGATACACTTTTCCATGTCCCAATTTGGACGACCTCTGAAGCCCGGAGGCAAGGGTGATTTTTCATATGGATATTTCAGCGTACACTGCTTTCGAAATAACTGTTTGCCTGCCTCTTTGATTAGGCTCAATTTTTCACACCCCAACTCCAAACTGTATGAGGATTATTTGTAAAATTGCCATGGGTAACAGGTACTTCCACATCCCTGAAACCACCTGATCCATACGGAGCCGGGCGAAAAGAGCCCTCAAAAATGAGAATAGCAGGAGGAGTAACACAGTTTTTATGAGAAATATTACAACTGGTGGAACGAAGCCCAATTGCTGCGCCCCGCCCAGGTAGAGCGCTGTTATCAAGGCTGATGCCAGAACAATCTCCAAATCCCTTCCCAATCGAAACAAAGCCAACTTTCTACCACTGAATTCTGTCCGCCATCCAGCCACAATCTCAGTATCTGCCTCAGGAATATCAAAAGGAATAAACTCCAGCTCAGCAAGCATGCATATCACAAATACCGCAAAGCCAATGGGTTGAAGCCAAATCCCCCAACTTATGTTGCTTGATTGCCATTGAGCGATGTTGGATATCGACAGACTTTTCGCCGCTATTGCTGGGCCGATCATAGCTAAGCCCATTGGGATTTCATAACCTATCATCTGAATGGCAGCGCGTACGCTGCCTATTATGCTGAATCTGTTCACAGAGCTCCAGCCAGCAAGAAAAACTGTCACGGTTATCAATGTAAAAATAAACATCATGAAAATCAGATCACCATCAAAGGCTATTAGGCTCGTTTGGCTTGAGATCGGAATAATAAGTAATGCCATTAATGGTAGGATAAGATAAAGGATCGGCATTGAGAAGAAAAGGATTCTGTCGCAAGCCATGGGCGCGATGTCCTCCTTCGAAAGTAATTTGATAAAGTCCGCTACCGGTTGCAGAAGGCCTGAAAAGCCGGTATATAGCGGTCCGTATCTGTTTTGCACCTTTGCAAAGAATTTTCTGTCTATCCATTCGTAAAAGAAGGCCAAGGCAAAAAGGAAGGCGATGCCTGGAAAGATCAGAACCTGTAGCAAAAATTCAATCATTTATTAACGCCCTGTTTTAATTGATCCATGGTCAAATCCCACTTTTTGTTGGCCTTGGTGTCAACGAAAACCATGCGATCCATGCAGGCAAAACAAGGGTCTATTCCAGCTAAAATTATGGGTATATCGGCCAAGTGCACGCCTAGGAGTGTCTTGCATAGAGCCGGTATGTTTGCAAGGGTTGGACTTCTAACCTTATAACGCTCCGGCTTTGCGGTACCGTTTGATTTGGCATAATGGATTAGTTCGCCTCGCGGGGCTTCAACTCTTGAAAAGACCTCAGCAGGTGGCACAACCTTGGGCACTCGCACACGTAGCTCTCCTGTAGGCATATGGTCCAAGGCATTGCGGATTATTCCTATGCTCTCCAGCATTTCCTCGCCTCGCGCCAGTGTTCTGCTTAAAACGTCGCAGCCATCCAATGTAACAACATTAAATGGGACTTCATCATAAGCCGCGTATGGATCGTCTGCTCTGACGTCGTTTTTAATTCCGCTTGCGCGCAGAGTGGGGCCTACAGCACACAAACCCACGGCATCTTCAGGTTTTAAAATACCGACCCCTTCTGTTCTTTTAAGGAATGTCGGCTCGGTCTTCAGAATGCCCAAGTATTCCTTGGTTCTTTTCTCGAAATAATCAAGACCACTTTTAACCTTCGGTATTATATCTGCTGATATGTCTCGACGTACTCCCCCAATGGTGTTCATGGCATGGGTAACACGGCCACCTGTAAGTGCTTCCAGCAGTTCCATCACAACCTCACGGTCCCGCCAGGTATACATAAAAAGTGTATCATAGCCTACCTCGTGCGCCGCAATACCGACCCAAAGCGAGTGGCTGTGAAGCCTTTCCAACTCTGCAATTATCGTACGGATATATCTTGCTCTGGGAGGTATTTGGATACCTAGCATTTCCTCAATTGCCTGTGTGTAGCATGTTGCATGTGCGTGCGAGCATATACCGCAGATTCTTTCTGCCAGGTAGATGTTTTCGTTGTAGTTCCTTTGTTCGAAGGCCTTCTCTATACCCTTGTGAGCGTAACCTATCCGTGGTGTTACGTTCACGACAAGATCGCCCTCAACCTCAAAGAGAAAATATTCTGGCTCCTTAAAGGCTGGATGTTGAGGACCGAAAGGAACCTTAATTGTGGATGCATAGCCCATTATTATTCATCCCCATTTTTTTGACATTAATTCTCGAAGCTCATCGAGCGAATGCTCTTTTCTTAACGGATAAACCCCTTGGGGCCATCCCTCAGGTAACAGCAGTGGCGACAAATCTGGATGTCCTTCAAATTTCACGCCGAAAAGGTCGTGAACCTCGCGCTCGTATAGAACTGCGCCTGGTATCAGATCTGTAATAGTGGAAATGCATGTGTTGTCTTTGGGTATCGATAATCCTAGAGAAAGTTCGATCGCGCCATTGTGTGCCAGATGGTATAGTAATTCAATTTCTTTGCCCAAATCCACCCCAGTTATCGTAGATAAATGCCTGAAGGCCAAGGTGTTGACTAGATACTCAACTACTTCCCTAAAAGATTCCTTCTTTATCCGAACAAAGATCCTTCTTTCCCTTGGAACTTTGAACTCAATGACTTTTTCCTTTAGGAAACGATGGAGCCTCTCTTCGGTTTCGCCCATATCCATAAGGTTCAACCCTCTTTATCTATTAAGTAGTTTTGCGATTCCATCAATTATTGCCTCAGGTTTCGGTGGGCATCCTGGCACATAGGCATCTACTCGGAGCATAGTATCTATCCCGCCTTTAACATTATAACAATCATGGAATGGCGATCCGCTTACTGCACAAGCGCCTATTGCTACGACCTGTTTTGGCTCAGGAATCTGTTCGTAGATTCGCATTAGCCGGTCTTTGATCTGAAGAGTTATTGGACCTGTGACGGCTAGCATGTCCGCATGTCTTGGGCTTCCCTGCAGCCGCATTCCAAACCGTTCGATATCATACCTAGGCGTGACTGCGGCTAGGAACTCTATATCGCAGCCATTACATCCTCCCGTGTTGAAGTGCAGCAGCCACGGTGATTTTAAACGGGCCCATTTTAAAACTTTCATCTATATGTGTCTCCTTGAAAAGATGAGCATGGATACTGCCATTAAAACAATTAAAGAATAAGCGGTTGGTATCAAACCCATTGTATTAAATGAGGTCGCAAGAACAAAGACAAGCACTCCGAAGACGAGAAAATAAACGGCAAATATAAGTAATCTTTCCAGATCAACTGTCAACTCCCCCATTGGCAAGTCCTCTCCGCAGGAATAGGAGGTCGTCTTTTCAGCACTATCTGCTGTGCTTTTTGCCGAAATTCTCCCTGCAGCCCAATAAATAAATATGGCTACCGCTACGCAGGCTCCGAAGGCTATAGGCAGCAGTAGGGCATCACTCATTTATAACCCAAATGAAATGTTTTTAAGTAACTTTTAAGGATTTTGTCATCAATTAATACTATGGGGAGGACATTAAACGCTCGACGGTCTGCTTCAACTCGCTCTCATGATTTTGGCAACGCTTCAGGCCATCCTAATAGTCGAGCTGAAGAATATATTATATGCGGTTATTGCGTTCTGCGGAATGTGCATAACCATTGGGGCGCTATATTGGTTGCTTGACGCGCCTTACGTAGCGGTTTTCCAACTGCTCATATACGCCGGCGCAATTGTGGCGCTCTTTTTGGCAGCTGTGATGCTGACAACACATAAGGAGAGTGTAAAATAACATGCGGGCAGACAAAATAACTGTTGCTGGTACCCTGCTTGCACTTTTCGCAATGGCCCTTTTAGTAATAATCATCGCGCGAGATACCTTCCCGATATTCGAGTACGCCTTGACACCTGGGCACTTCATTAATGTCACCCAAAATGTTGGCCCGGAGAGTAGTAGTTTCATGTGGACCTATCGCAACATGGATCTAATTGTACAGGCCTTTGCTTTGTTTGCCGCAGCGGCCGGATGTCTTGCAATGTTAAGGACTGATGAAAAGGAGAAGCCTACATGATTGACCTTTCTTATTATATCGCCTTTGCCTTTGCATTATTCATAATCGGGATCTATTGCCTAGCGACAAAGCGCAACATGATAAGGCTTATCCTTGGGATAGAAATTTTGATTAATGCTGCGCATATCAGTTTTATCGCCTTAGCTGATGCGATCCCCGGCTTTGTGGATCCATTGGCTCAATCAATCGTGATTATTTCCACTGGTTTGGCCGGATCCGTGAGTGCAGTTGCCATCACAATAGTTGTATACGCCTACAGGCATTATGGCACTCTGGACATTAGGGAACTCAGGCGTCTTAAGGGCTGATGGAGGACACTCAATGTTCCCCTTGACGCTTAACCTGCTTTTCATCTTCACTCTCTCTACGCCCATTGCTGGTTGGGCAGCTTTACGGATGAATAGACAAAGTCTTTGCGGGGTATACGCCTCGGTGGGTCTGGCAGCCTCCGGAATATCCCTCTATTACCTTTTTTCACAAGTTTCTTTCGGTGTTGTATCATATTCGCTCTCAGTTGGGCTGTTTTCTGCAAATCTGAGGATTGATATGCTAAGTGTTTTTATGGCAACAATTTTCATTGGGTTAGGGCTTGCAGCGGCTGTTTATTCGATTAGGTACATGGAGAAGGACACTGGATTGCCGCTATATTACTCATTGCTTGTGGCAATGGTGAGTGGAATGGTTGGAGTTGTTTTTTCGGGTGACCTATTCACTTTATTTGTTTTCTGGGAGCTCATGTCCATTTCCTCATATGTCCTGGTTGGCTTCAGAAAGGAAAAATGGGAGGCTGTGGAGGCATCCCTCAAATATCTCGTTATGAGTGCTGCTGGTTCAGCAACAACCCTTTTGGGCATGTCGCTTTTATACGGAATGAGCGGAACCCTTGACTTCCAAGGCCTGGCATTAGCCTTCAACCAGGCGCAACCGAACGCCTGGCTATATGTGTCTTTGTTGCTTATCATTGCTGGTTTCGGGGTTAAGGCTGCGATTGTTCCTCTCCACACGTGGCTGCCAGATGCCCATTCTGCTGCCCCATCGCCCATTTCTGCCTTGCTTGCAGGTGTTGTTATTGAAACCGGAGTTTACGCCTTGTGCAGGACATTTTTCACGGCCTTTCTATCTATTCAGATTCAATGGTTCAGCATCTTGGCGATACTTAGCCTTATCACTATGGTTGTCGGAAATCTCATGCCTCTGCTTCAAAATGATATAAAAAGACTTCTTGCATATTCAAGCATCGGACATATTGGGTACATGCTTGTAGGCTTGGTTGTTGGAACACAGCTCGGGTTAACGGGAACGGTGCTGCATATTTTCAATCACGCCTTAATGAAGGGCGCTGCCTTTCTTTGTGCTGGGGCAATCATCTACAGAATAGGGACGAGACAATTGGATGACATGGCAGGGATAGGTCGTAAGATGCCTATTACCGCAACAGTCTTTGCTGTATCTCTCTTCGCATTAATCGGTATGCCTCCTCTAAACGGCTTTGTTAGCGAATTAATCATAATCACTGGTTCATTTCAGGCAAACATGGCTTGGCTTGGAATTGCCGTAGTTTTAAATAGCGTTTTATCAGCTGCCTATTATCTGCGAACAATACGCACACTGATACTGCCCATCAAGTCTGAGAAAATTGAAAGGGTAAAGGAGGCGCCAGTAATTATGCTTATACCAATCTGCATAATGGCTGGTCTAATTATTTTATTTGGCATATGGCCGGATCCTCTGATAAGCATTGCACAACAGTCTGCGGCTGGACTTTTTCCATGGTGGAGCGGTGGGTGATGTAGATGTGGTGGAATGCTGATTTTGTTCCGTGGCTCTGTTGGATTTTTCCAATTGTGGGCGCCATTTTCCCCATAATTCTGCCTGGGAAAATCAGAGGAGTTAGGAGTGTTGCTGTAGTTTTCTTTTCGTTTTTAGCATGGCTCATGGCTATTTTCATGATCCCCGACCTTTTAAATTATAACTTTGTTGACAAAGGGGCGTTTTGGTTTGCTCTTCCGGATGGAGGAAAAGTAGGCCTCGGAATGCTGGTTGATCCATTAAGCATAATTCTCGCGAATATTGTGGCATTCTTAAGCCTAATTATATTGATTTATTCGTTGAGATATGTAGAAAAAGACCCCGGCGCGAGTCGATACTGGTTCTTCATGTCCCTTTTTATAGGAAGCATGCTTCTACTCGTTTTGGCTGACAACCTTATACTGTTCTTCATAGGATGGAAAATCGTTGGCTTCTGCAGTTACGCCCTTATAGGTCACTATTACAATGACGAAAAAGAGCATTGGATTGGCGGGCCTTCTCCTTTTTCGTTTCAGAAACCTTCAAGATGTGGACTCAAAGCCTTGCTTGTCACGACCTTTGGGGATGTTTCGCTTTTAGCAAGCATAATAATACTGTACTTGTACTCTGGTACGTTTAATTTTATTGAACTTTATCAAACGGCTGGCGTATGGCTAGCGGAAATGGCTAAAAATCCTGGAATCCTAACTCTAACGGTCGTATTATTTTTGGCAGGTCCGTTCGCCAAATCCGCCCAATTTCCATTTCATGAATGGCTGCCAGAGGCAATGGCCGGACCCACTCCAGTATCCGCGCTTATCCACGCTGCAACCATGGTTAAGGCAGGAGTCTATCTAGTTGCGCGTGTTCTGCCCATATTCTTTTTCGCTTGCTGGGTGGCAAATCCCAATTATCCTGAAGCTTTCACATTTTTCCTGCTAGTAGCTGCAGTGGGCGCTTTCACGGCTTTTCTAGCTGGAACTCAGGCGATGGTTTCTCTGGAGCTTAAAAAAGCCTTGGCGTATTCCACAATGAGTTCAATTGGATTCATGATGCTTGCCTTGGGCGTGTCAGGTCTGAGCGCCTCTGCCTTAGTTGATGGCGTCGCCTCTGGAATTTTTTATTTGATAAATCACGGAATTTTCAAGGCTGCGTTATTCCTTTGTGCTGGAGTTGCCATCCATGCTTCAGGATCGATCTACGTTTCTGAGATGAAATTATCGAAGCACAAAATGCGGTTCACGTGGCTTTTCATGTGGATAGCGGCCTTATCTCTCATTGGGGTTCCACCATTGTCAGGTTTTTGGAGTAAGGATGCTGTGCTACTTTCTTATTTGGGGAGCGGACAGTATCTGTGGTTTGTCGTTGCCTTGGCAACAATTGCCATCACAGCATTTTATACTGTGCGGTTTATGGGAATGATGTTTCACGGCGAGAAGGGGGGGATAACAAGCGAAAACCATGGTAAGGAGACCTCTACCTTGATGCTTTTACCCTACGGAGTCCTGGCGGTTTTAACGGTGATTATAGGCCTGGCAGGCCCGTGGGTTAATGGATTTCTTCATGAGCTTTTCGAAAAGTACTTTACCGGACCTCTTGGGTTGTTTGTCGTAAACGGTGGCGCTGTGGCTACTATTAATCAAGGTTCGAATGCACTGTCGACGGACATTTTTCTAATAGTAACCTCACTTTCTATGATCATAGTTGGAGCGCTACCAGCCTATAGAATATATATTTCACACAAAAATAGCGCTGAAGGCATAGTTAGAGGACATACGAGCCTACAAGCACTGCATAAGTTTTTCTGGAACCGCTGGTATATCGATGCTTTCTACAATAAAATATTCGTGAATGGAGCACTCTCAATGAGAGCTCCACTTGCTCAATTTGTCGAGGGAAGTATTGACCGACTATTGAATGTGGGCATTCCAAACTTTTTTGGCGCAACTCATAGAGGTTTGAAGAAAATTCAGACAGGTATTCTTTCAGTCAATATGCTCTATTTCATAGCTTTGTTGGTTGCCATGCTATTATTTTTATGGTTGTTGGGGGTTTTGTGAAATGCAGGTCCCATATTTACTGCTTCAAGTCGTCATTGTACCCATAATCGCTGCCGTTATTTTGGCCCTACTAGGTAAAAAAGCAGGTAAGCGATTGGGATGGATTACTTTTGGAATCCTCGCATATACAAGCCTTCTATTGATAATTGCTGGTTTGGAGCTTTGGAATGGCAATGGCCAAATTTATGAAGAATACTTTTGGAGCACAGCTGTTTTCAATTTGAAATTTGGTTTCCTAGCCGACGGCCTCAGCTTACCAGTAGCGCTTATAATGAATATTATCTGTGCTGCATGTTCTGTCTATTCTATCCGTTACATGGAGCATAGAATAGAGCAATTATACGGTAAAAAAGAAACGGGAATGTACACTGTTTATTATTCAATTTATCTACTGTTTGCGGTTGGTTTAGTAGGTATTGCGCTTTCCACAAATCTTATTCAATTATACCTTTTTGTGGAGTTGGCATTGATCCCCGCTTATATTATAATTGACTTTTTCGGTTACGGGGACAGACACCGCATCGCCATGATGTATTTTATTTGGAACCATATAGGAGCGGCACTTTTCCTTGTAGGAGTCGTTTCAGCTTACATTGGAACTGGAAGTTTCGAAGTAAATGCTTTGTCTACTTTATCTGGAACATCACTTGGTTTCTGGGTGTGTTTTCTCATTCTTGTCGGATGGCTTGTTAAAATGGCGACTTTCGGCTTTCATGTTTGGCTACCATATGCACATGGCGAAAGCACGACATCTATCACGCCAATGATAGCAACGATTGTTGGTTTAGGGAGCTATGTTTTTGCACGGTTACTATTTGGTGAGCTCTCTAAAACTTTCGAAGTATTTAGTGTTCCACTGATGATATTAGCACTTATCACAATTGTTTATGGAGCTTTCCTAACGATGGCGCAAGATGATATTAAACGTATGTATGCCTGTTCGACCATAAGCCAGACGGCCTACTCTCTTCTAGGAATTGCGACCCTGACAACGATGGGGGTTGCCGGTGGAGTGTTTTATTTTCTTAGCCACATTCTTGGCAAGTGCATCCTATTCTCAGTAGCGGGTATATTGCTGACTCAAACAGGGGTCAGAAACATTAAGGAAATGGGAGGACTTGGTAGAAAGATGCCTTTGACCGCGACGCTTTGCATCCTAGGCTCTATGATATTATCGGCAATCCCACCCCTCAGCGGATTTCAGGCCGAGTGGATCATGTTTGTGGGAATATTCCAGCAGGGAAGCTACGGCGCTATGCTGAATCTGATTGTGGCGGTGGTAGGAATCTTTGCCACTTTTCTTAGCGTTGTTTACACTTTTTGGCCGATGGCGCGCGTATTTTTCGGGCCGCTTCCAGCCTCCTTGGGAAATGTCAAGGAGGCACCCTTATCTATGGTCATACCTCTTTTTGTTTTAGCCTTAATATCATTCCTCATGGGGGTCTTTCCAGAATTGATAACTAATTTCTTAATCCCAGTTATTAGTGCCGTAAAATAATAGAGTAACCAAATATAATGATGCGGGGTGCCACCTCTTTGCATTATAGCCAAATAATACAATAGATGGATAACCAAGCACTGCTCAGATTATTTTGTTTGAGTTTGTATAGTGGGCCCGTCCGGACTCGAACCGGAGACCTTCGCCGTGTGAGGGCGATCTTAGGCACAATGGTGTCCTAACCAGACTAGACTACGGGCCCTGCTGTGATAGAATGCAAAATTGATAGAAAAACCTTCCTATCTTAGGTCTAACGCTTGAGCTCGCGCCTCTTAGGCCTGAGTTCCTTGCTCCGGCATCTTCGGCACTTCTCGGCGGCCATGGGATTCCTCGCACCGCAACGCCTGCAGATCTTGATGTAAAGCAAGTGCTTCTGCACTATTTGGAGCTTTTCAGGGTCCTGTACCGGCATTTTAACACCAGATTTTCATTCATACACGGGGAGCTTGATTATAAATTTTTCCTTTAGGTTCACTTTATTATGGAGATCACTACGTGCGATGATGTGGAGATTACACCGTCAATTCCTGATACGGACTCGAGGAAGGAGTCGAGCTGTGCCTGGGGCACTATGGTAACAAGATCAATCTCCCCTGTCACCCTGTAAATCTTTGAGGATGGGAGCTTGCTGATGCTTTCATAGACATGCTCCCTCTGTGGCGGCTGTATCTTGAGAAAAACGAACGCCTCAGAGGTTCCGGCGCCGAGTACCTGAAGGGCCTTCTCCGTAAGGTCAATGAAGCCTCTACCGGTCCTTATCAAGCTCTCCTCCCTCAGGCGCCGCAGATGTATGTTTAATGCCTGACGAGTGAGTTGCAATTCTCTAGCGAGTTCGCCTTGGGTCTTCTTTACTGTGAAGACGTTGGTGCTATTGCTTATTTTGTAGAGCATCCTCAGGATCTGGATCTGCCTGTCGGTTAATGATGGATGTTCGATTATTGCCAAATTAATCTCCCAGTTTTACTTTTGTAAAGTTTTATTTAATAAGTTTTAGCTCAAAATGACCAAAATATATTTATTCATGAAACTGGTAAACTCGTTAGCCCTTTTAGTTTTGTAGGTGGGCTCATGTTGCCACAGGAAACCGCTGTACTTGTTGGAAAGAAACCACCAATGAATTATGTCTTAGCATGCTTGACCTCCTTCCATATGGGAGCCATTGAGGTCGTCATAAAGGCACGCGGGCAGTCCATAAGCAAGGCGGTGGACATTGCAGAGATCGTGAAGAACAAGTTCATGCCGAACGCCTTCATAAAGGAGGTAACAATTGATACTGAGGAGATCCCCCTCAGGGAGGGTGGAGGAACTAAGAGGGCGAGTTCGATAATGATAAGGCTTAGTAAAAGTAAATGAGGCATGAGATTTGAAGACCCCCATCTGCTTCTTTTGTGCAAAGAGCGGAGTCCTGTGCCCAAGGTGCCAAGAGAAGCTGGACAAGGGAGATGTAACAGAGGCGGATGTGGAAGTCTCGAAATGGTTCATAGACTATGAAGCCAAGAACCCTCAGCTGAGGGACTATGTAATACATAGAACAGTCAAGGTCCCTAAGATGATGATCATAATGGTCAGCGGTGGGAGCGGTGCCGACAGGGCGCTCCTGGCAAAGCTGAGCAGGCAGCTCAGTGACGAGAAAAGGACCAATGTCAGGATTGTGGAGAAGACCTCCTCCATTAAAAGGTTACTCGAACAGATCGTAACACCCGCCAGGGTGATGGGGGTTAATACAGTCTGGCTTCCGGACGGTAGCTGGGAGAGCACGATAAGAATGCCTAGGAGCGACACTAGGAAGATACCGCTGGACCCAAAGTCTGCTGAGGAGGCAATAAAGATACTCAGCGGCGAGATAACACACATAGTTTTTGAGTAAGTCTTCTCGTTGAGGGAGTTGGGATAAGCTTTTTTAGAGTTTAGAAGTTATCTTGTTCTAAGGTGTAACGCATGATCATAAGAACTCACTACACATCTCAGATCACTAAAGACGATGCCGATAAGGAGGTCACTATCGCAGGATGGATCCACAAGCTGAGGGACTTGGGCAACCTCAAGTTCATCATTCTTAGGGATAGGGAGGGGCAGATCCAGATCACGCTTAAGAGGGGGGCAACAGCAGCAGGGCTCATCGATCTGGTTAACTCTCTGAGGGAGGAGGACGTGATCGCCGTCAAAGGGGTGGTCAAGCCTACAAAGATCGCCCCTAAGGGCAGGGAGATAATCCCCACAAAGATAGTAGTATTAAGCAAAATAGTATCTAGTGTGCCTGTATCGGTCTCCGGTAGCATTGAGTCAAACCTTGACACCCGGTTTGACTTCAGGGTCCTCGACTTGAGGAGACCGGAGGTACTAGCAATCTTCAAGATACAGTCAATGCTTGTTGAGGGAATGCAGGAGTACCTGAGGAGGGAGGGATTCCAGCAGGTCTTTACGCCGTGTCTGATGGGTGCGGTGTCTGAGAGCGGATCCGAGGTATTCCCGGTCGTATACTTCAACAAGAGCGCCTTTCTCAGGCAGGATCCACAGCTCCACAGGCAGCTGGTTGTGATCAGTGGTATGGACAGGATCTACGACCTTGGTCCCAACTGGAGGGCAGAGCCAAGCCATACGCCGAGGCACCTCTGCGAGCACAGGGGTTGTGCGGTCGAGCTCGGATTCATTGAGGATGAGTACGACGTAATCAGGGGTGAGGAGGCACTTGTCCAAGAGAGCGTGAGGAAGGTGAAGAACGAGTGCAAGGAGGAGCTGGAGCTGATAGGCAAGGAGGTCGAGGTTCCCAAGTCGCCCTTTCCAGAGATAAGATTCCCAGATATATACAACATCTTGGAGGAGTTCGGTAAGAAGATCCCGTTCGGAGAGGACTACGACAGGGAATCGGAGGCCATCCTCGCCAAGTACGTGAAGGAGAAGCACAAGTCTGAATTCTTCTTTGTCAACAGGTTCCCCTCGAAGGTAAAGCCGTTCTATGTGATGAGGGTTGACGAGGAGCCGCAGTGGGCCAGGAGCGTTGACCTTCTTTGTAAGGGACTCGAGCTGAGCTCCGGCGGTCAGAGAGAGCACAGGTACGAGAAGATAATGGAGCAGGTGAGTGAGAAGGGAATGAGCCCGGTGAGCGTGCGATGGTTTACGGAGCCCTTCAAGTATGGGGCGCCCCCCCATGGTGGTTTCAACATCGGAATTGAGAGGCTGACGATGCAACTGCTGGATATCAGCAACATTGGGGAGGCTACACTCTTCCCAAGGACACCTGACAGGTTGCTCCCATGATCGGTTAGTATCCGGCAAAAAATGGGTTTACAGGTCGCATGAGCTCTCTAAGGAGGACGGTTGCATAGCATCCCTTGGGCAGAGAGAACCTGATCAATGCGTACATCCTGCCCTGGTTAAGTTCATCCGAACCTTGCCCGACAACCTCGTAATTGAGGGGTCTGAATGTAGCAAATCGCAACGTGCCCATGAAGGTCATCCCCAATACTTGGGCAAAGTCCTCTAGGGAGAGATCCTCGACTTTAAGAATTTTGTCATAGACCTCCAGGTCGGCGCCCTCCAGAAGGGTCTCCTTTCCAATGACGCGCGCCATCAGAACGGCTCTTCGGGCATAGATCATCCGCTGTAATTTATCGAGGTTTGACCTGCTGGGCTTTATGGGTCTAGACGGCGATCCCCAGTTGTCCAGCGGGGCAACATAATCGCCCTCCCTCGCCTCAAAGAGGCCGTAGAGCGCCCAGCGTTTTGAGAGGGCCAGGTTGAAGAGATAGGATTGGTAGGAGTTTACAAAGAAGCGCAGAAGGGTCTTGGGAAAGGCCTCCAGGGCACCCTCGTAGTCGTTGGGTGACTTCAGCATCCTCTTGATCAAGTTACGTTCGTAGGTAAGAGAGGCGGGGAAGTCTCGGTATGCCTTCTCCAGATCCCAAGTCTCCTTGAGATCAGATCTGACCCGATAGGCGGAATCGGGTTCGTTCGGGTATGGCTCTGCCAAGAACTCGCGAACTGCACCCTCGTAATCCCCCTTAACAAGCAACCGCCCCACCTTATGGGTGTTTGGCCGGGTGGTTCCGAATCGCTGGTGACCGAAGAAGCCCGGTAGCCAATCCATGGGTAGCAGTGCCTGCGGATCTAGGACCTCTGGCTCGACAGATCTTATCTTGATCGTAAACCTGTTTCCCCTGAGCCCTCCAGGCATTAGCCCCCAACGGGATCTACCGACCGGTTTTAGCTCGATATTTTTTAACTTGAGCGAGAGGTCTTCCTTGCTTGCAGGTCTTTCTATAGAGATCAGCTGGTAGGTTATTGCGCGCCTGTCCTTTATTCCGGCAAAACAGACCTTTGCGCCTAGTTTCTTGCTCAGCAGCGAGATCGTTGGCATTAGATCCAGGGAGGTCTTCTTAAGGACCGCTAGAGTGTTTTTTCCTTCGCCCCTGTCAAGTTTCTGGAGGTCGAGGTTGGCGATTAGCCCCTCATGAGTTATCTCCTCGACTATAAAGTCTTCCGGGCGCTGTCTGAGAATTCCACCTATCCCCTTCCGCTCAGTTGAGTAGTAGAGCATCCCTAGCCCCTCTTCGAGAGGAGAGCCGGTTCTGAGAAATGCCATACCTATCACATGTCAGGCGAGTTTCAGGCCGCCCGTGATCTTGTCGATCAGGGCGTTCGGGGCAGGTCCTATGCCCAAACAGGTCACGGTCCCGGGCTCTAATTCTGTCAGGCCGGCGTCCGAGATGATTGCATTGGGGATATGCTCCATCTCGACCTTCCTCTTCATCTCAAGAAGATCATCTAAGGATTTTACCTTTACCACGACCTTTTTTTGCCCCTCTCTGAGCCATATCGCCCCCCACTCAGGTCTTTTATCAGCCACTGCGATGAAAGAGGACACGGCGGCGTGGGCAACCTGGGCGGCTGTCTTCCCCTTGCTCATCTTGAGGTCCTGCCGGACTACTATCGCCTGCTTGTATTGGAAGAACATGGCGCTACACGACCTTTTTTAGAATGAGGTTGATAAAAAAGGTATCGAGGAACGAGGACTTGCACGATATCTTGATTGTGGGTGGTGGACCTGCAGGGCTTATGGCGGGCGCAGAGGCCGCTCAGAGTGGGGCGGATGTTCTGATCGTTGAGGAGGACCCAGAGATAGGCGAACCTGACCATTGCGCTGGGCTTGTCAGCAAGATGGGGTTGGAGAGGATCGTTGGGTCCAACTCTGCATTTGCATTGAGCCAGATCAAAGGGGCAAGGATCTACGCGCCCTCGGGAAAGATGTATGAGGTTAGGTCAGAGGGCATAAAGGCGCTCGTTATAGACAGGACGAGGTTCGATAAGGAGCTGCTTAGGAGGGCTGAGGCGAAGGGGGTTGAGGTTGTAACGAATCAGATGTACAAACCGGAACTTCGATGCAAGGTCTTGATTAACGCTGAGGGAACTAAGGGAAGTTTGGCGAGGAGGCTTAATTTTTGTTTACCGAGATCGATACCTGCCGCACAGCTTGACATCGAGGTATCTGATTTTGAAGAAGATATGGTGGAACTTCATACAGGGGAGTGGGCACCTGGGTTCTTTGCATGGACCGTTCCTAGAAGGGATCATGTCAGAGTGGGGCTGGCTGCTTATGAGGGGATCCCACTTGAACTGCTAAAGAGAATGCTGAAGAAGAACAAGAACTTTGATAGGATGAAAAATGCAAGAGTGCTCAAGACCATCTTTGGTAAGGTCGTCATCGGAGGACCCCTGAAGCGCACCGTTCTGGGTAATGCAATTGCTGTTGGAGACGCCGGCGGATTCGTAAAACCTACCACCGGCGGCGGTGTCGTATTGGGAGGGGCGACTGCGAGGTTGGCGGGAAGGGTTGCAGCAGAGGCTATCCTGAGGGGCGAAGCGCTGAAGGGTTTTGAGGGGGAGTGGAGGTCGCTCTATGGAAGAGAGTTCCAGCGGATGAGGCTGGCGGCGAGAATCTTCCGGAGTATGAGGTGCGAAGAGCTTGAACGGGCACTGCAGATATCGAGCGAAGAGGGGGTCTTGAGCCTCCTGACGGTTTACGACTTGGATCTCCAAGGGGCAGCGATCGGCAGGGTCTTTAGGTCAAGGCTGATCAGATACGCTATTGTGCCGTTCCTTAGATCATTGTTCTGAGCGCGGCGGACTTGCCTTACCCTGGTGTCAACAATAATACTTTTATATATAGGCGGCAGTCTTTACCATCTCACTTTGGTGATGATGTATGAGTGACTTGGCATTACCAATCTGTATATCGTGCAAAGAGCCCATACTCCCTGAGCATAAGGGGGTAAAGCTTCCCTGTCCAAGCTGTGGGGAGGTTGTGTTTTGGCGGTGCAAGAAGTGCAGGGATCTCGTCAACGGCTATAAGTGTCCAAAGTGCGGATTTCTAGGTCCATAGAGGAGGGTTGCGAGTGTCAAGACTTTTAGCTATAATAAAGATTTTGCCTGAGGATGATTCGGTTAACTGGGATTCAGTGAAACAGGGCTTAAGAGAGGCCCTTCCAAAGGGAAACAAGGATCTTTACATCCACAAGTTCGAGGACGAGGAGATAGCATTTGGGCTCAAGGCGGTCAAGGTCTATGTCATCATGCCAGGGGTCTATGAGGGCGGTACTCAGCCGGTTGAGGACGCTTTCAGCAAGGTAAAGGGTGTGAGTCAGGTGGACGTGGAGATCGTTCAGACCCTGCCCGGCTAATTTTTCGTATGTATAATAAAAGATTTATTGTGAATTGCTAAATCCTTACATAGAGCCCAGTAATTATTATTGAGTGGTGTGGCATTTGGAAGGAAAGGGCACCAACGATCTGGTATTGAGGGTAGCAGAATCAAAACAGAGGGATGTAGGCAGAGGCAAGGTTAGGATCGACGCGGACGCCATGAAAGCCATAGGCGTCAGCGTTGGAGACATCATCGAGATCGAGGGCAAGAGAAAGACCGCTGCCATAGTCTGGCCGGCCTACACCGAAGATCAAGGGATGGATATAATCAGAATGGACGGACTGATAAGGAAGAATGCCAGCGTCGGCATAGGGGAGAGGATCACCATAAGGAAGGCTGAGGCCAAGGTGGCGACCCTCGTCAAGCTCGCGCCACTATCCTTCACGATCACGGTTGATTCAGGCTTCGTGAGCTTCGTCAAAAGAAGGCTTGCAGACACGCCGCTCGTTGAAGGTGATAACGTTCTAATCCCAGTCCTGGGCCAGGCCATACCCTTCTCGGTGGTCTCGACCAAGCCGGCGGACATAGTTATGGTAACCGAGGAGAGCAGCCTGACAATATTGGAGAAGCCTGCAGAGGCTGCTAAGTTACCAAGGGTGACCTACGAGGACATCGGCGGGCTGAAGGAGCCGATAAGGAAGGTGAGGGAGATGGTGGAGCTCCCGCTGAAGCACCCTGAGCTCTTCAAAAGGCTGGGCATAGACCCGCCGAAGGGAGTTCTCCTTTACGGACCGCCAGGGTGCGGAAAGACCCTGCTGGCTAAGGTGGTTGCCAACGAGACTGAGGCTTACTTCATAGCCATAAACGGACCCGAGGTAATGAGCAAGTTCTACGGTGAGTCGGAGCAGAAGCTGAGGGAGTTCTTCGACGAGGGCAAGCAGCATGCTCCGGCTATAATATTCATAGATGAGCTCGACGCCATCGCCCCCAAGAGGGAGGAGGTCACCGGGGAGGTGGAGAAGAGGGTCGTGGCGCAACTTCTCGCTTTAATGGACGGGCTGGAGGCGCGCGGCGACGTGATAGTGATAGGGGCGACCAACAGACAGAACGCCCTAGACCCGGCACTGAGGAGACCGGGGAGGTTCGACAGGGAAATTGAGATAGGTGTCCCATCGGCAACGGAGAGGTACGAGATCTTCCAGGTGCACACTAGGAACATGCCACTCTCCAAGGATGTTGATCTGAAGAGAATAGCCAGTTTTACGCACGGGTTCATGGGGGCAGACATTGCGGCGCTCTGCAGGGAGGCTGCCATGAAGGCGCTGAGAAGGTACCTGCCTGAGATCGATATACAGCAGGAGAGGATCCCTCCAGAGACAGTGGAGAAGATCGAGATCATGATGGTGGACTTTGAGGTGGCTTTCAAGGAGATCACGCCCACCGAGCTGAGGGAGATATACGTGGAGGTACCTATGGTAAAATGGGAGGACATCGGCGGGCTGGAGGAGGTTAAGCAGGAGCTCAAGGAGGCTATAGAGTGGCCACTGAAGTACCCAGAGAGGTTCAAGAGGATAGGGATAAAGCCACCAAAGGGGATCCTCCTCTTCGGACCGCCAGGGTGCGGAAAGACCTTGCTGGCCAAGGCCGTGGCCAACGAGAGCGAGTCCAACTTCATCACCGTTAAGGGACCTGAGATCTTCAGTAAGTGGGTAGGCGAGTCCGAGAAGGCAATTAGGGAGATCTTCAGGAAGGCAAGAACCGCAGCCCCCGCTATCATATTCTTCGACGAGATCGACTCGATTGCGCCCGTAAGGTTCGCGGGATCCGGGGATTCCATGGTCACGGAGAGGGTCATCAGCCAGCTGCTCACGGAGATGGACGGGCTGGTTGGTCTTGAGAACGTGGTCATTATGGGGGCAACGAACAGACCGGACATAATAGACCCAGCGCTTCTAAGGCCGGGGAGGTTCGACAGGCTCCTATATGTGCCAGAGCCGGACAGCGAGACCAGGCTGCAGATCCTCAAGATACACACCAAGGGAATGCCACTGAAGAACGTCGAGCTTGAAAAGCTGACATCATTGACGAGGGGCTTTGCCGGATCGGATATCGAGGTTATATGCAGAGAGGCTGGCCTGATAGCCCTAAGAAACGACCCGAACGCAAAAGAGGTAACCATGTATAACTTCGAGAAGGCGATGAGGAAGATCAGACCCTCGATTACGGAGGGCATGGAGAAGTTCTACAAGACCTGGGAGGAGAGGAGCAGGCAGCCACTGAGCGGGAAGCAACCTCTAATTAGCTTCGCTTAGGTGAGAGGCATGGAGGTAGAGGGCGTGAGGTGGAGGACGGAGTCACTGGACCTTATAGTACTCGACCTGTTACGAAAGAGGGAGGGGACTATAAAAGAAGACGAACTACTGGAGATGCTCAAGGCGATGATGAAGGACTTCTGTGCCTCCGAGCTCAACAAGGTACTGCTGAACTTGGAGCTGAGGGGGAAGATCAACGTGGCAATGCAGAAGAAGGGGAGGGTCATAACCTTGATGAAACCCAGGGGAGGACAGAGTTAGGGTATGGGAGTGAACCTGAGAGATCTCGTAACTCCCCATATCATATCTCTCGAGGAACTCAAGGGCAAGGTACTCGCCATAGACGGCTACAACGCCCTCTACCAATTTCTAGCGATTATAAGGCAGCCCGACGGCACGCCGCTTAAGGACTCCAAGGGAAGGGTGACCAGCCACCTGAGCGGGATCTTCTACAGGACGGCTAACCTGCTGGAGGCTGGCGTGAAGTCTGTCTACGTCTTTGATGGAAAGCCGCCGGAGCTCAAGACTAAGGAGATAGAGAAGAGGATCGAGGTCAAGGAGAAGGCGGTTGTGGAGTATAAGGCCGCCCTCGAGAGAGGGGACATAGTGGCGGCAAGGAAGGCAGCGCAGGCAACCTCCAAGCTCACAAGAGAGATGGTTGGGCAGGCAAAGGACGTTCTGGCAGCTTTGGGAGTCCCGTGGGTTCAGGCCCCGTCCGAGGGGGAGGCGCAGGCGACATTCATGACCAAGAAGGGGGACGCCTGGGCCACGGTCAGCCAAGACTATGACTCGCTCCTCTTCGGGGCGCCGAGGCTTATCAGGAACCTAACGATATCGGGCAGGAGGAAGCTACCAAACAAGCCTGTCTATATCGACATAGAGCCGGAGATCATCAAGCTCGAGGACGTTTTACTAGAACTAAAGATCACGAGGGATCAGCTCATAGACATAGGGATACTCCTCGGAACGGACTTCAACCCCGACGGGTTCAAGGGGATAGGTCCCAAGAAGGCGCTAAAGGCGATAGAGGAGTTCGGTTCGCTGAAGGCTGCCTTGGAGCAGAATAAGCTAGAGACGGATCCCACACTCGACGTGGACGCCATAAGGGATATCTTCCTGAACCCGAAGACCACAGACGAGTACCGTCTGGAGTGGGGGAGCATTGACGGGAATGCCGTGAAGGGGATACTCTGCGGCTCTTTTGACTTCTCCCCTGAGAGGATCGAGGCAGCGCTCCAGCGGATCGAGAAGAGTACAAAAGAACTGAAGAAGCAGTCGAGCCTCGAGAAGTGGTTCTGATCGCGAACCTATGGAGACCAGCCGTACTTGCCACAGAGCGGCACGAACACGCAGCCACCGTAAGTCCATTCCTTGAAGTTCTCACCCGTGCGTTCCACCACAATTAGGTCCTGTATGGAGTAGGCCTCGCCCACGGGTATGACCATACGCCCGCCGTCCTTGAGCTGCATCTTGAGGGGCGGAGGTATCCTCGGGGCGGCTGCTGTCACCAGTATCCGGTCGAAGGGGGTCATCTCGAGGTATCCCAAGGTCCCGTCGCCCTCTATTATGGTGACCCGGTCGGCATAGCCGCACCTCTGTAGGTTTCTGTTGGCAAAGTCCACTAGAGTTTTTAGTCTCTCGATGGCGTAGACATGGCCCCGCTCATTTTCCGGTACCTCCAAGGGGGCTACGATCTCTGCGCAGACGGCCGCGTGGTACCCAGTCCCCGCGCCGACCTCCAGCACTTTATTACCACGTCTAAGATTTAGCAGCTCGCACATTATCGCTACCATGTGCGGCGCAGAGATGGTCTGACCGTTAAGGGACGGGAGCGGAGAGTCCATGTAGGCATGATCTTTAAGCTCAGAAGGTACAAACTCTTCCCTCGGGGCCTTCAGCATTGCGTTGATGACCTCTGGCTTCTTGAGGACTCCCTCCTCGATCAACCTCTTGATAAGCTGCTCTCTCTTCTCCACGAGGGATTCCAACTAAGGTCACTCTAAAGGTTTATTTGAAGACGGTTCTAAAAAAGTCTTGGTTACCATGGTAAGGTTTGTATTCTACGCGAGGGGCGACCCACGTATAACCGCCCTCCACCCGACGACCCTAGAGATCACTAGTGAGGAGATAAAGTCTGATTATGGGGACTGCATTGTTGCCACATCGGCGGAGGTCGGTTTGGCTGGGCTGCCGGAGGAGCTGAAGCGCGCGGCGAGGCAAGGCGCAGAGATGGTTATGATAATTGAGGCGGGAGGGCTCGTGGAGAGGGTCCGCGGAAGAGGGCACCCTTCTCTGACCCTCTCTAGCGAGAGTGAGATGGTGCTCAGGAGGAGCCAATACGTATGCGAAAGAACGCTCATGGTCAGCTCAGATAAGGCAGCCGTTGACCTCGAACGGGCGTTAGTGGAACAACTGAAGAAACAGGATAGCCGTATCAAGATAACGCTGATCGTGGGTGAAGGATAAGTGCTATTTGAGGGCCCAGACGTCCAAGGCAACCTGCCACTCTTTAGGGGCGACGGGCTTTACGACACGCACGCCCCTGATCTCGTAGCGCCTGAACACCCTCTCCGCGGCATCCCTGAAGGCCCTCTCAGCTTTTATTGAGGGCTCGTCGGTAGCAAAGACGTAGATGTGGATAATTCCACCACCACTCTTCAGGTCCTCTGAGGCGGCGTCTAGGAAAGTCAGAGAGCTGGCAGGTAGGTTCATTATGATGCGGTCAGCTACCCCGGACAGCTGCCTCGAGACCCTCCGGGCGTCATCGCATATGGGGATCACCTCACCGCGAAGCTTGTTCAATTCAATGTTCTCCCTTAGGAGCCTGATGGCGTCGGGGTTCAGGTCTATGGAGTAGACCTTTGCCTTGGAACGCTTTGCAATCATTAGGGAGAAAGGCCCCACCCCAGCGAACATGTCCAGGACGGTCTCGCCGTCCGAGACTGATGATGCCACTCGGTGGCGCTCAAAGCCAAGCCTTGGGGAGAAGTAGACCTTGGAGAGGTCAACCTTGAAACTCATGCCGTACTCAGTATGGATGGTATCAAACCTCTCCATTCCGGCCAGAACCTCCAAATGTGGTACCCTGAATTCACCATTAACCTTGCCAGTCTTCAGGAGGACGGTTCTTACGCTCGGGTGCAGATCCATGATGGCCTCCCCGATCTCTTTTTTGTGTGGGTCGAGGTCGGAGGATAGGAATTCAAGCACGACTATATCACCCACCGTGTCGTATGATTTGGGGAGCTGAGCCAGAAGGTGCGGTGGAAGTTTGCCATCGAGGACCTCCACCAGGTCTTTGGGGCGGGCAGAGGCAGGCGGGAGATCCGCAGATACGACCTTAACGCGACCGATATCCCTAAGAGCGGTCAGTTCGTCCGGCCTGGGCCGATGTGAGATGGGAATGAGGACGGCGTCGACGGTTGTCTTTATCCTCCTCGTATTGTCAAATAAGTCGAGTCTTAGCAAGGTTCGCCTTACGGACTCTCCTGCAACCTTCTCCACACTGATGCAAAGATTCCTAGGCATCGAGCATCAACTCAAATTTTGAACGATCACACCACAGCGTTCTCATATAGAATTCTTGAGCAGCCTATATATTCTCATTTACGCCAAGGCTCGATTCGGTCTTCATGCCTTTTTGTGGAGACACTCTCGGGCGAAACTGCCTTCAGTGGAAATCCGCTCCATTAGTGATGGGCTTTTTCATGGTGTCGTTAAGGATTTCGAGGCGAAAGTGATAGTACTATACCCCAAGCTGGGGGTCGCGCTTGGGGTCTGGTACTGCCGCCATAGGCACTTCGTTCGTAAGGGCATCCGCCATACAGGCGAGCAGGAACATGCTGACGACCGGCTACCCACCCCTTGACTCCCTGATAAACGGGCTCAGGGGAGGGCAACTCTACGTATTCTGCGGCACCTCGCGCTTCATCGACGAGGTGGTGCACAGGCTGGCGGTCAGGGGTGCCGTTGAGGGCAAGGTCGCCTACATGAACAACACAAACTACTACAGCGAGAAGACGCTGGTGAAGCTGGACCGGCTGGCCTTCCACGCAAAGCGCGAGGGCGTCGATCCATCCACGGTTCTGGAGAACATCTACTTCGCGGCTGCCTACAGCGAGTTCAGGCAGGAGAGGGTAACGGATGCCGTGGAGAGGGCGGTGGAGAGCGAGCCCTCGACGAGGCTGATACTCGTGCACAACATCTCAAGCTTCCTGAAGGACAACAAGAACTGCAAGAGGGCCATGGAGGGTATCAACCGCTCGGTCTCCTCACTCTGGCACCTCGCGGTGGAGAGGGACGCCATTATGGTGGTCACCACGACAGGAGAACCACCGAGACCCTTCGTCTCCAGCATGGTGGCGGATCTGGCGAACGTCATGGTGTTTTTTCGCGACGTCTACGGGGGGGCCAACGCGGTTCTGCTCAAGCACCCTGAGAAGGCGACCCCGGAGTCCGCGTTTATACTCAACGGAGGTGAGACACTAATGGGCAGGATAACGCCGCCCTTCAGGCAGATGTACCAGGAACAGCTCGAGAGGCTGCGGAGTGACTACGTGGCGCTGCTGAGGGACCCCAACCACAGGAGGGCCTTCGAGCTCCTACTGAAGGAGGCATGGGACAGGGAGCACGCGGCCATGGGGAACTCGGAGGTGCCGCTGGTCCTTGATGCCCTCAACCTGACGGCAAACGTCCACAACAGGGGTGCCATAGAGCTTTTGAGGGAGGGGCTGAGGGAGAGGGACAGTAGGATCGCAGCGCTGGAGGAGAGGCTGCGCAGGCTGGAGGTCAGGTCCGCCTCCGCCGAGGGGGAGGAAGGGTGAGCGGTGAACCGCCTTGGCGGAGGCGAAAGGCTGGCTCTTCGACGTCTACATCCAGGGCTCGAAGGCGGTCCTGTGGATAAAGACCGAGGAGGGGGAAAACCTAAGGCTGATGGATGGCTACGCCCCCTTCTTCCACGTGGAGCCGACCGACGCCGCGGCGGAGGAGGACCTCCTGTACCGTTTGTCGGAGTGCCCAGAGGTGAGAAGTGCGCTGGTTGAGGAGAGGTTCACCTCCCTCGAGCCGGGGGGGAGGAGGCGGAGGCTGATAAGGGTCGAGACCTACGGCACCTCCCTCTTCAGGAGGCTCGCGGAGTCGCTGGAGAGGAACCCCTCCGTGAGGAGGGTCTACAACGTCAATTTCAGGCACGTCCAGCGTTATCTGTTCACCCATTTGAGGGTCGAGCCCACCAGCAGGGTTGCGGTTTCGTATGACGGGGAGAGCCTCACCGGCATGGAGAAGATCGACGACTCCCAGGAGATCGTGCCACCCCCCTTCAGACTGCTAAGCTTCTTCGTGGACTACGAACTCTCGGGCAGTAGCAGGGCGGTGAGGCGTATACGCACAGCATCGAGGCACGGCAGGAGGAGCTTCGAGGGCGATGAGGCGGATGTGCTGTCCTGCTTCTGCAGCTACATAAGGGAGGGCGACATTGACCTTTTGGCATGCCATAAGTGCGACAGCCTGACCTACCCCATGCTCAGGGCGGGCTTCTGCCGCAACAGGCTGCCCTTCGACCTCGGGAGGTGCGGGGACAGGGAGCTGGTGAGGGCGCAGGGCTCCTTCGCCGGCAGGGTGCTCCTGGGAGGCATATTCTACGGCTTCAGCGCAGATGAGTGGGGCGTGGCAGGACTGGTTGAGAGGGCGCGCTTCGCCTTCGCCCCCATGGGGCTGTCGACGAGGTGGCTGAGTAACAAGAGCATAGACTCCCGGGGCGGCTTCGAGCTGCTGAGTAGAGGGTACGCCATACCGAGGGAGGAGTACTTCGAGCGGGCGAGGGCACTGAAGGACCTGGCGGCGAGGGATAGGGGAGGGATAACAATAACGCCGGAGGCCGGGAGGCTCCACGAGAATGTGACGGTGCTGGACTTCGACTCTCAGTACCCCAATATCATACTGAAGAACAGCCTCAGCTACGAGGCGCCAGGCGACCGGGAGGGGGGCGCGGGGCTGCTCCCTGCGGTGGTTGAGCCGTGGCTGAGGAGGAGGCTGCGCCTGAAGAAGGTCAGGAGGACGCTGGAGGAGGGGAGCCCTGCGAGGCTCTACTGCGAGGAGAGGGTCGATGCACTAAAGATGATATTGGTTACGATTTATGGCATATCCGGGTGCTGCAGGAACCGCTTCGGCAACGTGGTGACCTTCGAGGAGATAAACAGGAGGTCGCGGGAAAGCATGCTGAGGGCGAAGTCTGTGGCGGAGGATAAAGGATTCCACATAATATACGGGGATGTTGACTCGCTCTTCCTGAGCAGGAGGGGAGCCAGCAGGGAGGAGTACGAGGCACTCGCCTGTGAGATAGCCCGCGAGACGGGCCTGCCCATGTCGCTTGACAAGCACTTCCGATTTGTGGCGTTCCTGCCGCTGAAGGGTGACCCGGCCTCTGCTGCCTTAAAGAGGTACTTCGGGCTCACCTTCGAGGGCAAGGTGGAGGCAAGGGGCATAGAGCTGAGGAGATCGGATACGCCCTCCTTCGTCAAGGAGTTCCAGGAGGAGCTGATAAGGCGCATTATGGGCTGGAACAGTTTGGAGGAGGCCTGCACAGTGGGCGTGAGCAGGGGGATGGAGCTTCTCAGGAGGTGCGTCAGTAGGGTCAGGAACGGGGGGGTAGGGATTGAGGAGCTGGTGGTGATGAAGAGGCTGGGCAAGGGTGTTGGAGAGTACAGGGCCAGTGTTGCCCACAGGTCTGCGGCGCTGCAGCTACTCCGCGCGGGCAGGGAGGTGGAGGCAGGGGACGACGTGCCTTTGATATACACCGACCACGACAACGGGAACCCCATGTGCAGAGTCAGGGCGCCGGAGCTCTTCACCGGGAGCTACGACAGGGAGTTCTATGCGGAGATGCTGATGGAGGCGGCAAGAACGGTCTTGAGGGGAATGGGGATAAGGCCGCGCTTAGATCTGGCTCAGGGGACGTTGGAGGAGTGGTTATAGAACTGATAAACTTTACAACATATTGCGATAAACCCGTTCAGGATCCTCCCCTTTAGATAATTGTCTCCAGCCCTGAAGCATATTGCAATATTCTGGCCTTAGGCGATAGTGAGATTTGTCGTCAATTTCAACTCTTTCTACGAAAGGAAGTAAATAGAACTCGATTTCATTTGCACATTTTTCAGTTGGACCAGCTCTTAGTTCTTTTGCGATCGTCTCGGTCGCCGGACATCCATCGTCCAATATCATATTTAATGCTTTTTCCACTCCTTCTGTGATGGTTCTATATTTCGGTAGTGTCTCCTTGAGTGCTTGAGAGAGCAAAGGCTTTCCTTCCTCCAGCTTGAGCAAGTTATGCAGTCCTTCGAGATCGATACAGAATGTTACTAGTAGTTTGCCTTTGAGCCCCTTTTCCTCCCAAATGCTTTCTGTCTGAGCATCCGGTATTAACACTTCTCCTTTGAGCTGGCTGGGTGCAAGTGGGATATGCCTATCCCCAGCCAACATAAGATAAGAGGAGAACATGATGTTTTGAATAGATCTTGCTAGAACTTTCTCCCCAATATCCTTAAAATTGTAGGATAAGCCTTGAGGAATTTGATCGGCGAAGATATGTACCGTTTCGAATGGATGAGGTAAATCTTGGCGTTTGTAATACTGGCAAGTTTTAAAAAAGTCAGAAAATTGATCTATCTCGTAAGAGTCGAAAGATCTGTACTCAACATAGTAAATTCCCTTACCCTTTTCCTTGATTCGACCTTCTTTTACTAAGAGTCGCAAGTCGTTGCTAAGGGTCCTTCTGGACCTTGGAATTCCCGCTTGCTTATAGAATTTTATTAGATCCTTTGTCCGCAGAGTGCCGTGCATTTCCATCAGGAGTCTTATGAACTCAAGCCTTCCTTCTTTTGACGAGGGATCGGGAACGCCGATTATTATCTCCTTTTGCGTCATGGTAACCCTTGTCTCGTGTTGACCTGACTTTTTAATGCGAGCTGGTTTATACTTTTTCGACCGGGTCATTGCTCAAAAACCTCTTTTTATTGAATTTTGGGAAGTTGCACCTAAATAGATTGAGGTTTTACAAAATGTCTTCATATGGAAATAGACCGCTAATGGAAGTGAAGTGAGGATGGCCCAACCATCCTTGCCGAATCGGACTTCCTTTTACGTTGAAATTAATAACATAATAGTTGGCGATAGAGTGCGAAAAGACTTGGGCAACTTGGATACGCTTATGGAGAGCATTAAGTTGGTTGGACTGCTTCATCCTATCGTCGTCACAGAAGATTTTAGGCTGGTTGCTGGCTATAGGCGCTTGGAAGCTTGTAAAAGGCTTGGCTGGACCCGAGTCCCCGTAAACATTGTGCCCCTAAACGCACTAACGCTAGGAGAATTCCACGAGAATTTAGCGCGGAAGGACTTCACGGTAAGCGAGATTGTTGCAATAAAAAGGTTGCTGGAACCGGAGCTGAAGCGGAAAGCTGCAGAGCGTGTAATGCGGGGTGTACCCAGTGCAGAATCTGCACAGGGTGCCACTGGTAAGACACGAGACATCATAGCCAAATATGCTGGCATAAGCCATGATACGCTCAAGAAGGCAGAGGTTATATTCGATGCCTCCGAGATGGAGCCCAAGAAGTATGGGAAGCTCATGGAGGCGGTGGACGCGGGAAAGATGAGTGTTAATGCTGCGTATAAGGTTGTTACAAACAAGATTAGGAAGCTCAAGCCCACCCCTGCCATAACTGTTGAAATTCCTTCTGCTCGAAAGACAGGATCAAACCTTGCTAGCGAGACTGGGATCCGGATGCCGGTAGTTGCGGGATCAGCAGGACCAGCAGGTGCTATGTTCCAACGTAAAATCGAGATTGAGCCTACGCCTTTACCATTTAGATTCCAGATGGACGCTAGTATACCTATTTTTTTTGACTTTGTCAAGGCGGAAGGCTATGGTGGCGACTTGGGGGATTTAATTAAGCACTGTGTACTGTGGTATTGTGAGAATGTGTTGGGGTTTAAGCTAGTTATGGTTCGTACCATGTCTTGGCCAATGTACTAGGAACAATAGGTTAATGAAGAGAAACATGGAGTGCTGGCTTTTTAGATTATTCCCCATTGCTGCTCTGTAATAGGCTATTCAGTTTATCCGGACTTATGCCTCGTATATATATTTCTTTAACTCTGCTTGTCGCACCGCGAACAATAGATATTTCTCTTCGGGAGATGCCGAGGGCACTGCTGAGCATTTTAATGACAGCAACATTCGCCTTATTACCGATAGGTGGTTCCCGGGTATAGATCTCAATACCATCTTTAGTATTTATTTTGTCCTGTTTAGCCGAGGGACGCACATAAACTGAGACAATTACGCCATCTTTTGTAATTTTTACCCCCACAGGTATCAACCCATTTAACTTGAAAGAATATTCTGCTTGAATACTGTCTGAGAAAATACTCCGTATTAATACTTTTAATAGGCTGTTGATATTTTTTTAGGGAAAGTGAGATGGCGGATCCGGTGGTATCTGCACTAAATTAGGTGCGAATACTATTAAATTTGGGATTTTACGGCATTCTATGGAAATAACACCCATAACGTGAATAGGCCTGAGATTAGGCGAAATATTGCATAAAATTCTTGCATACTGCCTCTACTGCTCGATGCGCATAATCGAACTCGGTCAACTTACCCCTAGTGCAGACGCGATATACTTTTATTTCTCACAAGCCTGAGTTATATTTGGCTGGTTTTGAATCTTGGATATATTGAAGGAACCCATTTGGAAACATTGTCGGAATAAGCTTTACACTATAGATCAAGGTGCATCAGTGGAAGAAGCTGCAAAAATAATGAAGCAGAATTCCATCGGTAGCGTACTAATTCTTGCTGGGGATAACGCCATTGGCATTGTGACCCAGAGGGATATAATTAACAGAACAGTCGCCAGGGGGAAAAACCCGAGCGAGATCAAGGTTTCGACCATAATGTCAACACCCCTTATTACGATAAACAAGGATGAAACTCTTGAGAAGGCTCTAGATGTAATGGAAAAGAATAAAATTCGTCGAATTGTTGTTGTAGATGAAAAGAACAAGCTCTATGGCATTTCAGTGGAGTTGAAAATATGTGGTGACCTCCTTGACGAGCAGATTGGGACCAGCGCACCTGAAGTAAGATCCTGGCTTGACCGGTATGTGACGAAGTTCACCGATTCACAATTAAAAAGATTTCCTTGGATTGAAGAAGAACTAAAAACCTGAATGAAACTTGAGGAAGGCATTATCAAAGGACTTACCTAAGAAGTGGCGGGTCCGGTGGGATTTGAACCCACGACCTACGACTTAGGAGGCCGCCGCGCTATCCAGTCTGCGCCACGGACCCGTTGGCATCGCGCCAAAGGTCATTAACATTGTTGAATATTTATATTTTTGGAGTGGCCAGGCGAAGCTGCTTTGTGATTATATAGGCAGCCAGGTCGAAGGCGCGGGATGCCTTCTCTATTATTATTGAGTCGCTGGTTGCCACGATCTCCCCTTTGCGAAGGACCTCGAAGTCGGCGGATGCAGCGGTAGATGCGTCCCCCTTCAGCGAGGTTGATGAGAGTAACTGCTTGACATCGTGCGAGATCTCTCCACTCCTGCTGATTAGCCTGTCAAAGACGAAGTGGACGTTCTTTGGGTTCAGTTCCTTAAGAACAACAATGATCAGCTCAAGTGGCTTCGAGATATCCCCTTGAGTGATTGAGCCGTGGATCGCCGAGATGTCCCTCACGAAGCCGTCATCGCATAGGTAGAGAGGTCTGCCTTTGAGCGCTCCATCCACCGTCCAGAGAACATTGAATCCGTCAATCGACAGTATAGACTGGTCTATATCGGCGGGCCCGACTATCTTCCTCTGATGAATTGAAGCTCCCTTCGGTGGGTAGACTCCCCTGTAGAGCAGCAGGCGCTGGGACTTGTCCAGAACATATTTGTCGCCCACAAACTTCACCGCAGATATCCTGCCGTATCCCCTGCTCAGCAGGTACCTAAGGTCCTCCACAGCCTCCCTTCTCACACTGAGCATGTTTAGCCCTCGACGTAAATCGCAGGCCTTAACGGAGCCGCCTGTCCGGCCTTATTCCTGGGGTCATAGTACGGGGATTCGCTGGGGTAGACCTCCACTGAGCTCCTGAAGTAGTCCGAAAGGAAGGAGGCGTTTGCCTTAAGTATGGAGATCTCCTCGATCGCCTTGGAGGAGAGGAGCCTCTTCCTCTGCTCCTTCGGTATTAAAACCACCGACTGCGACATCGTGGATATGAACTTCGCAGCCTCCCCACCTCTGCTCCTGACAGACGGATCCTTCATAGCCTCCTTGATGAGCAGCTTCGGGTCCGTGCCGCCCTCCAAGAGGGTGATGAGTTTGAGGTAAACCTCCCACTTCCAGCCCGGAGCCGTGTAGTAGCAGATCTTTGAGGGCGTAAGTCCTGTGACCCTTATTATCTCAGCTGTATCGGAGACAATACTCTTCAGCAGTTCCTCGGATATCTCGGCGGTCTCGTCAACGAGTGATGAAACAACCTTGGGCCATTCCGCGGTAGAGACAAATCCTTTGTTTCCGAAACTCTCCCAGATCTCCTCGCAAATGTGGGGCGCAAATGGCGCCATCATCTTAACGATATTTTCGAGAGCATACCTGACAGCGCTCCTGACCTTGGGATCAGTGCCTTTTTCAGCGCGCCTTCGCAGATACCACTGGACATCCTGCTGGAGCGTGAAGAACGTGGCGTGTATAGCCTCCCTGACCCTCAGGCAGTCCATGGAGGATGTGGTTTGTTCCACGACCCTCTGGACCCTGCTCACGAGCCACCGGTCCAGCGCATCCAAGGATTTGAGTTCGAGGGGTCCGGCATCCGCGTATTGGAGTGCTAGGCTGTAGAACTCCTGGAGTTTGGACTTTACACTCTTGGCAAGAGCCTCGCTGAAGTCTGCATCCTGGAGCAGCTCGGAGGCGGAGAGGATGGAAACCCTGAGCGTGTCGGCACCGTAGATGCCTATGGCCTTCCTGAGCGGGATGATGTTGCCAAAGGACTTGGACATCTTTTTCCCCTCCATAAGGACGCTGCCGTTTACGGCTATCTGCCTCGGCCAGAGCTCCTTTGGGAAGATGGCGACGTGGTTGAAGATGAAGAACGTGAGGTGGTTCGGTACGAGATCCCTTCCTGAGTGGCGGCTGTCGAGCGGGTAGAAATATGTGAACTCCCGCCGCATAGCTTGGACCTTGTCTATATCTATTGTTAGCAAGGACGGATCGCCCTTACCGAGGAGGACGTAGTCGAAGACAGCGTGGTTGAGTAAATTTGGATCAACCTTCTGCTCGTTCAGTATTCCAGAGATGGTGTAGAACGCCATGTATATCGTGGAATCCGAGAGGCTCTCTATGATCCAATTCTTGTCCCACGGAAGTGGTGTCCCTAGACCGGAGCGCCTTGCGCAGGCCTTCTCCTTGAGCCAATCCACGACGTTTTCGAACTCCTGTCTCAGGTCCTCTGGTATAATGGACATATCCCTCAGATGTTCCCTGACGAGATCCTTCCACTCCTCGTCACCATAGTTTATGAACCACTGATCGCTCAGCAGGTTCACAGTTACCTTTGCCCCGCACCTGCAGTATATAGGGCTGTTGAGGATCTCGAAGAACGCAAAGGCCCTCTTGGCGGAGACAAGATCCTTCTTGACCTCCTCCTTGGCCTTGCTGACGGGTATACCTGCGTACTTTCCGGTCTCCTGTCGCATTTGAGCTGCGTGGAACTCCCTCTGGTAGACCTCCTTGGTTGCCTCTTCAGCCTTTGGATCCATCTGGTCCTTAATTTTCATCCGATCAACGACATCCTGCGCAGGAATGTCAGACGCGTCCTCTAACCTCACCACGGGAATTGGCTCCACCTCCGAAAGGATACTGCTGTCGGTTCCGTACTTCTCTAAGACCTGTGGCCTTTTTTTTATGTCCCGGAGGGCAAGCAGATCGTATGGTGCATGCGCTGGGACGGACATTACAACGCCCGTGGCGTTGTCTGGGTGTACAAAGTCCGCCGGTAAAATAGGCACCCTTCTGCCATTTACAGGGTTTGTGACCCACCTTCCCACCAGAGATGAGCCCATCAGCTCCCGGCCGACAGAAACACAGGTTCTCTGTTCGCAGAGCTTGCCAGCCGCCTGCTTGCTGACTATCATCCTTTCGCCCTGAGCCTCGACCTCCACGTATGCCACCTCTGGGTTGATCCAAATGTTGGTCACACCGAAGATCGTTTCCGGCCTGAGTGTGGCTGTAGGGAGGCTTACGCCGTTTAGGTCAAATTTTATCGCTGTGAACTCGCCTATCTCGGGCTCCAAATCGCCCTTGGTGTCATGCTGCCCAACGGGGTTCCTGCACGATGGGCACCAGCCCACTGGGTGCAGGCCCTTGGTGATGTGGTTCTTGGAGGAGAGCTGCTGAAATTGCCACTCGATGAACTTGCTGTAAGCGGGATCGATTGTTGTGAACTCTCGCCTCCAGTCTATCGAGAACCCCATCTCCTTCATTCCGAGCTTTAGGTCCTTATGGAAGTACTTGGCTATGTTCACCGGGACGTCGAACGTCTTGATAACGTCCTCTGGCACGCCATAAAGGTTTCTGAAGTAGCCCAAGAGCTCCTCGTCGCCGGCCACAATCAACTTGCTCTGGGCAAGGATGGGAGTACCTGTATAATGGAACGCCATGGGGAAGAGTGTATTGAACCCCTTCATGCGCATATACCTTGCATGAACGTCGGTAAGCGTGTATGTCCTCGCGTGACCTATGTGCTGGGGGGCGTTCGGATATGGATACGCCACTGTGGCATAGAACTTTGGATGCGCTGGGTCGGGGTTGGCCTCGAATACATGGGCATCATCCCAACGCTTATGCCACTTCTCCTCCAGCTGCTGAAAGTCGATGGGCACACAATCACCACTGAACCGAATGATTCACTAAGCCTTCTTTCTATAAATATCTTCCAGTATGACCTTGACCTTCGAGACGACCTCTCCGAAACGGTTCAGCTCGGCCGGGGGTACCCTCCCCTGCCCCACGTCGGGCTTTCCTCCTCCCCTCCCCTTGAGCGAGGTTGTTATAACCTCCGCGATCTTGCCAGCGTTTGCGCCGGCCTCCATCGCCTCGGTACCAGTCATTACCAGCACGCTGCCGTCTGCCCTCGACGCAAAGACCACCACCGCCCAAGGAGCCTCTTCGACCGTTCTGGAGCCCACCGCGAGAAGGTCCCCTCCCAACAGGCTGTCGAAGACCCTTGAGACCTGCCTGAGCTTGCCTGCAGGCTCTGCTGCAGAAATAACCATGGGGGAGATCTCAGCGGCCAATGACCTGCGCAGCCGCTCGATGTCCCTCTTGGAGTCTGATAGGTCCTCCATAAGCTTTGAGGCGGCCTTCTCCACCCTCTCCACCGGGGAGTTTATGGTCTTTGAAACCTCCTGCAGAACGGATTCCTCGGACTGGACGAACCTGATGGCGGGCTCGCCCGAGGCAAACTCTATCCTCTCCACGCCGTCCTGAATCCTCTCTGATTTCAATATCTTTATGAGCCCTATCTCTCCGGTATTCGCGCAGTGGATCCCACCGCATGCCTCCACATCCCACCCGTCAACCTCCACAACCCTGATGGTGGATCCGTAGACCACCCCGCCCTGGTACAGCCTCACGCCGAACCGCTGCTCCGCCTTATTTCTCTCCTCGAAATAGGTCCTTATTGGCCTGCACTCCCCGACCACAAGGTTGGCCACTAGTTCTATCTTCTTAAGTTGATCAGGGGTTACCTTCTCGAAGTGAGATATGTCCAGGCGGCTCCTGTCCACGCTCTTCTGCGCGCCCTCCTGCCAGACGTGCTCCCCCAAGACTCTCCTCGCGGCGCCCAACAGTATGTGAGTTGAGGAGTGGTGCCTTGCCAGGCTCATCCTCCTCTGCCAGTCCACCGCGCACTCAACCTCTTCGTCCTTTTGGAATGGGGAGCCGCCCTTTACAAAGTGAACCACTATGTTCCGGGATTTCTGAGCCTCTACGACATTAGCCTCCTTCCCCTTACCTGTTATCTTGCCCGTGTCGCTCAGCTGACCGCCTCCCTCAGGGTAGAAGATTGTCTGGTCCAGAACGATGCGCTGCTCGTCTGAGTAGAGAACCTTAGCCTTGAGCCTCTGCGCCTTCGGATCGCTGTAGTAGACGAGGTCAGTGGCAGGCAGGGCGGGCAACCCCTCCAAGACATCCCTCTGCTCGGTCTTTTTATCAACAAATGCGGAGCTGGAGTGCCTTTCGCCCACGATGGTGTCGAAGGTATCGGGAATCTCGACTTTTACACCATGGGCCTCGGAGACCTCCTTGACGACCTCTGGTGGAAGGCCGTTGGAGTCGTAGAGCTCTATGAGCTTGTTCAGAGGAAACGAGCCAGCCTTGGCAATCCCCTCTTCCTTTATAATTCGGAGGACCAGGTTGGTTCCCTGCTCTATGGTTTTTATGTAGCGGCTGATCTCCAGATCCGCCACTTTGGTGATATAGTCGATTCTCTCCGCAAGGTCTGGAAACTGATCCTTCCAGTACGACACCTGCATGGATAGCAGCTCTGAGAGCGGCGTCTCCATCCCAATGGAGCCCATCATCCTCTTGACGCGCCTTATGATCAGGCGCGCGAGGTAGCCGGCCTGGACGTTTGAGGGTACCACACCATCGCCAAGCATGAAGGCAAGGGCCTTTGTATGGTCAAGGATCGACATCACCGTCTCAAGCGGCTCCAGCTGGCGCTCCAGGAGCCCAGCATCCATCCCGAGGAGGTCAGCCACATGCTTCCTGGCGGATGTAAGGGATCCCTCGTCCACCACGTTCATCATGCCAGCGAGCCTCGTCGTCTCGGCCATAACCCGGGCATCGGGTTTGGTTATCTTCGAGAGCTTGATGAAGTCGTCAAATAGCCTCCCATAGACGGCCTCGAAGGCGGTTGGTGTCCCCTGCGAGACCCATGTGAACCTCTCTAGCCCGTAGCCCGTGTCCACTATCCTTAATGGGAGTTCTCGGTACTCTTTATCGACCTTTCTGTACTGCATGAAGACGAGGGTGGATAGCTCAAGTCCGCGGACTATCCCCTCGAGGTCGGGTCCTGCGTCGCCGCCCCCCTCCCACCAGTGCTCGATGTATGCGATCTCCGTTTCATCTATTCCAAGGTCCTCTGTCAGCAGCTCGTGGTGGTATCTTACAGTGTCCTCCTTCCAGTAGACCTCCTTCTCCTTGTTGGAGAAGGCGTGGTGAGCCATCATCTCAAATATGCTGAGATGCCTCCCGCCCGTCTTGCCCACGTTGTCGAGGTCGTTCATCCTTATGCACGGCTGAGAAATGGTAAGGGGATTGAACGGTGGAGGAACCTCCCCGCTCGTAACGTGGGGCTGGAAGCATGCGATAGAGGCGATGGTAAGGAAGATGTCATCACGCCACCTCGCTATGACGGGGTATCGCCTCACCCTTGTATGACCCCTCCTCTCGAAAAATGAGAGGAAGGTCTCCCGCATCTCCTTTACCGTGAATCTCCGTTTGGTGGGAGGATCATTTATGAAGGAGTAGGGAACGCACGGGGAGTCACCGCACAGCTCCCTATCAGGATCAAGGGTCCAGAAATGCCTGCTACAGCTCTTGCACTCCCTCCTCTGAAAACCGTTCTCCAAGAAGAACTGGAGCCTGTACGCCTCTGGTCCCGATATCAAGGCATCTCCTCCCACACTATATGTAACGGTAGGATCGACCATAAATAAATACAATCGGTATCAACGAGGTCCAGAATAAGCTTTAATCTTGGTTAAGGAAAGTTAAAAATTAAAAGTATTTAAAATAGGAGTTCAGCATTCCCCTGTGGGGGAATGGACACTTCATTTGAGGGGTTCAACCGAACAGAGAGCCCAATCCCTCGGCCGTCTCTTCTTCAGAAGCTTCAGCCTTCGTCTCTTCCTTGGCTTCTTTCTTTGCCTCTGCCGTCGGAGCCGCCGGAGCGACTGTTGCAACTGGGGCTACCGCTACTGGAACTGCCGCTGCCTTGATGACCTCATCGATATTGACCTCGCTCAGGGCTGCCACAAGTGCTTTTATTCGTGCCGCATCCACTTCCACGCCAGAGGCCGAAAGGACCTTCTTTATAGTGTCCTCGTTTATCGGCTTCTTTGCGTTGTGAAGGAGCAGGCCAGCGTAAATATACTCGATCTTAATCACCCCCAACCAAAGCGTGTGTTATACGCAAATTTCGATACTTAAATCCTTCGCCCCTCTTTAGAGCTTGAGTTCCGGATGCTTCTTTGAGATGGTTTCAGCCAGCACCTTGCCCTGCTGTTCTGCCAACGAAAGTACTTCGCCGATGACCTCTGGGATTGGCATCCCTGACTTTACCGCGAGGCCCTTTGCCTGGGCATATGCCTTGGCAATGAGTAACGGGGCGGTCTCCTTCGTTGGGTAGACAACGTTGACCGATAGGTTCACCGCATATTGGACGGCCACCTTCATGTTCGCCTTGTATTCATCGAGGTTTATACATAGAACATCGCCCGGAATCACTCCGCTGTCGTAAGCCATCCTTAGCTTGAAACCGACCATGATGGGCTTGAGCCCTAGCTTACCAAGAAGGTCGGCCACATCCGCCGATATGGTGTCACCCTTCTTGGCAGCGATGGTGTCCTTGGCGATCCAGATAGAACCATCCTGTATCTTTGTTGGGACCTTCGCGAAACCGAATTTGCTGAGTATCGGACCTGGCTGAAGGCCTGTGTTACCAGCGCTCACCATTATGTCGTTGGGCGCGATGTCGCCCGGGGAGGCTGCGGACTCAACCTTGTTCTTCTCGAACATTAGGTAGAGGGAGAAGGGGTTCTTGTTGGAAAAGATGAATGCATTGGGACCAGAGAGGTATTTTGTGATTTCGTCTGCCTTCACGTACTTCTTGGCAAGATTCTCTATCGCCCGCTTGGCCAGCCTGTTCTTCGTCACATGAATCTCAAGACCGCTCTTGAACTTCTTCTTCAATACCTGTAGCTGGTTCGCCTTGAGCCCTTTAAGGTCGGCTATTACGAAAATGGGGTACTTCTTGAAGAGGACCTCAAGATTTTTTACGGCACTCTCTTTTTTGCTAGATGTCTTCCTTTGCATTCGCATCACCTTAGTTTTGCCGGTTTACCCATAGTTGTCTTTACAACGATGGAGGATAGGAACTGGTCAAATTTTATCCTCCTCTCTATGGTAGTGAGCACCGCAAGGATGTTCTCCGCGATTGCCTTTGAGTCCATCGCCTCTGAGCCTATCCTGCACCTTATGGCGAGCTGGTCTCTGATCCTAACCCTTATAGCGCCTCGATACTTCTTGATTATGTGATCCACGTTGGCTGCAGGTGGCAATGGATCTGGCATCTTACCCCTCGGTCCAAGGACTGAACCTAGGCTCTTACCCACAGTAGCCATTAGGTCTGTCCTGGCGGCGAAGTAGTCGTACTCGCCGGCGAGCTTCTTGATTGCCTTCTTGTTGCCAGCGTACTGGTCCAGCTCCTGTTTTGTGATTACAAGGTCGGCACCGGCCTGCCTCGCCTTGACCACCATGTCGCCGTCAGCGATTACGCAGACCTTCATGTCCCTCCCTATCAAATTGGGCAGCTCGACGACCTCGTTTATCCTGTTCTCAGGCGCCTTGACATCCAGATTCTTAAAGTTTACCACCAGCTCCACGGCCTGGGCGAAGTTGCGCTTCTTCGAGTTATTCTTGGCCTCGTCCACTAGGGACGTGAGCCTCTGAAGGTCAATTTGCATCTTATGGTACCTCCGCCTTTATTATTGTCTCATCATATGTTCCCGCGTCGATCTCTTTTTGGACCTCGCGGGGGTCTTTACCGGCGATGGTAACGCCTATACTGACGCAGGTACCAAGGATCTCCTTTAAGCACGATTTCAGTGACCTAGCCACGGAAAGAGGATACCTCGTCTTGGCTATCCTTATAGCCGCATCAATGCTGAGGTCTCCCACCTTCTCTGCCTTGGCGTTGGCGGAGCACTTCTCCAAATGGAGCTCCTTAACGATAAGGGCAGCGGTGGTAGGTACACCGACCTCGACCTCGAACTCCTTGGTATCTGGGTCGGCGATTACCTTTACCGGAACTTTCATACCCTCAAAGTCCTTGGTCTTATCGTTGATGGAGTTGACTACTTGGAGTATATTAAGACCGGTTGGTCCGAGCGTCGGGCCGATTGGCGGTCCCCCTGTAGCCTTTCCACCGTCGACCAAGAAGTTGAAGGTCTTTTTAGTTCCCACTTTTACTCCTCCTCAAGCTTTCCGAAAGCCTCAAAGATGTCAGTCTTCTTCTCCCTCTCCGATACCTGGGCAACTTCCTTTATTTCGGGTTTCGGTGCCTCACCGCGAGATACCAGCTTCACCTGTTCTGCGTGAATCGTTATTGGCAGCGTGTATGGTGCCTCGAGCAACTCCAGGGTAACCTCGCTCTTGGACTTATCAACGCGGGTCACCTTGGCCGCCATGCCCTTGAACGGACCGGCTACTATCTCAACCTTATCATTGACACCTACGATATCCACCACAGGCTTTGGCTTTATGAACTTCTGTATGTCTTCAAAGTTGACTTTGCCGGCTACCCAGCCCTTGACATGCTTAACGTCCTCTATGGCAATGTTGACTATGTTTGGCCCGCTCGTCTCCAAGAAGACATAGCCACTCACGTCCTGCGGCGAGATTATCGCCTTGACTGGGATCTTCTTTGCGATGCATCTACGCTCTATAAGTAGTGCAACATTCCTCTCCTGGCCAGCGGTGGTCCTTATGGCAAAGATTCTAGACTCAGCCGTCTGACCAGAAGACAAAAGAGCTACCCCCGAACGCCTAGGATGAGCGATGAAATCAGCTGTATGATGAAGCCGAATACTCCGACGGCGATCAAGCCAATGAAGCAGATCTTTAGAGATAGCTTAAGCTCATCAAAGTCCGGTTTCTTAGACAGTTTCAGCACCTTTCCCATTGAACGCAAAGACTCAGATACCGTCATAACTGCTCATCTACTCTACTTGAGCAAAAGGGAGAAAGCTAAGGTATAATTTAACTTTATCGGCGAAAAGTCCTTAGATTTCAAGATTGCATCGAGGCGCGGGTCGATATTCCCTCTCCATACTCAAGGTAGGGAGCATCCAACCCGAATTTACGCCTGTCTGCTGCCGATGACCGCTGAGCTGCGGTAGGCTAGACAATAAGACATCCGTAACCCTTTGGAAAGGGGGACCGAGTCTGGTAGATGAGACGGGAACCCAGCTAAAGGCCTCCTCAAGACGCCCCCTGAAGTTGAAGCGGTGTGGGAGTAACAGGAGGGAGAAGTGGAGACACCGTTCCTCAGGGCTGCGCGGAGGTCACAGCCTTCCCACAGGAGTTGGATCATCTGTTGATCATACTCTGACGAGTTCGATGTCCAATGATTGGGACAGTTCCCGCAGGGATTCCTTAAAGTTGGAAGGGGTACCCTTCCAATCAACGAATATAGAGACACAGCCACCCAAAGTTCGCTTGATGCATGCCCTAAACATGGCATTGTCCAGCCGCTCACTCATGGCGTACTTTGGCACTATATGGCCGATAAGGCAGTTTTGGTCGATGATGAGGCTGGTGAACTTTTCGGAGTAATGACCACCGCCCACGCCCAATGCACCTTTGCCAGCTTCCATTGGGGACAGAAGGGCTCTTGAGACGGCCTTTGCAATAGCCTCTCCCATCGATTCGTCCTTCCACGCATCCTCGTCGCTGCCTATCTCCACGAAGGTTACGGGACAGGGGAGTTCGGTGGGACCATGGTGTGTCGCCTCGACCGATACCTGGCAGTCTAGCTCCAGCTCGGCACCAGATCGGTACAGCTCCTTTATCAGTGAGGACTGGAGGGGAGGGTTTGAGATGGCCACCTCGTTTGGTCTGCCTCCGAGGTCTGCGGATCCCCTCAGATTCCCGGGTGTATGGGCAGTTAGGCATCGCCTGCCAGATTCGCTGCGGTGCCGAGAAAGGCAAAGCACCCACTCCGCCTCCTCCCCGCCTGCGGGTAGGGTAAGATTCACAAGAGGTCCTCCCACGCGGAGAAGGTAGAGATCCCCATGGTTCAGGGCGGGGCACAGACCCACGTTGGAGTCGGAGAAGGAGATATGCCTCACAAGATGCGAGGCGATATTTCTGCCTGCCAGATCCTCTTCCGAGTAGACGACCAGCCTCAATTTGTGCACCAAAAAGGTTAGAGGAGGAGAGCCATAATACCCTTTTGGGCATGAAGTCGGTTCTCCGCTTGGTCCCAAACGACAGAGTTGTTCCCGTCGATCACATCATCGGTTATCTCCAGCCCTCTGTGGGCTGGAAGGCAATGCATCACGAGCGCATCCTTGGGGGCGTGGCTCATGAGCTCAGAGTTCACCTGGTATGCCTTGAATGCAGCCATACGCTCTTGGTTCTCCGCCTCCTGACCCATGGAGACCCAAACGTCGGTATAGATGACATCCGCGTTCTTCACCGCGGCCTTAGGATCATTGACTAGCGTAAGGATGGCGCCCTTCGATGCCCCTTTCTTTAAGGATTCCACATAAGAGGGGGGCAGTTGGTAATTCTTTGGTGATGCTATGGTCATATTCCCTCCGAGCTTTAGTACTGCCTCAGCTAGGGATCTGCAGACGTTATCATTCCCGTCGCCCACAAACACCACATTCACTCCCTCAAGCTTGCCCCTCTTCTCTAAGATGGTTAGGCAGTCGCCCAACGCTTGGCATGGGTGGGCTGCGTCGCTGAGGGCGTTTATCACCGGAGCGCGGGCGCAAGCGGCCATGGTCTCGAGATCCGTGTGCTTGAAGACGCGGGCGACGACCCCATCTGCGTATACATCGAAGGTTCTTGCAGTGTCGGCGACGGTTTCACCTCTACCCAGCTGGAGGTCGTTCCAGCCCAGCGTGATGGGGTGCCCTCCGAGTTGGTGTACACCTACGTCGAAGGAAATGCGCGTTCTCGTAGAAGGCTTCTGGAATAGGAGGATCACGGTCTTGCCGCTCAGGTACGGGCGTATGTAGTTGCCGCACTTTAAATCAGACTTTATCTCGCGGGACTTCTTCAGTATATTGTATAACTCCTCTTTTGTGAAGTCTGATAGTGTTAGCAAATCTCGTCCTTTCATGTTGTTCGTTTTTAATCCCCCTTTTTAAGAATTCCTAAGACAAGAGAAGATACTTAAAACTCTTACGCTAAAAAAAATGTAAAAAAAATCAGATTTAATTATTTTATAAGCGTTTTCGTTAAAATATTTTCAATTACCCAATTCGGGTCGAAGGGAATGAGGTCCGTGTATGTTTGGCCCACCCCCAGGAAGAGTATAGGCTTCTTTATAACATTGGATATAGAGATCGCCGCGCCACCCTTTGCATCTGCGTCCACCTTGGTAAGTATTACGGAGTCTATTGGCACATACCGGTTAAAGTCCTGAACCTGCTGCAGTGCATCATTTCCCGTGAGTGAGTCCCCAACAAATACGGTTAGATCAGGCTTAACGACCCTATAGATCTTCTGGAGCTCATCCATGAGACCCTTGTCGGTCTGCATCCTGCCTGCAGTGTCAATCAGCACGGCGTCTATATTGTTGGACTTTGCGTAGGAGACTGCATCATATGCCACCGCCGCTGGATCAGCACCGTACTTGTGCTTTATCACCTTCACCTTCAGCCTATCGGCGTGGGTCTCGATCTGCTCCTCCGAGCCCGCCCTAAAGGTGTCGCTGCAGGCGAAGATAACGCTGATACCCCTGTCCATTAAGTACCTAGCAACCTTAGCTATGGTTGTAGTCTTGCCAGTGCCGTTGACGCCCACGAACATTATGGTGAAGGGCTTCTTGGACTTCACCATAGTGGCCAGCTCAGCAGAGGACAGGTTCTCCTTCAGAAGCTCCCTGAAGGAGGACTCCACAGTTGGGGATATGTCCTCAAACCTCTTCACCTTGGTTCCAACAAGGTTCTCCTTCAATCTGTTGGTGAGCTGCTCAGCCACTGGAAGAGCCACATCGCATTCCATGAGAGCCAACTGAAAGTTCCAGAGGGAGGACTCCAGGTCCTTCTCTGATAGCGATTTCGTTGAGATTTCCTTGACAAGGTTGCTGAAGACGCTTTTCAACTTCTCGAACAAATGTTACGCCTGCCCAGCAGCCTCTAACTGTGAGTAGATCTGGTCAATCTTAGTCTGGAGCTGCTCCATCCTAGTGGCTACTTGGAGGTACTGACTTTGCATGGAGGTCATCTGCTCCTGAGCGAGTTTCATGCGTCCATCTATTTCAGATATGGCCTCGTCCAGGCTCTTCTCTATGGACACCCCAGCGCCCACCCCAACGACGACGGTTTTCACATCCTGCAGCTGTGTCTTTATGTAGTTTCCCCCACCTATGTGTATAAGAGTCTCGCCTTTTCCTTCCCTGCTTTTTATCTCCTGGAGGGCGGCCTTGCTTAGGCTGAGTTCGGCTATGATCCCGGAGGTGAACTCTATCTGCTGCCTCATCACGTCGCTGTACCCCCTTAGATTTGAGAACTCGGCTATGAGGGGGTCGAGCGCCTCCTTTGGCGACGCCGGCAACTTTGGCGATTTTTGGGAGGGCATACCTTTACTCATTGCTTGCTCACCGGTAACTCTTCCACAGAGTCAATCTTTATCTGGTACCTCTTCAACTTGTGGTTTCCGCCCAGAATGCTGAGAGCCCTCTCCACTGCCAGCTCCTTTCTACCGGCAACTATATTCTTCTCGAACTTCTCCCATTTAATCCCAATTTTTGCCTTTCCCTTAACCACAAAGTTTTTGCTCATTTACAATCACTCCATAAAACCGAGAGACGACTCTATACGGGCCATCTCAGGTCCTGTGGTTTCCTCCCCTACTACGGCACCATTAGAGTTTGCGGTCATCCCGACCCTGAGGTAGGGGAACCCGCAGTTAATGGTAGAGACGTCAATTGGTATATTAAAAAGTTCCCCTAGCCTCGCCATCTCTTCCTCCGATGTGAGGGGGTGAGCCACAAGACCTCTGTTGTTTATGACTGCACAGACCCCTGGCATGCTAAGTGTCGCAATACTGCCCTCGTGAACCTTGACCTCGAGATGCCCGGCGATGAGGGTCTTCAGGATCGGATCCATACCAGAACCCACCATCGCTACCCTGTCGTTGACAAGGATCATATTGCCGAGGGCGTTCTTTTTGCCGTTGTACTGGACGACTGGCACCTTCACCTCGCGCTCAATGAAAGAGATCTCCTCCTCATTCGCGATGTTTGGGACTATGACCCCTCTCGAGTTGCCAGTTAGGAAGATGCCCAGCAGCACGCTGCCCCCCACAGTCGCTCTGAAGGTTGGTACGCCCAGTGTAGAAGAGAAATCTTCGACAGTACCTGGTGGCATGTCTGGAGGGATTAGTGCGAACTTATCAGTGGCAAATGTGAAGGCGCCTATGTTCGGATTTCCATAAAGAGAGAGGCGGGTGATGGGCAAAAGAGACCTATGCCTCCGCAGGAAGCACCCAAACTATTCCGCTCTTTAGTTTCTGGACCTTTACGGAGACCTTTCTCTGAGACTTGGTCTTGCCCCTCGACCAGAGAATGGCGTTGAGACTTTCGTCGATCTTCACACCTTCCTCGGTTTTGAAGATCTTCTGGGTGATCTTCTTTACCAACTTCACCGATCTCGGCGTTTGCTTCCTACTGTAGGCGAGGTAGGCGTGCCTTAGATTGATGGTAATTACTTTCTCTTCGACTACCTTGTCCTCTTTCTCTTCCTCTTCCTTCTCCTCGGCTTTGGCCTTCTTGGGCGCTTTCTTCTTCTTTTCCCTCTTTTCGCCCTTCTTGGGAGCCTTCTTCTCCGCAGGCTCCTCGGCACCCTTCTTTTCCTTGGTCTTCTCTGCCGCCGGTTCCTCCGTCTTGGAGGGCTCGGTCTCCACGTCTACTTCTTCCTCTTCCACTTCAATCTCTTCCATGGGTGCTACTTTGTTAGCGCTCATTACAGTTCACCTTAAAGCTTCAGCTTCCGGTGTCTCCAGTTCCTGATCTTCGGGTGGCGCCTAAACTTTCCTTTAGTCTTGCCCACGACCCATAGGGGCACCGGGCTGCTTTCTTTATTGGCGTGAATCAGCCGTTTCTTTCTACAGAGATGTTTGTTTCTTGCCATGAGATCTTCCTCCTCAGATTCTGGTTATCTTGATATCTCTCTTTCTATTCTGAAGTTCGATCAGTATTTTTTTCAGATCATCGTCGGTGAGCGGTACGGGAAGCTTTCCTTGCTGGGCCAGCTGTATCAGCTGAAGTTCGAGCTGATCGGCGAAGTCGGGTCTGACCATCTTCAGGTTATTGAGCCTGCTTCGGGCCTCCGGCGAGAGGATCGTGCGTAAAAGGTTCTGTTTCTGGACATCCATCTCCTGCTTTACCTGTTCCCCCCTATCCTCCTCTGCCATCCTCCTTCTCATGTCAGCCATCCTTCGCTGCTTTATCTGCTCTAACTCGTCAGGAGACCTAGACACAGGAAATTCCTCTCTTATTGAACCTTAACTGGAAGGTACTTATTCAGTTCAGGCATATCCTTCTGCAGATCCTTGAGCAATTTGTATGCAATCCTGTCCACCAAAGATATACCTTTATTCGTAAGGATCCGTCCGTCTTTAGCGACCTTGGTGACCAGCCCAGCGCCCTCCAGCTGCTGGAGGGGCTTCCTTATTGCCGAGGCGCCGGCTTTAAAGAAATGCTCGTTGATCATGCCCTTCTTTGTCCTGCCACCGTAGACTGATCGGAGTCGCTCGGTGCCAACGGGACCGTCTATGTATAGACGCCTCAGTAGGGATGCGCACCTGATGTACCAGAAGTCCGTCTGTGTAGGGACTCTATCCACATGTATGCCTGTCTTCGAGTAAAGCGACCATGTTGGAGGTGAAACCTCCCTGACCTCCTCCTTGAGGTACTCTGCGATAGCGCTGATCAGTTTATCAGCAGGAACGTTTTGAGCTAAAGGCAACTATTTCCTCTCCATTTCCATATGCGCTTTCTGAAGTAAAACAAGACTCTATATAAATTCTTTTATCTTATTGTCAACAATTAAAAAATGCTCGAAATTTTAATGGTGGCTTGAGATTTAACCTAAATCATGGTAACTCATGATTAATCCTTTTATGTTGTAGATGTCTGGAAAAAAATCGCGACACGGGGATTGGATCGGTTTTAGCTAGGCATTAAGATAAATTTCGGGTTTTAGTGTGATTGTAAATAGCAGATGTAATTGAAATCAAGACTCCACTGCCTATGAATGAATAGTTAATCAAAGGATCTTCCCCGAACAGTATACCTAGGACTACCAATGTGATCCCGAAATATTCAAGCTCTGACAGGAACCCCCTCTGCTTACTCATGGTTCATCACCTCCCTCTTCAAAAATGAACAGTTCATCCATTGTTGTTTTGAGAGCCTTTGCGACATCATGCGCCAATTTTAGGGAAGGGTTGTAAGTCCCTTTTTCAAGGAATAGTATTGTTTCCCTTCTGACGCCTACCATCTTAGCGAGATCTTCCTGCGTGAGATCGTATCTAGCTCTAAGTTCCTTGATCCGTGTCTTGAAAGCCATCAAAAATCGCCCTTTCTATTGAAATGCCAGCGCAGACCAAGGTATGTTAAACTGAACACCAACACTGATGCAATTATTACTGGTCCAGCACTTAGATCAGACATACTAAAAAATTCCTGACCTATAATGAGTGCCAACATGACAGCAATCATGAAGTATAGGCCTATATTCAGGGCATATGTTGCTGCGATCCCGTTGATCTTTCTAGTCCTTTCGTCTTGCGCTGGGATCCCCGATTTTTTGTCTCTAAATCTTATCATTGTGTACAAAATTCCGATGAGAACGATTATGCCGCCTATTCCAATACTGATGATGGGCCATATAAGATCAGCCATACTAGCAGCCTCCTTTCAACCTTGTATTACCTTCAATTTTCTTCATCTTTACCAACCTCCATATTATCCATTTCGCATATTTTGTGCGTTTTATATAACGTGCGATATATCTAACATTGATATTTAAGCTTTTTGCTCTGAGTAAGTTATTTAGCCATGGTTACTTTTACTCAGGTGATCTTTCGTAAGCTAAAACCGTTTAGTCACCCAATTTTTCTTTCAAAGCTTATCTTGTGTAACTTCTCTTATTGGAAGAATCTTTTGAAGACTCTGCATATCGCAAGGGCGAACCAGTATTTGAGATCTTTATCGCCTCCGCCTCGGAGTACTGTCAGCCCCCACGAGCCGTCGTCCTTCTGGTTCTTCGTGAACCAACCGAGACCAGCGCGTACGTCGTCGTCTAAGGGGAAACGCATGAGAGAGAGGGAGTCAAGTGACGTCAGCAGGTCTGTGAACCAGAAAGGGTAGGAGAACTTCGTCCAGTAGCTCGGGTCCCCTCTGTCCCGTATCGAGTCCTTTTTGAAGAACCGACCCTTCAGGAGCCTTGCGGCGTGTAGCGCCTCCTCCGTTCTACGGTAGCGGGGGTGAGCGGCGAAGGCACGGAGCACCATGCCAGTGATGAGGTGCGAAAAAGGCTTCGTCGCGTCTGTGGGGACGGGCGGAGACTCGAGAACTTGTACACTATATGTAAGGTCTGCGGTTCTCATAGGGATGTTCCAGCCGCCATCATTCTGCCTCACGGACAGTAGCCACTTGAATCCCCTCTCGATGCTGGGATGATCACCATAACCCGCCTTTATGAGGAGCTCCATTATCGCTCCAGAGTAGTAGGGCATGTACTGGTTTCCCAAGATTCCCCTAAAGTCGCCTTCGTCAGTCTGGCAGCTAAATAAGTACTTTGCCGCACTCTGAATGGAGGGATGATCCTTGTTCAGCCCGTACTTCTCGACGAGTATTCCAAGGTTTCTGAAAGTTTCTAGAAGGGAATAGTTCTGGACGGACGATCTACTTGCATTTGGATTGGGATATTTCCACGAACCATCCATCTGCTGCTTGCGAACTAGTTGCAGCACCGCTGGCATGTCCCATAGAACCTCGGGGCGGACTTCAGCGCCAGTATCGCCGTAAAGATCCCGTCTACAAAAAAGCGCGACGGCTCTGTTGTCGGTGCGCTCTAAAAACCGCAGGGGATCGTAATGGAAAAAGCTCAGCCACTGCCCCATCTCTTACTCACCCTTCCTTTTAATGGCGTAGCGCTTGATGCCTCCGCAACGCAGGCAGGTGATTACTGTGTGAGGGTTCCTCCTCTGCTGTATCCTGACACGGGCGCTTCTACCTGGGTAGAGGAAGGCTTGGCAGGATGGGCAGACGAAGTACTTCCACTCTCCGGGTATCCTGACCTTGATCCTCTTGGAAAGGCGAAGGGCCATATCCACGTACCTGTCCGCAAGTTCTGATCGGGTGGGGGCAACCCTCAGTGCCAGTTCAAATAGCTGGTCTATCCTCTGTTTTGCAAGGTCCTTCACCATAGGGTCTTTCCTTGGCAACGGGCCACACCGTGTAAGAATTGGATGAGCGTGTTTATAACGTGAGTGTATGATGGCGAATCTAATTGAATTACCTGAGCAAAGCTTGCAAGTTTCTTGGAAAGGCACTTAGATCAAGACCTGACCTTCGCAATTTTCTATCGATCCTCGCAACTTTCCTCCCTGTATATTTCCCATTCAGCAGATACGTAGTCTCCGCTTGGGAGAGCTCGCCCCGGCTTTCGTACCAATTCAGAACCTCCTTGTTGTAAGGGCAGACCCTCTGGCAGATCATGCAGCCCACTATGGCATTGTGCCACGAAGGCTTCACCCAGTCGGGAAACACCTCCTTTGCGGGTTTCTCGTTGAGGTAGGTTAGGCACCGCTCCGCTTTTAGTAAGAACCTCTCCTCAGTTATCGCACCCGTGGGACAGGCCTTAATGCACTTCTTGCACGCATCACAGTCCTCTAAAATCCGCGGCTCTTGCCAGCGGTCTTCAGATACATAGTCGGTAAAGAATGCGGTGAGGCGGTGGAAGCTGCCGTACTTCGGTATGTAGGTAATGTTGTTGAGACCGTATTGCGCCAAACCGCTCCGGACGGCGAGGTACTTGAGGGGGAGAACGGCACGGACGAACCTGTAGTTTGATCCCAAGCTCTCCTTCAGCAGGCTCCTAACGCGCCGGTTGATTTTGATTGCGTCTATATAAGTGGGAGGGATTACGACGGGTATGGGTTTGCCTTGCCAGTGGAAAGTTACTCTGATCTGGGGCTGAGGCACGGCTACCACAGCGATGGACTTAGCTCTAGGTAGGCTTGTGAGTTTGCAATACTTAAAGAACCTAATGTAGTCCTGATAGAGGGACTCGACCAGCAACCCCTCTCGGCGTAGTGACTCGATCTTCTCCCTTATCTCGTCCAGATGAGTAATTGAGATAAAGCTCACCTTACAGTCATTCAGTGTAAAACCGCAAACGAAGGTCATAGTATCCACTATACACTCAATTAAAATATGTTTTTAGATATTAGAGAAGACAATTTAAATGAATTCAACAACATGAAGGGGATTTGAACTTTATAACGCAAATGTTTTGAGGGCGGCAACAGCTATATGAAACAAAGCCTCTCTCAATAGGCGGTTGTGCTTATGATAGTAATCGTGCTCGCGGAGACGGCACTTGAGACGGTACCAAGGGAGATTGCAGACCATCCATCTGTTAAGAGGCTGGCGGAGAAGAAGGGAAAGGTGCCAACGAGCACACTATTGGATATGTCATACCACTACACCGCCATGAGAGATCTAAGGGAATGGAACAAGAGGGGTAGACCGGACATACCCTACATCACCCTGCTTACTCTACTAGAGAGTCCCCTCAATAAGGAGGGGCGGCTTTCAATTTATGTGCACACAGCGAGAGACTTTATCATCTCATTGGATCCCAAGGTAAAGCTGCCCAGAAACTATACGAGGTTTGAGGGGCTCATAGAGCAGCTCTTCGAGGTGTTCAAGGTTCCGCCGAAGGGCAAGCCGCTGATGACCCTGAAAAAGGGGACGCTCAAGGATCTGATCAGGGTGGTTGGACCCTCGAGGACATTCTTCCTCACGGAGAACGGCAGGAAGACGAAGGTGGAGACCTTCGCGAAGAAGGCGGTGAAGGAGGACCGGCCCCTCATCGTGATTGGCGGCTTCCAGAGGGGCGAGTTCAGTGATGAAAACCTGAAGTTGGCGGACGAGAAGCTGTCTGTGTACAAGGAACCGCTGGACGCGTGGGTTGTTGCTGGAATAATCGCACACGAGCTCGAGAGGGCGCTGGACATTTTATGATCCCTGCGCAACTCCTAAATTGGTAGGAACAAGTATAATCTAGGAGGTTCAATTTTTGCCCAAGGAAATGGTGGTAAGAAAAATATTTGCGGTACTGGAGGAGGTAAAGACCGAGCAGGGCGTGAAGCTTGGGAAGCCGATGAGGAAGGCAGCCGCCGTTGCGGTCATAAAGAACCCCTTCGCCGGGAGGTACGTGCAGGACATAAGCCTGCTCTTCGACTACGGCGAGAAACTCGGCGAACTCCTGGTGCACACCGCGCTGAAGGCACTGGGCGTTACTCTCGAGGAGGCGAAGGAGAGGATCGAGGGCTATGGGAAGGGGGCAATTGTAGGCTCGGCGGGGGAGATCGAGCACCCGCATGCCATACTCCATCCCAAGTTCGGGGCACCGGTGAGGAGGGCACTAGGCGGAGTAGACTATTGCAAGGCTATAATTCCATCTACGGCGAAGATGGGCGCCATGGGGGCTTCAATAGACATGCCAATAGTCTACAAGAGGGCGATATGGGTCGTATCCCACTTCGACACTATGACCGTTAGTGTGCCCGATGCGCCCATGCCAGACGAGATTGTAGTTGCACTTGCCCTGACCCCATCGGGTAGGCCACTGGCGAGGACTGCAGGCTTCCAGAAGAGTGAGGTAAAGGGGCTAGACGGGCTGAGATAAACCGGGATGATGCGGTGGGGCTGAGTGGACTGCTACGAGAGAGCCGTCAAGCTTCTGAGGGAGGCGAGTCACGCCATAACCTTCACCGGTGCCGGTATCTCGACAGAGAGCAATATACCAGACTTCAGGGGGACGCAGGGGCTCTGGAAGAGGTTCGATCCAAAGATGGCGTCGAGGGGCTACTTCCTAGAGGACCCAAACGGTTTTTGGCAGTTCTACGCCAAGAGGTACGAGTACGTGGTTGGGGCTGAGCCAAATGCCGCGCACAAAGCACTAGCGGTTTTGGAGGCTAAAGGTATCATCAAGTCAGTGATCACACAGAACATCGATAGGCTACACACCAAGGCGGGCTCAAGGTCGGTCCTCGAGGTACATGGTAATATAATAATGAGCCACTGTGACTGCTGCGGTGAGGAGGTACTGACAGTGGAGTGTATAAAGATGCATAAGGATAGTGGCGGCGTTGCTCCCAAATGCGGAAAGTGTAAGGGCGGGTTAAGGCCATCGGTTGTTCTATTTCAGGAGCCTCCTCAGCTTATTGAGGTGGCTTATGACATTGCTTTCAAGAGCGATCTCTGCTTGGCCGTCGGCTCTTCTTTGTGTGTCTATCCAGCCGCGATGGTGCCAGAGATCATCAAGAGGCAGGGAGGGCGTCTGATCATAATCAATTACGATCCTACTCCGCTCGACGGGATTGCTGATCTTGTAATCAGGGAGAAGGCATCGGTGGCACTCGGGGCGATCTTAGATAAGATTGATTCCTCTCCATAATCTATCCTTATCACCAGTGTTTAATATGACATCCAAGAAAATCGCCATATTCATATTGAGCGGAGATGCTGCTTGCTTTGGACATGCCCTACTTAAGGCTCTGGAGTTTTATGAAGATGGATATGAGGTAAAAGTAATAATCGAGGGCCCTGCGACCAACCTGATAAGGGAACTAACAGATTCCGAGAAACCGTTCTCTTTAACTTACAGTAATGCTAAGAAATTGGGGCTAATAGACTGTGTTTGTAACATATGTTCAGCTCAATTTGGAGCCTTGATGAGTGCAGAAGAACATGGTTTACTTGTTTGTAGCAGAGAATTGAAGCAGCCCAGTAGATCAAGATACACCGACAGCGGTTATGAGGTAATAGATTCATCAACACATTCCTGCACAATGTGTCGCACTTGGGATAGATGCGAACCGCATTGGATCAAACAATAACAATTATGGAGCATAATGGTGCGGTCGCCGGGATTCGAACCCGGGATCCAAGGCTTGGGAAGCCTTTATCCTAGACCGGACTAGACCACGACCGCTCAGTAATGATAAAAACTCTTCTTCTCCTATATTTATTACGATTCAGACTAGACAGAAAAGGGAAAGAATAAAAAAAAGGAGTGGAGGATTTGCTACCCTCCCCGATTCTTACATAGACATGAACTCCTCTGGCTTCGGCGGCTCCGGCGAAAGGCCTTTCCTCTCCCGGATCTTCCTGATCGTCTCGGCAAAGAGGCTCGAAGGAACTGATGACCAACGCGCAAACTCTGTACCCCAGAAGGCTTTGCCTGCTGTGGCGCTTCTAAGCTGATCAGACATATCAAAAGTTTCAGACACAGGTATCTCCGCAACAAGACGCATGGTTTGTTCCATCTGATCCATGGAGACAACCTTTCCGCGCTTTCCAGCTACTATCCTCGTGACTCCGCCGAGGAAATCCTGCGGCACCTTCATGTCCAGCTTCATTATTGGCTCAAGTAGTATCGGATTAGCAGTGAGGAATCCCTGGAAGATCGCATCCCTTATGGCGGGCATAAGCTGTGCCGGTCCCCTGTGCGCGGGGTCATCGTGGACCATAGCATCTGTAATCTTCACAAACATACCCCTTATGGGCTCCCTAGCCAGTGGACCCTCCGACATGTCGAGTCGGAACGCCTGAACAACAGTGTCCTTGATCTCCCGCATGTACTGGAGACCCTTCGTAGCGTCTACCAAGACATTGATGTAGCTATCTATAGCCCATATTCCTCTGGCGGCGCCCGTTTCCCATCCTGCTTGCTCGCGCAGTATCTTGGCGCGCTCCTTTGTATCCATGTCCTCGTGGACGGTACCCAGTTGGATGAGCTGTATTGTCTGCTCGTTTAGTGGTTCCACCGTGACGTAGAGTCTGTTGTGTTTGTTGGGGGACTTACCCTCGAACGGGCCAAGGCCTTTGGTGAGGCTCTCCCTATACACAACGATGGGCGGCGTAGTGGTTATCTCTATGCCGCCTGTTCTCTGCTGAAGGTCCCACAACGCGATCTCTAGGTGTAAACTTCCCATACCCGCGATGAGATACTCGCCTGTCTCCTGGTTGATCTTTACGGAGAGCGTGGGATCCTCTATAGCCATCTTGTGTAATGCGTCTATGAGCTTCGGCAGGTCCCTGCTGAACTTCGGCTCTATCGCCATAGTGACCACGGGATCGCTGATGTACTTCATCTTCTCAAAAGGCGACATACTCTTCTTGTCGGCTGGCCTGACTAGGGTTTCTCCTGCCCTTATGTTCTCAAGACCTAGCAAAGCCACTATGTTGCCCGCGGACATTGACGGAGTTATCTCCCTATACGGACCCATATAGAGGCTTACCTGCTGGATCCTCCCCTCAGTCTTTGACATAAGACCATAGATGCTCTCTCCCTCATGAACCGTACCAGAAAAGATCCTTCCGGTCGTCACGGGGCCTGCGTGGGGGTCTACGATTACCTTGTTGACACATATAACAAGAGGACCATTCTCGTCGCAGTTAATCATAGCTTGACCTAACACAGAGTCAATATCCCCCTTCCAGATCTTGGGGATGCGGTACTTCTGGGCATCCACCGGGTTGGGAATATGGTCCACGACCATATCGAGTATGGCAATGTCCAACTGGAATTCCTTCTGCAGACTTTCTATGTCACCCTTGTTGTAGGCATCGATGATATCGGAGAACTTCATCCCCTTAGCAGCGATATTCGGTAGAGTGAAGCCCCACTTGTGGAGCGCCGATCCGAATGCGACCTGCCCCTTATTGGGGTTAACCTTCCACTTCTCCTTGAACTCCGGGTCAGCATAGCTTTCGATAAGCCCGTTAAAGTCACGGATTACCTTCAGAAGTCTATCCTGAACCTCTTGTCCGGATAGCCTTAGCTCCTTTATCAACCGGTCGATCTTGTTTATGTAAAGGAGCGGACGGACCTTCTCTTCCATCCCCTGCCTCAAGACGGTCTCGGTCTGCGTCATAATGCCCTCAACGCTATCGACTACGCAGACTCCTCCATCCATCACCCTCAGAGACCTTGTAACGTGCCCCGTAAAGTCGACGTGGCCTGGGGTGTCCACTAGGTTGATGACGTAGCTCTCACCGCTCCTTTCGTGCAGGAGGCTAACGTTTGCAGCCTTTACGGTCATCTGCCTTAGCTGCTCGATCTCCACATAGTCAAGGGCGAGCGCCTGGGCTGCGATCTTCTGTGAGATAAGACCCGATCCAGCCAGAAGGCTATCCGAGAGGGTGGTCTTGCCATGGTCAACATGTGCAAGAGTACCTATATTCCTCACGTTGAGCTTGTTGCTCATGAGCTTTATGATCTCTTCGGTTTGTTTGTACTTTGGCAACTTCCAACACCTTGCTAACCAGTAAGGCGAAACACTCGATGCCTTTTAAAATTTTCGTGGCTTGCCGCTGGGGGTTACTTCATTATTCTATGGTTGCGTGTCTCTTCTTCAGATCCTGCTCTGTCTTGCCTAGGCGTTGCATCAGCTCGGCTATTAGGCTGTCGAGGAAGATGTTGAGGGTTATCTCAAAGAGCGTCCCGAGTGGGGCTAACGGTTCATGCTCCCCCAGTATTTGCCTAACCGTGTAGTCCTCTTCAGCCGCCATTTTAGTCCTGCCCGGAATGATCATTATATGATCGGAGAGCTTTGCCAGCGGGGAATCAGAATGAGAAGTGATTGCCAATATCTTGGCCTTCATGTCCTTTGCGGCGCTGGAGGCAGTGACCACCAGCTTCGTGCTTCCCGAGCCGGATATGGATATGATCAGGTCGCCCTCTCCAAGGGCGGGGGTTATTGTCTCGCCGAAGACGAAGACATTGAAGCCGAGATGCATTAACCTCATGGCGAATGCCTTGGCTGCTAGACCTGACCTGCCAGCGCCCACTACTAGGATCTTCTTACTGTCATTCAAGGAGTCCAATATCATGTCTATTGCCTTCTCAATGTCGTCATCCTTTACGATCTTCGCGGCATAAAGCACATAATATGCCATCTCTTGCATGAAGCGCTTCACGACACACTCCTTTGAGGACATACAGATCAATTCAAGTGGGGAGATTTGTTAGATTTAAATTTACTTATTTTCAGGAGTTTAGTTGCCTCTTAATAGAGGAGCCACGCTTAGAAGGGGGGGAAAAAAATCCTGAAATTTCAAAAAATGGTTTGAATGCTAAAAAATAAATGATCAGGTAACAAGAAATACAGAATTTATGAATTACTGAATACCGAGAACCAGTTTGAGTGAGAGCAGGAGCAGGAAGGATGCAACTGATATCGCAAAGAAGAGGGTGTCCCTATTCTCCATCTTTAGGATATAGAGGGAGCTGCGCTTCTTGCTCGCCCCGAATGCCCTCGACTCCATGGCGTCTGCTACGAGCTCAGCCCTCCGAAACGAGCTTATTATAAGTGGGATCAGGACAGGTATGTAGTTTCTAATCCTCTGGATCAGGTTTCCCTTCTCCATCTCAAGCCCCCGGGACCTCTGGGCGTCCATTATGATCTGAGCCTCACGGCTGAGTGTGGGCACGAACCGCATCGCCATGTTGAAGGTTAGGGCGTAGTCATAGGGTATCCTCATCTGGACCATGGACTGTGTCAGGTCCTCTGGGGAGGTCGTAAGGAAGAATACCGAAAATATCGAGATCAGTGCTATGAACCTGATGGACATAGATATACCGGAGGTCACGGCCCCCCAAATTGAGCCCGTCGCCCATACAATCCCTATAAAGTTGAAGATGAAGATGAATGCGATGAAGAGGAGGGAGCCCTTTATTGACTGGATCCACCGGTTCGCTATCCTACTGATGAGAACTATGGGAAAGGAGGATGATAGTACTAGAAGCAGTACGAGCGGGTTGACGAAGTAGACCGTGAGGGCGGTAAAAAGTATTACATAGGCTAGTTTGGATCTTGGGTCGATCTTGTGGATCACCGATGTGCCACGTCTGTACTCGAAACCGTAGAGGACCTTCATCTCGGGGAACCTCCCAAGAGACTGGACGCCTCGGAGATTACCTGCTCGAGATCAATGGACGGTTTTTTGAGAGTGAGATCCCACGACAACTCAGCCAGCTGGGGAGGGAGGAGGGAGGCGCTCATGAGCAATTCTCGATTTGTCAGTATCTCCTCGGCGAGCCCCTCCGCGATCACCCTTCCCTTGGAGAGCATGACAACCCTAGGTATGAAGTCGGCGACGAACTCCATGTCATGGGTGACTACGATTACGGTCTTTCCCTCTCGATTGAGGCGCTTAAGAAGATTGGCGAGGCGGCTCTTTTGTCGGCTGTCTTGACCGGTTGTGGGTTCATCGAGGATGAGGATCTGCGGATTATAGCAGAGGACAGAGGCTAAAGCCAGCCTCTTACGCTCGCCACCACTGAGCAAGAACGGAGGCCTCTCCCTGTACTGGTTCAGTTCGAACTCCTTAATGGCCCAATCTACTCCTGAGGACGTACCAAGAAGGGGCATTCCGAAGTTCACAAGGGCGAATGCAAGCTCCTTCTCTACGGTCTCTGCGAAGAGCTGGTGGTCGGGATTCTGGAATACAAGACCTACCTTCCTTGCCAAGGCTGCGACCGTTGAGGTTTTAGTGTCTATGCCGTAGACGGTGACCTTACCAATCTGGGGTCTGAGCAGCCCATTGATGTGCTTTACCAACGTAGTCTTCCCGGCGCCGTTCTCACCCAAAATGGCAACTAGTTCGGCCTCACCAATACTCAGGTTGACGTGCTCCAGCGCGTACCTACCGGGCGCGTATGAATAGGAGACGTCTTCGAAGAGGATCAACCCTTGTCCCCCTTCAGCATAATTATATCTGCAAGTTCCAATGAAGAGAGTGGCCTCTTACCAAACTTCGAGTTGAGTGCCAGTCTTTTGGCGACCTGAACAGCCTTTGGGATTCCTATGCCAATCCTGTCCACCATATCTGAGTAGAGAACGTCGCTTGGTTCACCTGAGAGGACGAGCTTGCCGTCGTCGAAGATAACGCAGCGATTCGCCATGTGGGCGACCATCTCAAGCCTGTGCTCCACCAAGATTATCGTTACGTCAGACTCGGTATTTAGACTGGAAAGGATTTTCAGTACGGATCGAGCGCTAAGAGGATCGAGATTTGCGGTCGGCTCGTCGAGGACCAGCATCCTTGGTTTCATTGCCAAGAGGGCAGCTATTGCTACCTTCTGCTGTTCTCCACCAGAGAGCTCCTCGGGCGACTTGTCCAAGAGCTGGGATATCCCCACTACACTCAGCGCCTCCTCCACTCTAGACCTAATCTCGTCCCTCGGCAGGGCGAGGTTCTCGGGTCCGAACGCAACCTCGCGCTCGACGGTCGTGCAGAAGAGCTCGTTCTCAGGATTCTGAAACACTAAGCCCACGTGTTGGGCTATCTCGAAGACTTGGTGTTCGGTGGTGAGCAGGCCGTCCACAATAACATTTCCGTTGAACGTCCCACCGTAGGAGTTCGGTATGAGTCCGTTGAGGCATCTGCAGAAGGTGGTCTTCCCGCATCCGCTCGGTCCGGTTATCAGCACAAACTCTCCCATGTCTACCGTGAGGTTGACGTCCTGTATGCTCGGCCTGGTAGAGTCTGGGTAGGAGTATGAAAGAGCCCGAACCTCGATGATTGGCAAATAGACCACCAAGGAATTAATGAGGGAGGGAGATGCTCTAATAAACGTAACTACTCATTTTTTGGTATGTATTTCCTCGATGGTGCGCCCCTTTAAACCAAGCTTACCAGCTATGAGGTCCATCGCCACGGACATTACTTCTCCAGGTGACCCCTCTAGGTTTACGCTCGCGGCAGTAGGGTGACCCCCTCCCTGCCCCGAGAAGAATTCAGCAAGAGGCTGCATGAGATCCTTTGCTAGGTTCAGATCCGTCTTCTTGAAGATCGACTCTGTCGACCTTCCAGACAGCCTGATGCTCTTTCCATTCTCGTTAATAACTAGGGCAATGTCTGCGCCGAGGTCTGTAAGCGACCTAGCCACGGACGCCTCGAAGGACCCTACGTTCGTGACGGCGATCAGCCAGTCACCAGCCTTGTACAGTCGAAGGCGGGCAGCCCCCTTCAGCTTAGCCATCCTCTCCGACGGATCATGCGCTAAGGAAAGGAGGTCCAATGCCTTGTCGGCTTTGGCTCCTAAATCTATCAGTTCAGAGGCGGCGAGGATCGTGGAGTCTGGGAGTATGAGAAAGCGTCTCGAGTCGTATATTATGCCCACCAACAGTGCCTGCAGTGCCTTCTTGTCGAGGCTCTTCTTGTCCAAAGCCTCAAAGAGTATCTCGCATGTGGATGAGCGCTCCTTCACCAAGGAGAAGGAGGCGTTGCCCACGGTTCGCTTGTCGGAGGTGTGGTGGTCCACGATGACGTAAGGCACCCCTCTCTCTTTCACAGCACGCTTTACTACTGGAACTTGGTCAATGGAGGAGGTATCGACTAGGACGTACAAGTCAGTTGCCTCCGGCAGGTCGGTTACAGACTGAAGTTGGAGGTAATCGATCAGTTTTTCAGAAACAGTGCTGATCCCCTCGGATGCAAGCATAATGGCTTTACTGTCAGGTAAGCGATTCCTCAAAGAGGCAAGAAGTGCGTAGGCCGAGCCTATACAATCCGGATCCGCGTTCGGGTGGCAGACGATAGTGATATTCCGAAAATTCGAGATAAAGTCTAGCAGGCTAACCAAGCTTTTTGCCCCTCATTTTTTCATCGATGGCAGACAAGGCGGCCTCTGTGGCCATATCGGCGAGTTCGTCTACATCGATCTTCAAGACCGGCTCTACATCTATGAAGACTTCCACTTTGAAGGTTATTCCGCCCCTCGTCTCAGTGATCACCTGAATGTCCAGCGAGCGTATAAGCTTCTTGTTGAGCCTGGAAAGGACGAATTGGCGGGCCGCGGTCTCCCCAGCTTCGCAGAGCTCCTTGAGACTGTTAGGAGACAGGCCCTTCAAGAGCACCACTATCCGGAGGTTGGTCCTTTGCCCGAGGCGCTGACCTGCTCCATAATCAGCTTCCTCAGCTCTTCCAGCTGCTGCTTCAGCCTCTGCTCCTGCCTCTCGATAGTCTTGACCCTGAGATCAAGCTCCTCTTTCTTCTCTGTGAGCTCGGCTACTATCTTTGCCTTTTCGCTCCTGAAGAGTAGAATTCCCACGGACTTGTAAATCACAGCATCGTCTGCAAGATTCTTACTCTCCTGTAGCGCCTTCTCCACCTCCTTCGTCTCCATCTCAAACTGCTGCTTGCGAAGGAGGAGGGCCTTATACTGCTCCTGCTGCTCCTGGAACCTTACCAATTGATTCTGTACTTGCGGCGGGATCTGCTCTGCCATCTTTAATCACCCTCCAAGTTAACAACCTCTAAGGAAGTTGTTATCCATCTTATATAAGAATTAAGTAGGGCCCTGACGCCCGCGACAGTTGCTGCCTCTATTTCCATATGGAGCGTCCCGCCCTCCAAGCGAATGGACACCTTAGAAATCTTGGACTTTGTTGTTGCGATCTCTGGAAAGATCACCTTGTAAAGCTTCTCCGCCAGATCGGGATCACCTAGGTGGATTTTGATGACAGAGTGAATAGTTGTAACAGTTACCACCTGAAGTTATCTAGGATGATTTTAGGTCCACAGGGTGCCCGAGCTTCGCAGTCGATGAAGACCATCTCAGCATAGTGATCTCTGCTTGCCTCTAGGCGGAGTTCAGTAAAACTGCGGTCCGAGGGCACAAGTTCGCCTGTCGCTTTCACGAGCATCTCGTAGAGGTTGGTAAGGGCTCGGTGCTCTGGCGGAACTAGGCGCAGATGACCTCCTCTAGCGGATTTTGGGCTGAAATCCTTGAGCTCTCTGGTCAGTATTACCCTATTGACCAGAAGGGACCCGATCTTCTTTGCCTTTCCGCTGCTTGTATCATAGCAATCGATCAGATTTGGATCACCGAATCGGCTATTTACGATCCATAGCCTACCTGCGCTAGCGCTGTGGGCATATGTCGATAGCAGAAGGAGGCCAGACTTTCCCCTCAGGTAGTAGTTAAAGTCGGTGGTTGAGGAGACAAGGTCATTACAAAAAGTTCTGGTCCTTGGGCTTGGCCTAAGGGAGGTGCACAGTAGAATGGTCATAATTGTGACCGGTTTCTACTGCTTGGTTGAGGCTGCCTTGGTACTCTTGAACTCCTCGGGGGTCATGGTTCTACCCAGTGTGGTCTGTGCCACGTATGCCCCGCCGGCGAACTTTATGCCACAGGCCTTGCACCGCCATATACCCACGGCAGACCTTAGCATGGTGTCCACGGACTTGCATTTGGGGCACTTTTGACCTTTTGCGGACTTTGATTCTATGACGAGTACCCTCTTCCTTAGCGTGGCGCCGTACTGTTGACGATACCTGCCCGAGGACTTCACGGACTTTGTCCTACCCATCGGTTTTCACCAATTGAGGGATTAGATTCCGCAACTCTTGGCTTTTAACTTTAGCTATTTCTACCGCCCTCAGTAGCTCATCAGGAGTCATGGTTCCGGCTCCCCCCTTCTGCATAGCGCATATCCTCCCATTCTCTGTGAAAGTGACGCTTATCCTGCAGTCCATGACTTCCTCCTCCTCAAGTGAGGGGTCAACGAAGAACTTGTCACCTATCTTGGCGAGGGTTATGTTCACAGGTCTATCGCAGAGTGGTACGGGCAGGCTTCCTTCTACGGCTTTCCCGACGCTGAACTCCTTTATCTCCTGAACCCCACCCTCGGCGCTTCCTTCCTCCATCTTGAGGTTTGTGGAGGCGCCGTTGCTGAACTTAAACTCCGAGACCCTCTGTGCCTCGATGCCGCTCACCTTGATCACGTTCAACTTCATGCTAGACTTTGGCATCTTGGAGGTCAGCAGTGCGCTGACAGCGGCTAGTGCTGAGGCGTCTATGAGGTTGCCACAGTGGTCGAGGATATAGACATCTACATGGACAGTCCAGACCTTCTTGCCTGGTATTATGCAAAGCTTGGAGGTATCCAGCAACTTTGACTCCCTGAGACCCCTGTCGACCACGCGTGCAAGTTCTATTGAATTCTCATTCGGCGGGCCTGCCTCGAATTCGGCTGAAGCAATCGGGACAAACTCAGCGTTAACGGAGAGTACGCCCTCGTTGGGTATATCAGAAAACGGTGGTCTCTCGCAATCAAACTTCACACCGGCGATTACATACGTGTCGCCAAGCTTGACCGCCGCAGAGCCATCAGCCTTTTCGACGACGTTCGTCTGGATCTCAATCTTTCTTATGTCCGTAAGGCTCCGCCCATCGGTCCTCTTCCCGCTCTCCGCAAGCTCTATGATCTGCCTCCTCTTAACGGAGGGTATTATCTGGTTGGTCATCTCAAGCATCCTCCCTGTTCATGATGTTCTTGAAATGTTCTTCAAGTGCCTCCTTCTGCTTTGCATAGACCTCCATGCACCCCTTCTTGGCAAGCTCAACCGATTGAATGAACTCCTCGTGCGATAATAGGCCATCCATCTGGATCAGAGTAATTTGGTTCTTGGAAGGCATGATAGCTATGGGCATGTCAGAATCACCCTGCTTGTCCTCTTGATCCATCACGTCGAGGACGAGCCTCCCCTCGACCTTGGCCACCGCGATGCTCGAGACGAGGTCGCGCATGGGCACCCCTGCATCTGTAAGGGCCAGGGATGCGGCGGAGATGGCAGCGCACCTGGTACTGCCGTCAGCTTGGAGCACCTCGGCGAATATTTCAATTGTAGTTCTAGGGAAGAACTCTGCGAATATGGCGGGCTCGAGCGCCTCGCGTATCACCTTTGAGAGTTCCGTTTCACGCCTCGAGGGCGCGGGGCTCTTCCACTCCTCAACCGAGAACGGGGTCATACGATATGTTGCCTGTATCCGGCACCTGTCAGCAAGTGCGAGATGCTTGGGATGCGACTCCCTGGGACCGAACACTCCCACAAGGATCTTGGTTCTGCCCAACTCCACGTAAGCCGACCCATCCGCATTCTTCAGGATGCCCAGTTGGAACTTAATCGGACGTAGCTCGTCTAGCTTTCTACCATCGTACCTGATACCATCATCGGTTATCAGCTTCTTTTTCTCAGCAACAACACTCTCTTTCTCCATAAGATCACACTCTGTTTTTGATAAGGTACTCTTGAATTCTGTCCGTAAGTCCGGTGGTGTGTGCCTCCGCCTCTATCTTCCTTATGGCTGATGCGACCACGGCCTCAACGTCTCGGGTCTTACCCGAGATCCAGACCCGTCCGTTCTGACCGACGAATATCTGGCAGCCGGACTCCTTTTTCAGGAGGTTTATCATGGACCCCTTCTTTCCTATTATACGAGGAACCCTTGTAGGATCCACATCTACGACCGTCCCCCTCTGGATCTTTCCAAGACCCTGTTCCCTCGTAGTCAGGGAGGGGTTCCTGGTCCTGTCGAAGGCCATTACCTTCACGATTACCATCTCGCCAATGTCCAGGTACTGCCTTGCGTCCTCCTTCATGGTATTGAGGGGCTTGGAGAGGAACTCCTTAGCGAAAAGTACTCCCTGCCACGGGGACCTTATGTCGAGCATCCATGCAGTTGAGATTACCTCCACAACCTTTCCGATTATTACGTCGTCCATGAAGGGTATGTAGCAACCTCTTAGGGGTATGACGGAAACGTTCTCGTTTCTAAGCTCGGCCAGACCCACCACCGAGGAGAAAACACTGTCTTCCTCTTTGTACACGTTGACACCAGCATTATACTTGCCCTCGGCAAGCAGAGTGCCGGGTACTACCAATTGCCTTTGCTCAAAATTTATCGGAATATACAACACCTCACATTTTTTTAACAAAATTAATCTCTATGTTACCGCGAGTAAGCTCGTTAAGGTGATCGATGAGACTCTGCTGCATGCCGGCGGGGATGATTGTCTCGCCACGCCATGAACCATCGGGAAGCCATTCCGATTTAGTGACGTTACCGGTCTTCGTCACGTAGCTGTTGACCCGGCCGGCGTGCTCCTTAGAGGCCTTTACTACCATGGCGACCTGGGAGACCTTGAGCGGTAGGGTGACGCGGAGCATCTTTATGATCTCCTGGGCCTGCTCCTCCACCGATTTGAACGGGTCAATGTTGATCCGCACGTTCTCCATCGCGTTCTCGATCCTTGTTGGCGGATGGGGAGCCCCAGATTGCGGGTCTATGCAGTTCCTTGCGATGAAGGCAACGATCTGCTTCCTCTTGTTCTCAACCATCTGCCGCCTCTGGTCCGTAGTGAGCTGCAACTCCCCCTTCTTTATTATGGCATCAACCACGGTCTGGGGTTCGATGGTCCCAAAGTTCTTCTTGATCGACTCCTCTGAGGCCTTCTCCCCCTTCCCCGCGTCCTTGTAAACGATCTCGCTTATCATGAGGGCCTTGAGGTCGACCTCTTTTCCGCTCCTCAAAAGCCAGGCAAGTTCTGGATCGACCAGAACCTCGAAGTGCTCGCCGCGGATGGAGAGGCGGGCTACTACCGATTTGTCATCTTTAGGCATGTCCGGCCGCCTTCACTTGCTCTATGTACTTGGTTAGAACGTCGTTTGGAAGGATGTCGAACTTGCCGGTGTCCTTTCGGATTAATGCCGTCTCTATCCTCGACGGATCCAAGCCGCCCTCGACCACGATCGCCAGTGCCCTGAGAGCCAGAGTGATAGCGGAGTCAATCGTTATATTCGCGGAGTAGTTCTTCTCGAAGAACTCAGTTACGGACTGGCTGCCTGCACCGATAGCCACAGCGAAATAGCCGGCGTACGCGCCGCTAGGTTCGGTCATGAACAGCCGGGATCCGAATTTGTCCACACCCGCTATCAAGAGCGCAACACCGAAGGGTCTGACGCCCGCGTGCTGGGTGTAGATCTGCTTTACCTCACTGACCTTCTTGGTCAGCACCTCCACATCAATGATATCATCGTACAGCAACCTGTTTATTTGAGACTCCTGCCTAGCCTTGTCAACGAGTATCCGTGCGTCTGACGAGAGACCAGCGAAGGTCGCTCCCACGTGATCGTCTATCTTCAGGATCTTCTCCATGGAGGACGGGTCTATCAGGGGGCTTATCTTTTTTTTCTCAACCGCTAGGACGACACCGTCAACACACCTTATACCTAGGGCCGTCCACCCCCGCCTCACAGCCTCCAAGGCGTACTCGACCTGGAATAGACGACCGTCGGGTGAGAATATGGTTATCGCCCTATCATATCCAAGTCCTGGTGGGGTAAACATCTCAATCACCACTATACAGTCTCATATTAACGTCGATGCTATATTTTACTCTTCAGCATAAAAGTTTAGACATAGATTATATTCTTTTCGGCTTGCCAAATCTGCTTTGGGTTTAAACATTCTGCCTTTTTTGGAGGGGGATAACGATTAACAAAGCTGTCGCTATCAAGAGCGCCAAGCAGAACTACTGTCCTTCTGATGAAATATTGAACTTGCTGGAACAGTTTTAGGCTGATAGTTAACGACTGCATAGCCATTGGGTTGAGAGAGAATGTTTCAACTCATTCGCTCCTGATGATGGTAATGTAGAGTGGGTCTTTCGGCGAGATGGCGAGGCAGATAAAATAAAAGGATTTGTCATGAGTTACCATGACTTAGGTCAAATCTCAAGCCACCATTAAAATTTCGAGAATTCTCATTGTTAACAATATATTAAATCTGATTATGGAGGTGAAGAAGGTATGAAGGAGCTGTTCAGAGTGGATTGATTCTATGCTTGTTATTGTTCCAGAACTCCGGCATGTTCTTCTTCACTAAGAAGAGCATCTCCCTGTCGCTTATGGTCAAGGCCTCGCCTTTGTCGAATTTCTTAAGAACCTCACCGTAGATCTTCATGACACCCTGATTATCCTTGTCGACCTTCTCGCTGTTCTTAAGGCTGAAGTAGTAGTTTATCCAAAATGCGACGCCAGCGTTGCCGGAGTACGGGGTTATTGAAACGCCCGGGGGAACCCCTAGGAGCTTCTCGGTATCGAAGGGGAGGTACATCTCAATATTCTTCAGCGCACCATCAGCGTGTATGCCCGCCCGCGTTATGTTGAAGTTCTTCCCAACGAGCGGATAGTGCAGGGGTATGTGGTAGCCCACCGTCCTCTTGTAGTACTTCGATGCCTCTGTTATGGCCAAGGTGTCCATGCCGTCAAGGGTTCCCTTGAGGCCGGCATACTCGAATACCATCGCCTCGAGCGGAACGTTTCCGGCCCTCTCGCCTATACCCAAGAGGGTCGTGTTGTTGAGGGATGCACCATACATCCAAGCGGAGGTTGCGTTCGCTATGCCGAGGTGGAAGTCATTGTGACCATGAAACTCGAGCCATTCCGACGGGACACCTGCGATGTGGCGGAGGACCCACATTATCTTAGGTATGCTCCTAGGCAGCGCCGCCTGCGCCCAGGGCAACCCCAGGCCAAGCGTATCAGGAATTCGCAGCTTTACTGGGAGACCGTACTTCTCGGAGAGGCGCATCAGTCTCTTGGCGAAAGGAACCACGACACCTATGACGTCTGCCCTCGTGCAGTCCTCTATGTGGGCACGCATGGTTATCCCAGATTTAAGGCCCTCCTCTATCACCTCTAGATACTTTGAAAGGACCTGGGAGCGACTAAGTCCCTTAAACTTATAGAAGATGTGGTAGTCAGATATGGAGGAGAGCATACCCAGCTCCTCAACTTTTGCCTCCCTGGCAAGCCTTAGATCATCCTTACTGGCCCTGATCCATCCGCTTATTATCGGGAATTCAAACCCTAGTGATCTAGCCTTTGCCACCGCCTCCCTGTCGCGATTAGTGTAAAGAAAGCACTCGGTCATTAGGATCTTACCGTTAGGACCTCCTATCCTATTCAGGTACTTGTACAGTTCTACGATCTGCTCCGCTGTGTAGGGATCCCTAGACTGCTGGCCGTCCCTGAAGGATGTGTCGGTGATCCAGAGTTTTTCAGGGATCTCCTGAGGGACGTCAATTCCGTCCCAAACCATCTTAGGTGGTGCATCAAAAGGGAACATGTCCTTATAGAGCTTGGGTTCTGGAGAGTCCAGTACCTCGTAATCGGCATTGTTCGCAGACTCCCCTCGTATCGTCCTCAGTAGGATCTCTCTTGCATCGTCTGCCAAAACTAAACCCCCGGAATAAACAAAAGAAAGTATTAAACATTAATTCCTTTTAAATATATCGGTAAAAATTGAACTTAAGCTAAGTATAACCATAATGGTACTGAAATTAATTCAGTGTTGTTCATATTTAGTGAACAGTTGTTCGAAAAACATATATATTTGATGATTTGGATTATAAAAATGACAATTTACAACGAATTTTTTGCTAAAAAATACTTTACATTTGTAAAATGAACTAGGACCACATTTTTCTAGCCACCCGGTGGGAGAAATGTGTTATATGAAGGCATGCCTCGACCTTGACTAATTATAAAGTAATAAACCAAAAACGCTTTTCCTGAAGGGATATTGAAGGATCCACAATTGTTGGCATCTTGATGATAATACAAGCCATACTGCCCATCTTTTATTTCAATTACTTCGGTCTCGCAATTTAGCTATACTTCGGATTTGCGTTAGTTATTTGTTTCTTATAGCTAACTGGCGGCTATGAATTCAGAAAAAAAAGCAGTGTAGCGAAGGGAAAAGCTGCACAAGCCAAAAAATATCCTCGTGGATGTTGGAATCTATGCGGTCGTTAGGCATCATATGTATATGAGCTGGACTGTTAGCCTTAACCTTCATTCTGATTTCCTTACGCTTATTGAAGTTAATTCTTGGTACCATAGCATCGGTGCTATTTTATAGGGGACGCTTCCGGGGAAGACGAATACAGTCATAATAAGTTCTGAGATGATTACGGGCAGTATATACAGGAAGTGCGAAGGATGAATGTTCCGGTGAGGATTTTTAGTCTGCTGCGAGGTAGAAGAAAAGAATAAAGTGTATTCACGCTCTTCCCTATTTAATCAGAGATCACCGCTTATAGAATATGGTGGGCGCAGGGTTTCCCCTGCGGGGCTTTTGGCCCTCAGTCCGTCATGTATCAACATCTTTGCTATTCTGATTTGACTGGGACGGCCTCTTCATCCCCAATCCGTAACTTCTCTTGAAGGGTTTTTATCTTTTTCCTTGCCTTCTTTATGCTACCGGTTGTGACAATGGACGAGAGCTCGGTCGTTCCGCAAGGGATGGTGATCTGCCGGCCGATTTTATCTCTAAGTACGCCGAGCGAGATCTGATCGAGGCGCAGGATGACAAAGGGCCATTTGTTGTAGACAACTCTAGTTTGGCGGTTTGGCTCTATGTATGCCCTTAGACCAGATATTACGGAAGCGTCATCTGTTTTGACGCTGGACCTGAAGACCACATAGCGCCGGCGGAGTGGCATACATTTCATGAATATCGACCCATGCTAATGGGATTTTATTGGTAGCGCGTCTTAAAAGTGTGCCTAAGCAAGTGTCAAGTGAGGTCAAAGATCTTGAGGACGGATGTAAGGTCCCCCTTCCTCTCGATTAAGCTAATTTTGATCCGAATAACGTCATTGGAGAGGGAGAGTCTTGGAGCTCTTAGAAAAGCGGTCTGCTTGTCCACCCTCAGGAACAGAGTTGAACGCCCATCATAGTAGATGTTTATCTGGTCCCTTATACTGATCCTGTCCCCAACAGGTAGGAGACGAACAATATAGTCCACGATCTCTTTGGCGCGTTGCTTGTCCCGGACCTCGAGCGACAGCACTATTATGGGGTTGCCATAGTGCCCCTCGGCATCCACGGAATTTATCTGGCAGGCACCTCTGGAAGACTCTGAGACCATGTTCAACATGGCACCTTTGACCCTAGAGAGGTCCTCCGTGGCATGGGCTAGTGTGCTGAGAGATATCCCTTTTATCATATCAAGAAGGTAGACACCCGATGAAATACAAGGTGGTTGGGATTAAAGGTTTTATGTACGCCTTGCATAGCGCTTTGGTCCAGCCTTCTCCGAGCCCTTGCCCTTGTTGCTGTGCAGGCCGCGGCTCTTCCTTCCAGCTGGAGTAAGTCCCTTGAAGACCCTGCTGCGCTGGGATGGGTTTGCCATCCAAGAAAGGTCCCTGTCGGAGAGGACCGACGGGTGTGAAGGGTCAACAAGTATGACCTCGAACCAAGAGTACCTGCCATCTGAGGCGACCCAGTAGCTCCCGAGTACATTCATGTTGGGGAACTTTCTGGCAACCCTCTCCTCAGCGATCCAACGGGTGCTCTTGCTTGAGGTAATACCATGAACACCCATGCGCTTAGGGCGCCTTCCTGATCTTGGCCTCTCAACATTCATGGGGCCCCTGAGAATCCTGATCCTTGCAGTGATGACGCCTTGCTTGGCCTTGTAGCCAAGGGAGCGGGCTCTGTTGATCCTCGTAGGATGATCCAGCCTGACCACAGACGGACCTCTACGCCACTGAACGAGCCTCGTGGTCCGCAAAGCCCGAACTATACCCTCGTCGGGCCTCTTCCACGCCTCTGCGAGATAGGAGTACGCAGCCATCACCGCACCAACCGTAGACTAAAGCGGCTTAAAGGCGTTTATAATGTTTTCGGCTATCATAATGGCGCCTAAAACTTGCGCCTCCTTTGTCTGCGCGCCGATGTGAGGGGTGACGACAACGTTCGGAAGGGCAACCAGCTCCTTCTCCCAAGGCTCCTTAGGCGGCTCGTTCTCGTATACGTCGAGTGCTGCGCCGGCCAGTCTTCTGCTCTTCAGTGCATCAAGCAGTTGTCTATTGTCGACAACCTCCCCCCTTGATGCATTGATCAGGTATGAGCCGGGCTTAATGAGGGACAGTGTCGCTTCGTTGATTATGCGTTTGGTTTCGGGTAGCAGTGGGACATGGAGGGTGACGATATCGGATCGCTTCAGTATGTCCTCGAGTGTTGCCGTTCTCTCGGCACCCAGCTTTTTAACGATCTCCTCATTAACGATAACGTCATAGATTAGGATCTTCATACCGAATGCCTTTGCGCGCTCAGCGACGGCTTTGCCAATCCTCCCGAGCCCCACAATCCCTAGGGTCTTTCCATTGAGCTCTGTGCCATGGAAGCGCTTCTTTTCCCAGAGGCCTTTTTTCATGGACTCGTTGGCGAGGTGGACGCCTCTGACCAGGTTCAGCATCATGGACATAACGAGCTCGGCTACAGCCACGGTTGACATTTGTGGGGTGTTGATAACCTTTATTCCCTTGGCCTCGGCGGTCTTTGTGTCTACGGTATCAAGCCCAACTCCAACCCTTCCTATGAGCTTGAGCCTCTTTCCGCTCTCGATGATCTCATTGGTAACCTTTGTCCTGCTCCTAACGATCAGAACTTCGTAGTTACTTACTACCTTCTTCAGCTCCTCGGCGGAGATGTCGAACCTCTCGGTGACCTCGAAACCGGCTGCCTGCAACCGTGTAGTGCACTCTTTGTCAACCTCATCTGTAATCAATACCCGCACATAAATCACCTATAAGGGCTGTGAAGAATTGATGACGGTTGAATTAAACTTTTCGTTTCCAGTAATAGATCTAGAGAGTCTTCTTTGCCACATCGTAGCTGGTCTTTGTCTCCTAACACACGACCCTAGTTTTTGCAAAACCGTTATAGCCCATAAAGGCATTATCTCTCTTGAAGGGCTAATGTAATAAGGTTCTTTTTATGCTACGAGCGAGGATGAGAGGATGATCGCAGGCGTAGTGGGTAAGACGCACGTGGGTAAGTCAACATTCTTCTCGGCTGCCACGCTAGCCCCGGCTAAGATAGGAAAAGTACCCTTCACTACGATAGAGCCAAATCGGGGAATTGCGAGCGTCAGGGTCAAGTGTGTCTGCCAAGAACTCAACGTTAAGGATGAGCCGCGCAACTCAATCTGCGTTAACGGTATAAGGTGGGTGCCTGTCGAGTTAGTGGACGTGGCGGGACTCGTACCGGATGCACACAAGGGGAGGGGGCTTGGAAATAAGTTCCTCGATGACCTCCGCCAGGCAGATGGCTTTATAGAGGTGGTAGATGCAGCGGGGTGCACCGATGCCAACGGCAATATTTGCGAGATGGGAGCCAGAGATCCCATAGATGACGTTAGGTTTCTGGAGTATGAGGTAACGATGTGGATGTTGCAGATCCTGAAGAAGGACTGGGACAGGATCGTGAAGGGCGTTATGCAGCTTAAGGAGGATCCCATAGTCCTACTATCGGACAGGCTCGCTGGGCTGATGATCACGAGGAAGCACATACTCAAGGTTATGAGGTCGGATGTGGCGTTAGGCAAGAGGGTAGATCAGTGGTCCGAGGACGACATAAGGCTCTTTGTAGAGGGGCTAAGGAGAGCCTCAAAGCCAATGATCATAGCGGCCAACAAGGTAGACCTTCCGACTGCTGAGGGAAACGTAGAGAGGCTCAGATCAGAATTCAAGGAGCTCTCGGTGGTACCATGTTCTGCCGAGGCCGAGCTGGCCCGAAGGCTCGCTGCGAAGATGGAGCTGATAAGCTACATGCCGGGGGACAGAGAGTTCAAGATCTTGAAGGACTCTGAGCTGACCGAGAAGCAGAAGGAGGCTCTGAAGAGGATACAGGGGATACTCGACAGGTGGGGGAGCACGGGCGTGCAGGATGCAGTTGAGGCGGTGTACAAGAGAGAGTTAAAGATGATCCCGGTCTTCCCCGTTGAGGATGCTAGCAAGTTTACGGATCACAAAGGCAACGTCTTGCCGGATGTTTACCTTGTTCAAGATGGAACATCCGCTCGTGGGCTTGCCTACAAGATACACACGGACCTCGGTGAGGGGTTCCTTTATGCCATCAATGCGAAGACTGGCCAGAAGATAGGGGAGGACTACGTGCTCAAGGAACGTGATATAATCAAGATAGTCTCGGCAAAGGGGCTGAGGGGTTGATATGAGAGATCAACCAAACTCCCTGAAATAATGACCTGGTCTCCTTTTTTCCCCGAAAAATCTTACGCCCTTCTCCTTAACCTGCGTTTTTAAGGTGGTAGCATAGGCTTTTGTGATCTCCCCACGCCTCTCGAGATGATCGATGATCTCAAAAGCCTCTTTGTCGTCATTGCAACGCTTCAGGAAATCCAAGGCGGAGGGTTCGTACCCTCGACCCTTGTCGACTTTCATTTTGATGAGTTTGTCTTCGATCGACTTACCACTCTCCAGCTCCTTGAACAGATGGGGAAAGTTCTTCCTAAGTTCATTCTCGGAGACTCTACTCATAGGAATCGACCATTGCCCGCTCGAACTCGTGCTGCAGGATTGACTTTGGAATAGTGCCTTTTATCGATTCCCAGGGCAATAATTCCTCGAGTTTCTTTGGGACGTAAAGTTCTTCGATCTCCCTTCCGTATCCCCTTAGGACCCGCCTCCAGGCACCGAGATCCCCCCTTCCCCCTCGCTCCAGATCCAAAGACATGGAGCCGAGCAACTCAGAGGCCTCGACCCCAGCGGTGGAAAGATATGCCTGGATTACCCCCCACCTATAGTCCATTGTCTCTACGCGTCTGATGCTCAAGTTCGAACATATCCTTCTGAAGATATTCAGGCGTTGATCAAATTCCTTCCTAGATATGAGGGGAGCCCATTGGAAGGGAGTATTGCTCTTCGGAATCATGGGGTTGATGCTTATGTGGATTGAGTTCGGCTTGAAACCCACAGATATGATCTTGGCAAGCATGCTATTCAGCTCCGCCAAGTCAGAGTCGGTCTCTCCTGGAATGCCAAGCATGAAATAAAGCTTCAAAGACCGTATGCCTGCATCTCTGGCATTTGAAAGCATGCCATAAAGCTGATCATCTTCTAAGTGCTTGTTTATCACCGACCTAAGCCGCTCAGAGGGGGTCTCAGGAGCCAGTGTCAGAGTCCGCTGCCCGCCGGAGGCCAACAATTCTATAAGCTCATCCTTGACCTTCAGAATCCTTATGGATGGGAGGGAGAACTTCAGCCCCCGGTCTCTTAGGGAGACGAGGATCTCTGTGAGACTGGAGTGATCGAAGAAGGCGGAGCTGATACAGGTGACCTTGTTTACACCGGTTAGGGAGATACCCTCCTCCACGATCCTATTTATAGTCTTCAAGGACCTCTCGCGCTTGGGGCGGTAGAGGAAGCACTCCATACAGAACCTGCAACCCCTGTTACACCCCCGGCTCACCTCGAGGAGGAAGGAGGAGAGGAAGCCTTCATCAGAAGTGGAGAGAATTTGTCTGACAGCGTGATACGCATCGTCCAAGTCCTTAACAAATAACCTCTCAGCAGTTGAGTCGTAATGGTAGATCCCCGGTATCGAGCCCAGCGCCTCTTCCGCATTCTTTTGTTTGCTAGGGAGGGCATCCAGTAGCTGGTCTAGGATCGGTTCGACCTCGCCTATAACAAAGAAATCAACAAAGGGGGCGAGCGGGAGCGGGTTCGATGTAGCAGATGGTCCTCCAGCGAGGACCACGGGTCTGGCACGTTCGCCCCTCCTTATAGGAATACTGGATCTCGAGAGCATGTCGAGCATTCGAAGATAGTCCATCTCGTGCTGGAGGGAGAAGCCCACAACGTCAAAGTTACTTAGGGGCATACCGGACTCCATGCTCTTGGGGAGTCCACCGTAATCTGTGAAGAAGAACCTCTCGCAGAGGGCATCGTCTCTGTTGTTGATCATCTCGTAGAGCAGCCTGACGGCGAGGTTGCTCATGCCCACGGCATACGGGCTAGGGTACGCCAGGGCGAATCGCAGCCTCACCTTTCTGTGATCCTTGATGATGACGTTCCTCTCGTCACGAAGCATCAATTACCGCCTTTGCCTTATCCTGAGATCGACCTTGGCAGTGACGAGCGTTTGTGGCGGTATGTCCTCGTTAAGGGGCACGTGAGGCCCGATCCAGCTGTCTGAACCGACCTTCACACCCGGGAAGAGGCTCACGTTTATCCCAGTCTTTACATCGTCCCCAAGGAATACCCCAAGTTTTTTCCTGCTGCTGCTGACTGGTTCATCTTTTACATTCATCTTTACAGGGAGGTCGTCAAACCTGAGGTTAGCGGTGATCGTTCCAGCCCCCAAGTTGCAGTTAGCGCCTAGCACACTGTCGCCAATGTAGGAGAGGTGTCCAACGTGGCAGTTTTCCATGAGTATGCTTCCCTTTATCTCGCAGGCGTTGCCAACTCTTACTCCCTTACAAAGGTAGGTATAGGGCCTCAGGTAGCAGTTCGGACCCACCTTGCAGCCTGATGAGATCCACACAGGCCCCTCCATATAGACACCAGAGAGGAGCTGGGCACCCTTCTCGATGTAGACGTTACCGTTTATATGGACGTTCTCCTCAACCGAGCCCTCAACATGGCTTTTCTTCAAGCAGGCATCCAGCAACATCTTATTCGCCTCCAGAACGTTCCAAGGGCGTCCCACGTCTACCCACTCATCGCTGCTTACATGGTGCACATTGAAGGTTTCACCAAGATCTATAGCCATATTGATGGTCGTTGTGAGCTCGACCTCGCCTCTACTGGATTTTGGCGTCTTTGCTACCAATTTGAAGATCTCGGGTGTGAGGACGTAGACGCCTCCGTTTATTGTGCCAGCGCCTCTATTTTTCGGTTTCTCCAAGATCTTTTTGAGGAGACCGTTCTTGATCTCCATAGCACCGTACTCCTTCACGTCCTTAAGATCAACGCCGGCAACCACGCCAGACGAACGCACATTGAACGAAGAGACTATCTCCTTTGGTATGAGCGGATGGATTGCAAGGTCTCCATAAATAACCAGAAATGGCTCCTTCCCTACGAAGGTCTCCCCTAGTCTCAAGGCATCTCCGGTGCCGAATATCCCCCCCTGGTCTATATATTCTATGCTCAGGCCGAGGCGGGATCCGTCCCCCAAGTAAGAGGAGATGGCCTCTTTCATATAATAAACGACCATTAGGACCTCTTCTATGCCCGCATGTTTTATCGAGCGTAGTGTGTGTTCAATAAGCGGCGCTCCTGCAACCGGAATCAAGTGCTTCGGTCTGTTAAGTGTAAGCGGTTCCAGCCTTACGCCCTTTCCTGCGGCAAATACTATAGCTTTCGTGTTAAACCCTCCATTGCCTTCTTTATCAACATAGTAAGATCTTTAGCAATTTTGTTAGAACTCTTTGCCTTAAAAGACTCGGCGGTTATCCTCAGGATCGGCTCTGTTCCTGAAGCCCTCACCAGAACCCAGGATCTGTCGGGCAGGTCAGCCCTTATACCGTCCATACTGAGGATCTTTGCGTGTGGAAATTCCCTTGCAACCGCCGCACTTAGAACCCTCATTACAGGCTGTTTCAATCTATTGGGACAAGGCACCTTTCGCCTTGTCAGATGCAGCCTTGGCAGTCCTTTACCCAATTGTGAAGGTTTTAGCCCCGATCGCTCAAGAAAGTTTAGGAATATGACCGATGAGAGGGTGCCGTCTGGGCAGAGGCTATACTTCGGATGGACCCATGCGCCACAGCTCTCTCCGCCAAATGTGCTTTTTTTCTCAGTCATCTTCTCAAGGACGTAGGGATCCCCAACCTTTGATCTGTAAACGCTGCCACCCGCAGACTCCACCACGATATCAACCAAAGCAGAGGTGTCAACGTTGACAACCACCGAGCCACCCCCGACCTCTCCGACCGATTGACCAGCGACAAAGGCAAGGGCTAGATCCTGCGGTATTGGAACGCCCCTCTCATCCACAATCGCTAAGCGATCCCCGTCCCCATCATATCCGAATCCAATGTCTAGATGCCTTGCCCTGATCATATTGCAGAGACCAGAGAGGGACTTCTCGTCAGGTTCGGAGCCTCTTCCAGGAAAGGTTCCATCAGGTGCTAGGTTAATCGTTGATACCTCGCAGCCACTTAGGGCGAGGGCAAGCGGAGCCGTTATGGAGGTGGCGCCGTTCCCGGGGTCAAGACCTACCTTCCAACTGCTTTTGATCTGGGACGCCGATGCCACATTCTCGACATATTGGTAGAGCCCATCGCCGGTCCTTGAAGAGCCGAACGAGCTCCAATTCGCGTAGCCCAGATCACCCGCGAGTTTGGGCAGCAGAGTCGCATAGAAGGACCGGGTTACGGAGGCGCCCCTGCTATCGAAAACCTTTATCCCATTATACTCAGGTGGGTTGTGGCTGGCTGTTATTACGGCACCCCCCTTATGACCCCTAGAGTAGAAGGCAACCGCGGGGGTCGGCGCTAAGCCGAGGTAAAGCACGTTGGACCCGCCGGCATTCAGTCCGTTTACGAGGGACCTAGCTAGGAGCGGCGAAGACAGCCTGACGTCGTGACCAACGGCATATGACCCCTTATTTGCATTTGAGAGAGCTATACCAAACTTCATAAATAGCTCCGGTGAGAGCTCCTTCGTGGCGAGGCCCCTAAGACCAGAGCTGCTGATGAGCTCCTGCATTAAAGATTTTCACCGATAAGAGAATAGGGAAGGAGGGGGTAAAAAATGCTTTCATTAAGTGGCTGAAGGTGTCGGATGCGCCTCAACTGCCTGTTGCCCGCCGATCGTTACGAGTTCGCTTTTCCTGACCTCGAGCCTCCTGAGGGGGTAAACAGACTTTGCCGCGTTGTAGATCTCTGATGCGATCTTCCCAAGAACCAGCTGCTGGATGAGCTCGTCGTACATGAGCTGCCCGCTCTTCTTGCTTATTACATCCTCCATCAGGCGTCGGATGGAGTGCTTCTGGGAACTCTTTGTTCGGACCGTGGATAGGGCTATTACGCCCACCCTCATCTTGTACCCATCCTTCGTCACCATTGGGAATATCCCATCGATCCTTGAACTTCCTCTCCTCACCAAGCTTCTCAGGTAGTCACGTGCAAGGTCGTGACCCTTGAATAGGGTGTAGACCTTGTCGCCCTCGACCTTGGTTATCCTGAAGAAGAGTTTAACATGAAGTTGTGAGAAATCCTCGGTTATGTTGTAGAGCGTGGACTCTAAGACCCGCCCGATGAGCTTCTGCGGATCAGCTGATAGGGTCTTCCCTAGCTCAACATTGCCGAAGGCAGCAGGCCCCACTACCACGTACCATTTCTTCTGACGCCACTTGTCCTTCAGTTTAGCTGGTGCCTTTTGTTCGGACATCGGTCTCACCGAATAACAGAAGAGCAAAAGTAGAACAACAATATAAGCTTTTTAATGCACTGCCTTGGTCGCCCCCTCTGCGACCTGAATACAGAGGAGCAGGTCATCGATGGTCCTCAGGAAGGACGGCAGTCCTCCTGTGGAGAATACCCTGATGAGGAGGAAGTTGCCTGAGACCTTCATCTTGATGGATGTGCCTGCGGGCAGCCCTTTGTTGTCGGGCTGGATGGAACTCAGCACATTCTCCGCAAGGGAGTTAGATCCGTAGTCCCTGCTGATGGTTATCTCGGACCTCAAAGTCTGACACCGACCATGGTCTTGGATATTATGCTATCCGCAAAGGAGAGGAACTCATCCTCCTTACCCAGCGGAATCTGGGCGCCTGCTGCTATATTGTGCCCGCCTCCGAAACCGCCAAACCTCTCTGCGGCTTCCTTCATGACCCTCCCCAAGTTGAGCCCCTGGCGGACGAGATCCGCTGTCCCTCTCGCCGAGACCTTTGTAGCCCCTGAGGATACGGCGAAACCCACTATCGGCCTGTCCATGGTGAAGGGTTTCGACGAGAATGCGATGGATACCAAGCTGCCTATAATCTTCTCGTCCACCCGCGTACCCCCGAAGATTGCCTGCACATGTGGCAGGATCTTAATTGCCTCCTTATCACTACTGAGCCAGCTTAGGTATTCCGAGATAGTCCGCCTGTACTCCTGCAGGATCTCCTTGAACTCTTTGAAGACCTCACTCCGGTCGCCCAAGCATATGGAGACGCCGAGACCGTACCGCCCCAAGCGGCCACATGCATTTATTGACGAGGAGAACTCCCTTGCGTCCCTGAGGGGGGTATCGATTGCCTCCTTGGTAAAGATGTATAGGGAGCCAACCACGCTCTCTGCGTCCCTACTGGAGAGACCCTGTGAGATGAGGTATTTTATCGTGCCGTTTATGACAGCCCGAAGTTCCTCCCTTGAGAGGTCCGATTGAGACCTCCAGCTGCCGTTGGGTTTCCTAGGCTCTATACCTAAGTCCTTGATGAACTTGTAACATGCACCCTCGTCCCCACTTAGACCGGGGAGGTAAGGCTCCATCGTGTATGCCAGACACTGCACTAAAGGTCGGGACTCAAAACCGTAGAGCTTTAGACCCTTCTTTATGATCAGTGTGCCTTCCTTCTCGGCCTCCTCGGCTATCCTGGCATTTATCCCGATAAGTGTGCTCCTCTCCCCCTTGTCCTGAATGTCGCCAAGGGCGCCGACTATCGCCAGAGGGCTCATGAATTGATTCGCCCTATCCATCTTCACCGCCAAGAGGTAGGCGGTTCCAGCAGCCGAGAGTTCAGTAGATCCGTCGAAGCCGAAGAGGTGCGGGTTAAGCTCCAGCATCTCCGTTTCGACCTGCTCTGGCTGATGGTGGTCAACCACGATGAGGGTTCTTCCACCAATCTTCTTGAGAAGGGATTTCTGCCCGCTGCCTAAGTCGGCAAAGATTATAAAGCGCGACCTTGATTGGGAAACCTCCTTGACGACCTCATCATCAAGCTGCTTCACGATCCTCAGATGGGGGGACAACCCCAACCTGAGCAACGCCTGAAGCATTATGCTACCGGCGGATAGACCGTCGGCGTCTAGGTGGGATATGATGAGCACTTCATCGCCCGGAGGAAGGGCAGATAGAACCTCGGCGATGCTGCCTGCTCTCTCATCGAATGAAGAAAAAGATCCCCCGGGTAGGGACAAGATCTATATTCCCTCTATCGGACCAAGATTGAGGCCTTCTCTGGGGAGTACTTCCAGTCTCTTGGAAGTTTGCCCGTTGAGATGTAGTACTTTGCAAGGTGGTTGATCTTGGACTCTAAAAACTGAAGGCCATGCTTGGAACTCATGTCCCTTGGGTGCTCCTCCATGTGCCTACGGATAGCTCCAGTATGCTTTATGAGGTTGAAAAGGTCTTCAGGCAGTTGGGGCGCGAGCTTCTTGTCTGAGAGGATCCTGCCCAGCTTCTTTCCTGTTAGCTGCCTAGTCAAAGGTATCCCGTATTGATCTCTGAGAAGGATACCTATCTGTGATTGCGGGACGCCCTTCTTAGCTACTTCCATTATCGTAGACTCGACCTCTTCCGCAGAGGACTTTACCCATTTTGGGGCTCCGCTTTCGATCGGTCTTATGGAATGTGATTTACCCTTTATCTTACTCTTCCTCAATGAGTCCACCTGAGCAAAGCATAGAACAAAAAGCCATTATTTAAGGTTTAGTGCTTGGCGTACCACTCCCCAAAGCCTCTGAAAGCGGTGCCCCTATGGGATAGGCGGTCCTTGTCCTCGGGTGGCATCTCTGCAAAGGTTCTGCCGTCTCCTTTTATTGGAACAAATATAGGATCAAAGCCAAAGCCCCCTGACCCTTTGACAGATGAGGAGATGCTGCCGTAGGCCTTGCCCTCGAATACAAGTGGATGCGATTTGGGGGAGCAGAAAGCGACCGCGCACTTGAAAACGGCGCTTCTGTCGGCTTTACCGGATATCAGCTGGAGCACACCCCCGCAGCCCACGGTTTTGAGTACATATGAAGAGAAGGGACCAGGGAATCCATTTAGTGACTTAACGAAGAGACCGGAGTCCTCCACAATTACGGACTTTCCTAGTTTCTTTGAAGCCAAGGAGGCGGCGTACTTGGCTACCCTCACCAAAGAATCGGACTGAATCTCTACCTTCTCGCAATCCGACATCTTTACGTTTATCCCGAATTGGGACAAGACTCTACTCGCCTCCTTCTTCTTATGGAGGTTACCAGTAACGAAGAGAACTTCATTCTTCATGCTTCTACTACTCATCACCTTTCACCTTCAATGTATCTGCCCCTGCGCCGGATCTCGCTTACCCTTCTTAGAACCTCCTCGATCTCATCGCCCATAGCTTGAGAATAACCGCTGATGAAGCTGTTGTAGGCGATCTTGGAAACCTCGTGGTGCGAACTCTCCAAGGTTCGACGCATGAGGTGTATGTCCACGCCGCGGGCCTCGAGATCCAATGTATGCTCGCCAAGTCCAAAGTCTATGAAGAACATGTTCCCGTCCTTCACGATCATATTGGATGTGGTGAGGTCGCCGTGAACTATGCCGCCCTTGTGTAACCTGCCCACACTATCACCAACCGTGGTAAAGAACCTCTTGATGGAGTCCTCGTCCATATCAGTTATCATCTTCTTGAGAGGGACGCCGGGGATGTAGCTCATTATAATTTCTGTATTTTGGATATCAACGAAGTAGACTATGGGCGTGGGGACGCGGAGCCGCCTGGATTCGGAGAGCAGCTTCGCCTCCAAAGAGGTCCTGCTGGTCCTAATATAGGAGTCTAGGTCAGGGTTCCTGTAGGGCTTCTTTATTCTCCTCTTGAAGACGACGTCAAAGCCCTGCCACCTTCCTCTGTAGAGTTCGGCCTCTGCGCCCTTCTTTATCAGCGTCATCTTCGCCATGGCACATCAACCTCATCAAGCCGCCACTTCGGCCTTATGTAGCTGCTCTCGACCGGGACTGTTAGATCCTCTTTTAAGGCTAGATATCCTGCCCAAGCAATCATTGCTCCATTGTCCCCCGCGAAATCAGGAGGTACCACATAGAACCTCGAGGAGTGCTCCCTGCACACGGTCTCGAGGACACTCTGCAGTCGCGGGCTCCTCGCTACCCCTCCCGTAAGAAGGAGGGATGGTTTTTCTGTATGCGCTAATGCCCTTTCGGTAACCTCAGCGAGCTGCCCGTATGCAACCTCTAATATACTTAGGCTCAGGTCGCGTGGATCGGAGTCCTTTATCTTCCTGACTGCCATCGTGAGCAGCCCAGAGTAGGAGACATCCTGACCCTTCACGATGTAGGGCAACGGTATAAAGGAGCGCCCCTTGTTGGCAAGGGATTCGAGCTTCGGGACGCCCGGGTGACCTAGCCCTAGGGACCTAGCAAATGAGTCGAGGCAGTTACCAAGTGCAATGTCCAAGGTCTCCCCGAAGATCCTGTACCTGCCATCCGAGAAGGCCGAGACTATGGTGTTCCCGCCAGAAACATATACGACAAGCGGATCCTCCTCTTTGGATACCATCCTGCCTATTTCGATGTGGGCGATACAGTGGTTGACCGGCACTAGCGGTTTGCCGGAGAGGAGAGAGAGCATCCTTGAGACCGTTGCCCCCGTCCTCAGGCATGGCCCCAGACCCGGTCCTGCGGAGAAGGCGACCGCGTCTATGTCTGAAAGGCGGAGGCCGGCTTCCTTTAGTCCGTCCCTTATGGTTGCAGACGCCTTGGCTGCGTGATGCTGGCTGGCCTCCCTGGGGTGGATGCCACCAGTCTTTGGAACGTACTCTGCCTTAGTATTGGATAGCACTATACCCTTAGAAGAGACCACTCCGCAGCCAAACGTGTGGGCGGTGCATTCAATGCCCAGCACGTATTGCACTGAGCTCATTTTTTACTACTGCCTTTATGCCCGTATGAATTCAGTATAACCACAGTAGCCGCAAGCCCATCTGGGGGTGGGCTTCATGTGCTTTGCCATCATCCTTCCGCATCTGGAGCACTTCCTGTTCTTTGGTTTAATCGTACCCTGGCTGTAGTCAATTTCGTAGAGCGTTGATGATTTTGACATCAAGATTCACCTTACTTTACCTTCTGCCCCTTAGGTGCCTTTGCCTCGGCGGGTTTCAGCTCTTCGGCCTTCGCGCTTGCCTGTGCGCTTATGGTCTGCTTTCTCTCCTCCCTAGATAGGTTTCTCAGTTGGACATACTTTTGCTCGATCTGTTTGCCGCGCCCCGCGTCATCATAGATGTGCAACTTACAGATGGAGACGTTGGTGCCGTATGATGATAAGGAGCTCTTTACATATACCCGCTCGATTGGAACTTTTAGGGATGAGGCGACCGCCTTCCTGAGAAGGTCCCTCTTCGGCGTAGATTTAGAGGCGACCTCGATTTTAACCTCCCTCCGCTCCATAAGCGGGTTAATCCTTTCTTCGATGACCGATATCTGATACTCTGCTTCTTGGGAGGACATTATACCACATCCATTTCGGAGTAGAAGAAGTAGAACTCCTTTTTTAGCTTTCCTATCTGAGATGCAGGGAGGCGGAAGGGGGCTTGGCGAGGCGGAGGGCATCTCATTTTTCCATGTTCCTGACCACGTATCAAAGTAGAAATATTATTAAGACATTAAGGAATACTTTTCATCAACCTAAGGAGATGAGAATTTGTCAGAAAGTAACCCTTATCAAATGGCATTAGAGCAACTCGATAAATGTGCCAGAATAATGAAATTAGATCCGAACATCCATGAAGTACTGAAGTATCCAAAGATAGTCCTCTGTGTGAATATCCCGGTGAGAATGGACGACGGCACCATAAAGGTCTTTCAGGGATTCAGATCCCAACATAACAATGTCCTAGGTCCATGTAAAGGAGGGATCAGGTACCATCCCGGCGTGACCATGGAGGAGGTGATGGCACTGTCCATCTGGATGACTTGGAAGTGCGCCGTTGCCGGTCTACCATATGGAGGAAGCAAGGGAGGGGTGATATGCAACCCCAAGGAGATGAGCGTAGGGGAGATCGAGAGGCTCTCAAGGGGATACTTTTACGCCATATCATCGATCATCGGACCCGATAAGGACATCCCCGCCGGAGACGTGAACACCTCCGGAAGGGAAATGGCCTGGTTCATGGACGAGTACAGCAAGGTGAGAGGGTACAACGTTCCTGGCGCAGTGACAGGAAAACCGCTGCAGATAGGGGGCTCTGAGGGGAGGATCGAGGCCACTGGCAAGGGCGTCTCCATAGCGGGCAAAGAGGGGGCAAAGAAACTAGGCATAGAACTGAAGAGGGCGGACGTTGTTGTTCAGGGATTCGGTAATGTAGGATATTACTCTGCCAAGTTCATGAACGAATTCGGCTGCAAGATCACTGGGCTTAGCGACTCTAGGGGAGGGATCTATAGCTCCAAGGGACTAAACGTTGATCATGTTGCCAAATTCAAGGAGAAGAGGGGAACACTCTTGGGATATCCTGACGCGGAGGATATAACGAATGAGGAACTGTTGGAACTCAAGTGCGACATCCTCATCCCGGCCGCGCTTGAGAATCAGATAAACAAGAAGAACGCACACAAGATAAAGGCGAAGCTTGTACTTGAGGGCGCGAACGGTCCGACGACGCCAGAGGCTGACGAGATACTACATGAGGCTGGGGTCATGGTAGTTCCGGACATACTTGCGAATGCTGGTGGTGTAAGCGGGTCGTACTTTGAGTGGGTTCAGAACCTGCAGAACTACTACTGGAGCAAGGAGGAGGTAGACGAGAAGTTGGAGAAGCTGCTGGTGAAGGCGTTCAAAAGTGTCTATGAAACTTACCTTACATACGAAACGGATATGAGGATGGCGGCCTACATCTGCGCCATCAACCGCGTATCGGAAGCCATGAGGATTAGGGGCTGGGTTTAAGGTGGCAATGTGCTTGATCAGCCGATTCTCTCGAATTGACTGATCAGCGAGGCTATTTTTTCTTTTATCTCCCTTTCGGCAACGATTACCACCATACCCTCATCTGGCATGCCATATATCACGATGGATCCTTCGGGGGAGTACAGGAGGGCCGGAAGGGACAGGAGATCCTCCTCCCCCTTCACCAAAAGAAGCCTGGGGCTCTTATGAAGCAAGAGCTGCCTGATGGATGACACCGCCTCATCTGAGATGTGACCTGCCGGATTTGATACCACATTGGTTGGCTTCTCGGAGATAGGAAATGAGGACCGCCTTGTCCTACTATCGAATATGCCCAGATCAGGACGGTATCCAGACTCGATAAAGGTCTTGAGCGTGAAGTCGCCCACAACGATGACCTTGGGTGGATGCCTAGTCCTCAAAATATCGAGAGCCGCCTTCACGTTGGATTCTGGATCACCCGTGAGAAGGGTGCCATACCGCTTAGATAACTCATCTCTGAGGCGCACAGGCATCCTCAGCGAGCCCAATTTCTCATCGCACCTTTATGGCGTATCGTCCGGTCCTCTTGGCGCCAATGATCTCTGCCAACGCTGAGGATGCATCCATGATAATCACTATGCCGCTCCACTCATCCGAGAGATCTGTCCCCCCGCAGATGGGACACTTCTTTTCGTCCTCTGTCAGGATGTATTTATCCTTCCTGCAGGCATACTTTGTGGAGGAGGGCCTCTCTTTACTCATTTCTCTCCCTTCTTCTCATCTGCTGGTCCCTTAGGTGCCATCTTCTCGCCCCTCGCCCTCTTAACATCCTCCTCGATCCAGCTCAACACCCCGAGGAAGGGCTGCCTCATGGTCATACCTATCTTGCTACTCCGTGATGCGCCGCCGCTAAGGCTGACGGTGATTATTCTCGACCTAACCGAAACACCCTTCTCCAACACCCGCTGAGTCTCTTTGCCTATCAGGGCTCCTCTCTTCTCGTCGTAGGTTATAAAGTCATTAATGACCTGCGAGACGTGGACCAGCCCGTCCATCGGACCTATTCTCACGAATACGCCAAAGTCTGTGACCTCAACGATCTCTCCCTCAACTACCTCCTGAATTAGCGGCGTGTAAACTAGGAGGTCAAAGGAGGTCTTGTGATATATTGCCCCATTACCGGGTAGGATCTTCCCGACGTTGGAGACCTGGACGTTCAGAACGGCAAGAACTGAACCGAATTCACGCATTACTACCCCCTCGTAACTGGTCCTGAGAACCTCCGCTGCCACCTGCTCTAAGGGTGATCCAAACTTCTCCGGAGGAATCCTGACAACACCATTCATTTGGAGAAGTTTATACATGGGAAACACCAGAAATGGCGATTTATGGATAGCACATTCAAAAGAGCTATAAAAACTTGACGTAACCACCTGCCGAGCAGGCAGAGCTTTAGTCAGTTTTAAAAGTCCATTTTGGTGATCAGTCGCTTTCTGGTATGAGGCGTCTGTTCTTTAGGTAGATAATAGAAACGCCCTCCTTCCTGAGACGCCTCCTCAGCGGGGAGTCTGAGGTTGCGACGATGTATTCCCCTCTCTTTGCCATCTGGATCAATTGATCGTCAACAGGAGCCTCTCCGTTACTGTCCCTAAGCATTTCAAATTTACCTGCTATCTCCAAGGCGAGCTTCGCAAACCTCTGTTTCTTTCCGGTGCGCCTCTTAGAGATCCATTCCAGCTCATTTATAACCGCCTTGGGAACCTTCACATCAACAAAACCTAAGCGTTTCAGCTGGTGGGCAATGTCATATGGCTCAGATGCAGAATAGATCAAGATGTTTGTGTCAAGAAGGACCGCTGGTGTGCCGATCCTACTGGACAAAGCCATAACCTATCAGCCGCCATCTACCAGCCAACATCCTACTTATGGCGATCCTCAACCCCGACTCCACACAGACGGGTCGCTTGAGAGTAAGCTGCGCGTCATCCTTGTAAGCGGCAGTGACTGTACCCACGGTGACGGCGGAGCCGACCACTAGCATCAGGTTCTCTCTTGCTTTGATGTGCTCCACCTTCTGCATCTCCTTCGTACCGACCACTCTGTCTAGCAGTGAGACCTTGAGGCGTAGCTCGGTCCTGGTGGGTGGCAGGGTGTTTGGCTTTCCTAATACGCTGCCTACAAGGCTGTCAGCCTTGGTAACGGCCGGATCGAGGGTGCTGCCCACCCCCACCAGCCCTCCAGGTTTGATCTCGTCAACCACCATGCTGCCGGACATGAGACTTGATATGTATGTGAAGATCGGTTCGTATGATACCTTACCGCTCTGCTCGTTTTTTATTCCCGGACGGATCTCCATCTCGTCGCTGACCTTAAGTTTACCCTGAATGAGCGAACCGCCCAATACACCGCCCCTTAGCCGTTCAGGGGTTGTGCCCGGCCTATTAATATCAAATGACCTCGCTACGTACATTCTGGCAGGCTTTGTAGGATCCCTTAAGGGGGACTTAATTCTCTCCTCTAGGGTCTGAATAAGGTAGTCAATGTTTGAGCCATGGAGGGCCGAGACGGGGATTATGGGCGCACCCTCTGCTATAGTTCCCTTTGTAAAGGCAAGGATCTGCTTATAATTTTCAATTGCCTTTTGCCTGTCAACGGCATCGATCTTGTTTTGAACGACAACGATGTCCCTTACACCAATAATCTCCAAAGCTACAAGGTGCTCCCTAGTCTGTGGCTGCGGGCACTCCTCCGCGGCGGAGATGACGAGTATGGCCCCATCCATTAGAGCCGCCCCCGAGAGCATCGTCGCCATCAGGCTTTCATGACCTGGAGCATCAACAAAGGAGACCTTTCTTAGAAATTCGGTTACCTCGCCATGTATCGGACAGGTCTTTTTGGTCGTGTAGCATTCTGGCAAGGCGCATTTCGGGCATTTCCTAAAGGCCGTATCTGCATAACCCAATTTTATCGTGATTCCTCTCTTCAATTCCTCGCTGTGATGGGCAGCCCATACCCCGCTTAAAGCTGCAACCAGAGTCGTTTTGCCGTGATCAACATGACCTGTAAGACCGATGTTGCACTCGGACTGCCTCTTTTCCTCACTCACTCTTCTTCACTACCTCCCCAACCTTCTTGAGTACGGCATTTATCTGAACAATATCCTCAGTGATCATGTTTCCCCTTACGAGTTTCCTCTTTCGCGCCCCACTCTCCTTTGGATGATAGCCAGGTGTTCCGGAGAGTAGAATCCGCCTCTTTCCGCCGCCAGGAATGTCACCTCTGATTGGTATGCCGCTCTTGTCGCTCCCACCCGTTATAACCAACTCCTGCCCAGAGAAGCCGAATGCCTCCCCATTGACTGAATCCCCTATCTGCAACCCAATTAGGGACTGGGCTTGGGCGTCGGCAACCGTAACCGTCTTTGACTGTCCATCAGAGGGGTTTGATATTACGAATTTAAACTCTACCAATTCATATCACCGTAGAAACTTTTATTGTTGATAGAAGTTCGAAGTATAATAACGTTTATATCCCTTTCGCCAAAAGGTGAAAGGGCGATGTATCATGGTACCCCTCAAATGAGGGGGGAGTCCTTCCATCGTATACGAAGAACCTTCTCTATTACCGCCAGCTCTTCCTCGCAAAGTTCGTTTTTATACTTCTCCTTGAGGAGAAGGATATCATCGTCTGGGATCGAAACCAGCAGGGTTTCTCCCTCCTGAACCTGTCTGCCGACTGTAAAGTTCCCCTTGACTGAAATCGCGATCTTCTCCCCTTTCTTGGCTTGGGAAACGGTCTTTCCACTTTCTTGGATCTGCATGATGCCCCCCAGAATCTCCCCATCCTTTTTCATGAGCTTGTAATCAGGCTTTATAGTTCCAGCAAGAATTTCCACGCCGAAGATAGGCGGGTCATTCTTCCTGAATACGCAACCGGGTAGGATTCGGATCTCTCCCGGTAGAATTATCTGGCTGAACTCTTTGGCGCGCATATCAGCAACGGTCTTTTCAGACCAAGCCTTTAGGTCGTCCACGATGTGGTAGATCACGTTGCTTGTGAAAATGGGTATGCCGCGATCCTTGGCCCCTACCTCGGCCTCGGGAGTGACTTTAATGTTGAAGCCAACTATGGCGGCCAATTCGGGCTTGCTCCTTTTGACTATGCCAGCCTCAATGATCTCGCGCCTGCCGATGGGACCTATGTCCGAAACCCTTACTGGAACGCCTGAGTCCTTCAGGAACTTTACCAAAGCCTCCAAAGAGCCCAAGGTATCTGCCTTGACCACCACACCATCGGTCTCTGTTGAGAAGCGGAGTTCAGACATCTCCTCCTTTATCTTCTTGGAGGCTGCGTCTAGATCCGCGTCATCGTTGGCAACCAGCACCGGAGCGCCGCCTACCGCTCCCTCGAGGCCAGCAGCGACAATCTTAACACCAGCAGCAGCGACCACGTTGTCCATAGATTGGAACTTGTCCTCCGGATCCCTCATCTCGTTTAGGGGTTTGGGGAGTAAAAGTGCCCTTATCTTTGTAGTAATCGGACCCTCGAAACCGCCTATAACTATCCGGTCACCTTTGTTTAGGATACCATCGTAGAGGATGACATCGATGGTTGTGCCCAGACCAGGCTCCTCCTTGGTCTCCAGAATTACTCCCCTTCCAGGACCTTCGGTCATTAAGAGGCGGTTCAGGAGGTACTGCTGAACCAACCCGCAGATCAGGGCTAGGAGCTCGGGTATGCCATCCCCAGTCGTGGCGCTTGTGGGAACTATGGCCACGGATTTTGTAAAGTCATGTATCCGGTCAAAGCGATCTGAAGAAAAACCGAATCTTGAGAGGTCGCCGACGATCCTGTATATCCTATCGTCGACCTTGGACTGGACTGCGAGGGGCTGGAGTTTGTACGACTCTAAAAAGGACTTGTGGGGATAGGACTTCCATCCGGAGACCTTATCGACCTTATTTGCTGCGACCACAAACGGCGTCTTCCTCGCCCTTAATATGTCGATGCATTCCTCGGTCTGCTTCTCCACCCCCTCCATTATGTCTATCACGAGGATGGAGATGTCCGAGACAGAGCCGCCTCTGACCCGTAGGTTTGAGAACACTTCGTGACCTGGAGTATCTATTACCAGTATTCCAGGAAGAGAGGTCTTGGACTGGAATCCCTTGATGATCGAACTGCAGTAACTTTCAATAGTGGTGATGGGCAAAAAGCTTGCGCCGATGTGCTGGGTCATGGCTCCAACCTCACGCGCCATAACTGCTGTTCCCCGGATCCTGTCTAATAGGAGCGTCTTACCCACATCAACGTGACCGAGGACGGTAACGATTGGCTGCCTTACAGGCATCGGTCTTCACCCGAGATCGTAAAATATACGCCCCCTTTTAAAATTGATAGCTGTGATAAATAATGGACCCAATAGCAAGGATTGACTTATAGAATGGAATGGACTCATGAAAAACGTCCTTAATTTTGCAGATTTAAAATTTTAGAAAGGAGGGAAGGTATTTTAATTAACCCAACCCTCATCCAGTCTGGAGTACTTAAGAAACTCCCCATCAGCAAAAAAGATAGCGAGCTCCTTTTGAGCGTTGTCCAGCGAGTCAGACGCGTGTATAATGTTCATGCTCTTGGAACAGGATAGGTCGCCCCTTACGGTGCCAGCCAGAGCCTCCTTTGCATCGGTTGAACCTATCAGCCTTCGAACGACCGAGACGGCGCTCTCGCCCTCAACTGCCATCACCACAACAGGAGCGGACCTTACGAATTTTATAAGGTCGTTGAAGAATGGCTTCCCTTTGTGCACCGAGTAGAGAGCCTTCGCCTGCGCCTCGGACATATGGATTAGCCTCATGCTCACTATCTTCAGACCCTTTCTCTCAAGCCTGGAGATGACCTCACCTATCAGACCCCTTACCACGGAGTCCGGTTTTATCATGATGAAGGTTCTCTCGATCATTTCACGGGCACCTTAGATGACCACTTGAGGTGGCGTGAGATCCTCTTCAGCTCGAGCATGTTTTTCCTGCATTTGCTTGAGCAGAATCGCAGTAAGGTGCCGTCTTTCCTTACGTACATAAGACCGGTGCCAGGGCTTATGTCGCGGCTACAGAATGAACACTTGTAGGTTTTGACCATAATAGACGCCCCAATTCAGAGAGGTAGAAGTTTTGAAAGTTATAAACTTTTATCAGCACCTTACCTTGGGATGAGCTTCTTTGCCTCGCGCTCCGTTTCTCTGAGCAGCAATACGTCGCCGACCCTTATGGGTCCCTTGACGTTTCTGGTGAGGATGCGCCCCTTGTCCTTACCGTCCATGACGCGCACTCTGACCTGTATCACCTCGCCTGTCACCCCTGTCCTTCCTACGATCTGTATGACCTCTGCCGGCGAGGGCTCGCCAGTTTCGCGGCTCAATGTCTAAACCTCCAAAAAAGGGGGATTAGGCTTCCCCTTTCCCAGCCTTCTCAGCCTTCCGGGGTGCTTTCTTTTTGGGCTTCTCCTTTTTAGGCGCCTCTTCGGCCTTCTTGGGAGTGGGCAAAGGAGCCTCCTTTGCTACTTCCTTTTTGGGAACTTCCTTCTTGGGAGCCTCTTTTAGAGCCTCCTTGGGAGCCTCTTTTAGAGCCTCCTTGGGAGCCTCTTTTAGAGCCTCCTTGGGAGCCTCTTTTAGAGCCTCCTTGGGAGCCTCTTTTAGAGCCTCCTTGGGAGCCTCTTTTAGAGCCTCCTTGGGAGCCTCGGGTTTCACTGGTGCTTCTTTTGCAACCACAGGTGCGCCCTTCAGTCTAAGCGCGGCAACCTTGGAGATTACCTCTTCCAGGAGCGACTTCCCTTTGCCTGCCTCGATAACAGCCACGGCTGACGTTGGAACGTCTATACCAGCTGACTCGCCCAGCTTGCTCTTCGAATCCACGTAAACGTATGCTATCTTCTTCTCGTCGGCGAGCAGAGGTAGATGGGCAACAATCTCTGGTGGATCGACGTCCTGCGCGATTACAAGGAGCTTTGCAACGCCCCTATCCACGGCCTTTGTAGACTCGTTTGCGCCTTTCCTTATCTTGCCGTCCTCTGTGGCAAGCTTCACGGTCTCATAGGCGCGCTCCACTATATCTGGAGTCACCTCAAATCTTACAAACATGGGTTTCTTTGACATATACAATCCCTCAGATTGCTTCATCGTTCATTTCGATTAGAGGTAAGGAAAGGGATTTATGAGCTTTGTGGTCATCTATGGGTATAGTAGCCTATTATTCCACCGCCCTCGCGGCAGACCCTAACGAAGCCGAACCGGTAGAATTGGAAGGTGCTTGGAAGAGCCTCCTCTATTATGGCTGGGTCCGCAACGCCATTCACGACCGTGGCGTCAGGCATAGTCACGCTGAGCGGAAAGCCGATGTTGGATGGGATCCACTGCAATATAGGTGCGCCCAGCATCCTGGCTTCGGCAATGCCCTCGCTTAATAAACGACCCTTGGTTGGACCGTCTGCTTTGATATTGAATAGGTCCATAAGGCGGAATATCGACCCCTTTTTTAGAGCCTTGGTATCTCTGGACTGAAGCAGTACGGAATTTTTCCTTGGTTCTACGGAATAGTCCCTGCTTCCCCACTCGTGGTGGTCTGGGTGGAGAGGGATCTTGGCGCAGAATCCCCTGTCTAGACCGGTTAACTCGAAGGGAACAGGGTCGGCTATGAAGACGAAGCGCTTTACGATCGGATCCAGAATCTTCCTGTTGATAGAATCTAGATTGTCCCAGCTGATCATAGCCTCGGAGGGCTTGACACCCACCTCCAAGATGAGGCGCCGGATGGTCTCCGGCAAGAATCCCCTCCTTCTCAGGGCGGCTATGGTGCCAAGGCGGGGGTCGCTCCAGTCCTTGTAGAGTCCCTCCTCAATGCCCTTGCGTATCTTTGACTTGCTGAGAACGGTCCCCTCTATCTTGAGGCGCCCGTAGTGGATTGCTTCTGGGTACTCCCACCCAAAGTGCCTGTACATGTAGAGTTGCCTGAGTCTGTTCACTTCGTGCTCCTTACCACGAAGGATGTGGGTGATGCCCGTAAGGTGGTCATCGATGCCGGAGGCAAAGTTGTAGAGGGGCCAGACCCTGAAATTCTTACCCTGCAACGGGTGGGGCTTGGTGTCAATGCGCATGGCTGGCCAGTCCCTCAGCGCAGGGTTAGGGTGGCTCAGATCTGTCTTGACCCGCATCACCGCACCGCCCTTCCTGATTTTACCACTGAGCATACCCTCCCAACGGTGGAGTTGTTCCTCGACCGGCAGATCCCTACAATGGCAGGATCGCCTTTCTAGAATGCGTGTCCTGAAGGATTCCGTAGGGCATGTGCAGATGTAGGCATCCCCAATGGAGAGGAGCTTCTTGGCATATTCATAGTAGATGGGCAACCTGTTGGACTGGAGAATCTCATCGTCCCAATGAACATTAAGCCACCTAAGGTCCTCTTTTATGACATCGTACGCTTCTGGTATGGGTGGCTTGATTGAGGGGGAAGTATCCTCGAACCTGAGGGTGAAAAGACCGTGATACATCTTGGCATACTCATCACTCAGAAGGGCTGCTCGAGTGTTTCCAAGGTGGATGACGGAGTCGGGATTAGGGGCGAACCTTACATGAACCCTCTTGTACTTTTGCAGGTTGGGCAACGGAGGGAGTAAACGCCTCGGTTGTTTAACTTTCTCCTTGGTGAGATATAGACCTAGAGAGTCTGCCATTGCTTTTTGGCTGTCAATACTCATGGAGTTTATCTCGGAAACGACCTCGTCCGCGAGTCGGAAGACATCTGCAGCATGCTCCTTTGCCGTAGGATCCTCTGAGAAGACCTTGCCAGCCACGGCTTTAGAGTTTGCCTTCCCACCGTACTTCAAAGCATTGAGGAGTGCACATTTTTTAAGTGTGTCCCTAATTCTCTCCAGATCCTGGTCACCCATAATCATCGTCTCGCGTCATTTTGAATTTGTATTACAGTGACGTATCTTTGTATCGGAATTCAAGTTTTTATGGCTATTGATATCATCATCAACCAATTAAGGCAAAAAGGTGGTTATCGCTGACCGTTACTTCTTTCGCGAGATTGAATACTTGGCGAGTTCTTTCAGGACCTCTCTAGATGGGGATTGTGGAAGCTTTGAGATGGCGACTGTTGCCTGACGGACATAGGCCTCTGCCTTTTTGTATACATAATCGAGCACCCCGTGCTGCCTCATAGACTCGAGCAGCTTGGCGATTTCGGAGTCCGAGGCAGTTGGTTTACCGAGAACCTTCAGCAGCTGGCTTCTGGCTGGGCTCGCGAGGGTCTTTATCACTATCAGAGTCTTTTTACCCTCCCTAATGTCGTTTCCCACAGATTTTCCAATAATCTCATCTTTAGAGGTCATGCCGAGGTAATCATCGAATATCTGAAACCCAATCCCCATATTGCGGCCGTATTCGCTAAGGAGGCAGATGGAACATTCGTTGCCGCCGCCCGCCACACCACCAATCTCCGCACTTGCCTGAAAGAGAGCACCGGTCTTCTTATACGTCATATCAAGGTACTCAGCCTCGGAGACATCAATCCTAGACTCGAATGCCACATCCATATTCTGGCCCTCCGAGAGTATGATTGTGGCCTTTGCGAGGATCTCAGCAGACCTCCTTGACCTCTCGCAGCTACCTCCCCCAGAGAGTAGCACGTTGAATGCCTCGGCAAATAGGAGGTCTCCAGACAGAATGCCAATGGGCGCTCCCCATATAGTGTGAACGGTGGGGACGCCCCTCCGAAGATAGTCATTGTCCATTATATCGTCATGGATCAGTGTGAAGTTGTGAACTAGCTCGACGGCCGTTGCTGCTGGCAGTGCATCGTCCACCTTTCCGCCCACCGCCTCGCAGGACTTCACGACCACAAATGGTCGCATCCTCTTACCGCCCCGGGTAGGCAGGTGCATCGCTGCCTTGTATAGCTGGCTGCCATCTCCGGTCAGAGACCTTTTAATCGCGGCTCCTACGAGTTCGGCAATTTTCTTTATCTCATCCTCAAGCGTTATTCCTTACCCCCAGATCCCTCTTAGTTACCCAGTTCAGAAGCTCTCCCTTTAGGATTATTGGCGCTACCTTGAGTTCCTTCACAGTTCTGGAACCGGTGAGCAGGGAGGCGACCTTTAGTTCGCGAATCATGCGATTCAGCTTTGCCTCGACCGCTTTAGGGCTTTCAAATGCTGGGATCAGTAGGGGGCGTGCCACGCCTACTAGATCCGCCCCCAAGACCATGGACCTAGCCATATCCAGACCGTTTCCTATGCCGCCTGAGGCGATTATCTTGACCTTTGAACCCAGAGAAGAAACCTCACACAGGCTCATTGCAGTGGGTATACCCCAGTCCCAGAACGTCTCTGCGACGCCCGCCTTCATGCTGTCGCCCTGTAAGGTTGCGTTGTGGTACTCCACCGCGGCCCAGCTGGTACCGCCCGCTCCGGCTACATCGATGGCGGATACTCCAGTGCCAAGCAACTTTTTCGCAACATCCCTCGATATGCCGCAGCCTGTCTCTTTAACAATTATGGGTTTTTTGACGGACGCGGCTAGCCTCGATAAACTCCTCAGCACGCCCTTGTATCGAGTATCTCCCCCAGGCTGCACCAGCTCCTGCAGAGGGTTGAGGTGGACCGCAAGTGCATCAGCATCGATCATTTCGATAGCCCTCTCAGCCAAGTCCACTGCCTTGGGAGAGAGCAGCTGGGCGGCGCCTATATTGGCCATGACAAATATTTCGTTTGAGACCTTTCTTACCACAAGGAAGCTGTCCTCCAGTTTTGGATTCTCTATTGCAGCCCGCTGGCTTCCGACGCACATCCCGATCCCCAGATCCCTTGCAGCCTTGGCAAGGTTCTCATTTACCTTCTTGGTTTCTGGGTGCCCCCCTGTCATTGCCGAGATGATTATTGGCACGGAGAGGGTCTTTCCGAAGATCCCTACCGAGAGGTCTACATCCTCAAAATTGAGCTCTGGGAGGGCGTTATGGACCAATTCAACGTCGCTTAAGTGCGTGGACTTCTCCTTTGAGCTAACTTCCCGATCCCTGCAGATTTCCAGGTGAGATATCTTCCTTTCCGAAGTCAAGTGTACTCCCCCTTGATTATGAGTTTTATCCAATATAAGTACCTACGACTGCATCTCCCGACAGGATCTTTGTCAGAAGACCAGGCTTAGTGATGTTGAATATTATTGCGAGCCGCCCGCCCTCTGAGATGTAGCCTTCGATCTCCCTCAATTTCCCAGCAATTCCACCAGTAACGTCCCCGGGACGACCGCCGAGTCCGGCGAGTACGCGCTTTATGCTGCCCTTCTTGATCTTACTCAGCAACCTCTTATTGGTGAAGATTCCGTCTACATCGGTTCCGAATACGAGGGCCTTGGCCTCAAGCCTCTTGGCGATGAGGCAGGCTATGCGGTCGCCGGAGAGTATGCGGGCACCGTTGACCGAGTCCAGAACCACGTCGCCCCCTACTGCAGGCAAGAGTCCGGTCTGGAGGGAGCGCTCGATGGGCGTCAGGAATGAACCGTCAGTGGTTATCTTGCCATCTTTGAGCAGGAAAGAGCTGGAAGGGTTTATGATGAAGACTGGTAGGCCGTACTTGAGGAACATGTCAGTGAGTATTTTTGCGAGTGAGAGCATAGCCGCCCGGACCTCGGCGCACCCCCTAGGGGTTAGGACATCGCCATTTGTTAGGTACTTACTTGCAACGTAGTGACCAAATGACCCCCCACCGTAGATTAGAACGATCTTTTTCTTCTTCAGATCGAATTTTATAAGCTCCCTCACAATTTGTTCGATGACCTCAATGTTTGGGGAGAGCGGCGAGTCCTTATGTGTTATCGCGCTTCCTCCAAGCTTTATGATGAAATCAGCTCTAACCAACTTCTCTTACCCCCGATGAGGTGAACCGGAACCGGTTGTAGGAGGTTAAGGGTAAAGTCTCTTTCGGCGCTAATATAAGTTCTCCCACAAAGGTTTCTGAGCAGATGGGTTTGCCACCATACGACGGTCGCAGGCGGGCAACTCTGTTGAGGTCCCTTAACCTCGTTAGCCCAACAGAATAAGCGAGCGCACCTTCAAGTGAGGTGAGGCTGCCCAGCGTTGGGGCGTCATTCTCTCTGATGGCCTTTCCACCTTCCAAGACAAGGTGGCCGAGCAGGTGCCAGAGCGGACTCGCCAGCTCAGGGTATGAACTCGAGAACGAGTTCAGGACACTCTGTACTGCCCGCCCCTTATACCGGATTTTTAGGTGGACCGAGGCCTCTATCCTGCCCTCCAGAGAGATCAACCCCTCCCCTTTTCTGCAGACTACAAAGCCTCCAGATATCGAGGTTAGAGCTCTAGCAAGCGTGAGGAAGGCCTTGCCCTCAACCCTTTTGAGGAGAGCTGGAACCGGCGATTCGCCGCTTTCAAGGCCAGATAGAAACAGGATGGATGCTGCGCCCAGAAAATCGCGCTCGGTCTTTTCTTCTATGTTTGAGGCAAAAGAGAATTTGCCACTTGTTCCTTTGGACCTCAGGTAACTTTCTATCGTGTGTCTTAAGGATGAGGAGTGAAGTGGGACGTCAAGATCTTTTGATTCCTCCTTGGACACCCTCACTTGGATGAAGAAGTCGAGAGTGGAGATCATTAATGGGTTGCCTACGCTAATGAAGGCCTCCCCCAGAATAGGGATTGAGAAGGGGATTATCAGTAGGGTTTCCGCCATACAGATCATCTAGATCTGATACAGCAGTGAATTAATCTTTATGGGGCAATCTAGGGTCAGGTTTGTGCGTCATGATGAAGGAGCCGTATCCCACGACCTCTCCCCGTGATCCTGAAGTATCGCCAGATGTGGCATAGCAGAGCCTTTTGCAGGACTTTGCCCCGAGCTCCTGAGCCGCGACTATTGTGGACATTACGGGACCTGGTCCACACATGCTTACCCCCTCCCTAAACACCGTCTCGCCAACGCCACGCGCATCCATGGCGAGGATGACCTCCCCAACTTTGGTATCTTTCTTGTAGGCCACGGAGTACGGTTCGTAATGCGAAAAGTCGGTGCTGGCGATGAGGAGGGTAGACCTGTCTCCAAGAACCTTAGCAAGAGATCTGCCTAATTCTAGGGAGGTGTTATAGTCTTGAAGCATCATGCATATGGGTAGGATCTTGAAACTTTTCTCGTAGATGTACTGCAGGAAGGGGAGCTGCACTTCTATGGAGTGCTCGTACAGGTGGGCCTCCTCGTCCAGCTCAGCTGCGCCAGTCTGGGAGATGGACTTTGCGAGTTCACTATTCACCGCTACCTTTCCGAGGGGGGTGATCCAGTCCCCCCCAGCCCAGACAGAGACCCCCGCGCCAATGCCGGTATGGTTCGGTCCTAAAAGGACTACGACATCGGGGGGGGGCTCCTTTGAGAGCTGGTAGTAGCCGTGAGCAGCCACTGGGCCTGAATACACATAACCAGCGTGAGGAGAGATAACGGCAAGAGTGTTCCTATTGCCCGAAACAGCTTTCTCGGGGAGGGCGCCTGGGCCGACCTTGTGAAGGAAGCACCATTTTAGCTGGTCTTTAATGGAGGAAGGACTGGCTTCATAGAAGGTGCCTGCGACAGAGGGAGGTCTATCCCTCAAGGTCGTATCCTCCGTACTCCTCCTCAGCGACCAGTACTTTGGATTCGAAGTCCTCGATGGAGGCGGGCAGCTCTGCCGTTGGGGCCAACTCGCCCCTCTCTCTGAGTATCTGCCTTGAAAGTAACCAGTAGGCTAGGGCAAGCGACTTCCTTCCCTTGTTGTTTATAGGGATAACGAGATCTATAAGCTGTGACCTGTTATCCGTATCGCAGAAGCCCATTACGGGGATTCCCACTTCTGCCGCCTCGACAATGGCTTGCCAGTCAGCCCTGGGATCCGTGATGATCAGGAGGTCCGGCTCGGCATAATCTGGAAGCTTGGGATTGGTGAAGGTTCCTGGAATGAATCTGCCAGTAAGACTCTTCCCACCTATGATTGAGGAGAACTTCTCCACAGGCTTGAATCCGTACTGCCTGGCAGAGGCGGAGAAGATCTTGTCCCCCTTGAACCTTGATATGAACTTTGATGCGATCCTAATCCTGTCGTCTGTTTTTCGCACGTCGAGTACGTAGAGCCCGTCCGGTCTTACACGATATATGAATGGGCGCATGTCATTGGTCTTTACGTGTGTGCCAATGTGGATGCCGGCTGCTAAGTAAACCTCAAGAGGTATGAGAAGGTCAGCAGTTTCTGGAGTAGCCATCAATTTCACCTTATTAATAGTAATTAGGTTGAATCCGTCATACCTCTTTTATATTTTTTCTTCTTTCTTGCCGTGGACGTGGAATTTGAGGAGTTCGTCGATCAGTTCCACGTGTGAGAGGAACATCCGCCTACAGCAGTACCTCTTTATGCCCATGGAGTCCAGGACCTTTGCGGGATTCTCCCCCTTGGACACCTCCTTCTTAAATTCCTCCCATTTATCTGCGACAACCTTGCCACAGGTGAAGCAGCGAACGGGTATGATCATGTGAGCACCTCATCTGTAAGACTTTTGCTTTCTTCTCCTAGCACTAGGACCGCCGAACTTCTTAGGTTCGGTCCTTCTGGAATCGCTTACGAGCATCATCCTGTCGTATGCTAGGAGTTTCTTGTGAACAGGCTCACCGCCAAAGTTGGAGAGAATATTAGAGATCACGACCTTGATTGCCTCGGCTTGACCCATGATTCCACCGCCTTCCACCCTGACATGGATGTCGACCTTGTTCACGACATCACGACCAACTATCTCTATGGGCTCTAGGATCTTCAGCTTGACAATATCAGGCTTGAAGAGCTCGAGCGGAATGTGGTTTATCAAGACTTTTCCATTCCCGTTAAAGGCTACAGCCCTTGCAACTGCCATCTTTCTCTTACTGCTCGCAGCAATAAATTTCTCACCCATACACAGCTCCCCCTAAGCTTCTAGAGAGATCTTCAATCTTCATATAGGAACCCCTAAGATATTTTACATCCGCTTCTTCTATTTTCTGAAATGACTTGGACTTTAGGTCATCTGGAATACCAATAAAAACCTTTAACCTCTTAAGAGCAGCCTTTCCAGATGGCGACTTGGGCAGCATATTCCTTATCGCATAGTACACCAGCCTGTCAGGTGTTCTGTGCTGTTTCGGACCTACCTCCTCTGGATTTTTGTAGGTCTTCAGCTCCATCCACCGCGCATACTTGCTCAATACAGAGGTTCTGCTACCCGAAACCACCATCTTTTCCACATTGACAATGACAACGCTATTGCCGTTTATTAGCTGCTTTGCGACTCCAGTCGCAGCTCTTCCTAACCTCATGTTAGTCCCATCTATGTAAATAATATTGGACATCGTATTCACCTCAGTATCTTTACGCCGCGCCCCCGCGGGTTTAGTTTTAAAAGAACCTCCAGCGGAACGGCCTTGCCACCTGCATGGGATATCTTAGCCCTTGCGGTCTGGCTAAAGGAGAGGGCAGCCACATTAATCATCTTCGAGACGTTGCCAAATCCAAGCACCTTACCTGGAATGGCCACAAAGTCCCCCTTCTGTGTGAGCTTGTCGATCTTACCCAAGTTGATGGCCACGCTCTTCCTGGATGGTGCAGAAAGGGAGTCGGAGAGGGTTCTCCAGATTTCGGCATTATTTGATCTCGAGGCCTTCCTCAGCAATTTTATGATGTGCCTCGTCCTTGGGTTTGTTGGCAGTGTTCTTTTGACCATTTAAGAGGCCTCCGGTAGATCCTTAATTGAGTTCTTCAGTTCCTCGCATTTATGGAGCAGGACCTCGCATGCTGCTAATACGAGCTCTTCGGTGGAGATGGAGCCTGTGGTCTCTACGATGAGTTCAGAGTTCCTGTCGTTGTAGGATACCTTTATCGCCGAGTTAGGACAGACCTCCTCGCAGACCTTGCACAGTGAGCAGTCCCAAATGGAGGTCACTGTAAGGTTTTTCCCCTTCACTGCCAGTATCTTTTTGGGGCACTCCTCAACGCAGACGGCACGCAGTTCGCACTTCTTGGAGTCTATGGATACCACGGGCTCGTACTTCACGACGCATGCGGACACCGGTTGCCACTTGGTGTGCTCCTTACCCAGCCCAAGCCTTGCGTGCGCCACCAAGGCCAACTTCTGACCAGAGTTGAGCTTAACTATCGGTATATCGTTGTTGGCTGGAAAGACCAAGCCCTCTGCCTTCAACCTTCCGGAGTAAACGATAGAATTGTCCTCCTTCGCCTCGACCTCCAAGGTAAGTACCGACTCACAGAGGTTGCAACCTTTATTGTCGCAGCCGCACCTCTCAGGCAGCGTAAGTGTTTCACCGCCCTTGAGCGGGATTAGTCCAAGCCTATGGGCAAGCATCTCATCATAGAGGACGCTTGTGTTCTCAGCGATGTAGACCTTGTCTATGGCGGGGATCGGAACCTCGGACATTATGATGCGCCTTATAGCACTCATAAAAGTAGGCGCCATCCCTTGCACTAGAAGTTTAAGCTGGTCATTGGTTGTGCTGAGAACCTCAACTTCCATGATAAGTTTGACCCCCAAAAGCTTGTTTTGAAACATGAAGAAGGGTATTTAGGCCTTCGCGGTTAGACCCTTCTTCCCCTCCTGCCTCCAGGCCTTCTGGTAGTATCGTGCGGGACGGGAGTAACATCCTCAATCCTGCCGATGATCATTCCAGCCCTTGCCAATGCTCTGATTGCGGCCTGGGCACCAGGTCCAGGCGTCTTGCTCTTGTGACCACCCGGGGCTCTGACCTTGATGTGAATTCCGCTGATACCCTTCTCCAAGGCAGCCTGTGCCGCCCTTGTCGCTGAGACCATGGCAGCGTAGGGGGAAGGCTTCTCGCGGTCCGACTTTACGATCCTCCCACCTGACTGGAAGGCCACCGTCTCCGCGCCTGTTAGGTCGGTTATGTGGACAATTGTGTTGTTGTAGGAGCTGTAGATGTTAGCGATGCCCCATTTCATGCCCTTATCAAACCTTGACATTTGATTATGCCACCTTCTCTGCCATTGGTCCTGTTTCTACGAGTACTGCTATTTCGCATTTTATTTTGGACTCTTCGTCTCTGCTTACTAAATATCCAGGGGGGGAGACTCTCCTATCGCCTATAGAGATGTGTCCATGAACTATCAACTGCCTCGCCTGATAAAGGGTCTTAGCTATGTTCAGTTTTAATAGGATCGTCTGAAGCCGCCTCTCTAGGAGCTCATTGACACTAAGATCCAAGACGTTGTCAAGGACGGCATCCTCGTTCAGTAACCCCAATTTTGAGAGTTTCTTAATAAGGTCCTTCTCCTTTATGGCCCTATCACTTTCTTCAAGTGCCAAGATTGCACTTGCTTGGTTTCTGTAGGATTTGATGATCGAGTTAGCACGCCAGAGTTCTCTCTTGTTTCTAAGCCCGTACTTACCAAGCAAGGCCAGTTCCCTGTTTAAGTTGTCTTTCTTCCAAGGATGACGTGGTCCCTGCCAACGCTTCCTGCTTTTTTTAGGGTCTCCCATTCTGGACACCTCATTCCTTCTTTTGCTGCTGCGCTGCCTTTTGCTGCTGCAGGATCGTCTTCCTTGCAACACCAACCGCGGCACCGAACCTTCCAGTGGTTCTTGTGCACTGGCCACGAACCTTGAGACCCTGCGAGTGTCTTACTCCCTTCCAGCACTTCATCTTCTTCATATAGTCGATATCTGATTTCATGCCGACTACTAAGTCTGAGCCGAGTAAGTGCTGATCCTTACCAGTGAATGGATCCTTCCTTCGGTTGAGTATGTGGCGGGGGAATTTGGTTTGGATGGTTGTGAGCGCCTCCTCTATCTTCTTTATGTCACTGTCCTGAAGGAGACCAACACGCATGGCGGGGTCCACACCGCTACTTCTCAAGATAGCATATGAGGTGTTAATCCCTATGCCCCTAATCTTGGTTAAGGCGTATGCTAACTTATCCTCACCCTTAAGATCAGCATCGATTATTCTGACTATGTGCTTATATGACGAGCTCAATTGATATCTCCACTTTGAGGCAAAATAAGAACAATATGAGACTATTTAAGAATTTCTTTTGTTAGACTCCATGAATGAGATGAAATCAAGGGAGTTTTGGGATGGCGCCGAGGGGGGGATTTGAACCCCCGCGACCCTTGCGAGTCACAGGCTCTCAGGAACTAGCCGTTTTCCAGGCATAAGCCTTGTTTGTGTCTGCTCCCTACCAGGCTAGGACACCTCGGCAGAAGCCTCTAGTCTAGCTTTTTGAATGCTTCTTATATATTTCTTGCCAAGACCCTGCAGTTCATTGTGGGAATGAGTGGCGTACTTAAATCAATCCATGGGCCAGGAGATATGTTCAGAACCATGAGAGGCCCTCTTGGCGTTGTCTCGACACTGCTCCAGAATCGAACTACTACTTATTCCGGTTGATGGATCTGAAGACCTTGTAGCCGCTTTTCCTCGAGACGAGTTCGACGTTACCGAAGACCTCGTTCATCTTTTTTGGTATTGCGTTAACACCCTTCCTGAGAACCAGCTGCAGGTAGCCGCCTTTCCTCAGGTGGGATTTAGCATCCTCTATGAGGGGGAAGACCACCTTGTAACCAGCTGCCAGTGGGGGGTTGGAGATTATGAGGTCAAACTTCTGCCCCTCGAGGCCGGAGTAGAGGTCGCTGTCGATTACGGTCGCGTTGGTGACACTATTTGTTTCTATGTTTTCCTTTGCTAACTTTATAGCGGTCGGATTGATATCAACCATTGTCACCCTCGATCTCGGCCTTACCTTTGCTACGGTGATCCCTATAACGCCACAACCGCACCCCATATCTAGAATCTCCCCCTGCTCAGGCAGAACCATGCTCCCAAGGAGCACTAAGGTTCCTAGATCTATTCTATCCTTAGAGAAGATTCCGCTTGAACTCGTGAGCTCTAGATGGTGACCCTTTATATCAAGCCTTAGGACGAATATTTTCCTCTCCTTTGGCTGCTCCTTAGAATAGTAATGGGTTGCAGGTTTGTCATCCGCATGGGATGGCATGGGGCATCACCAGCCTTTAGGGTAGGTCCCCGGCTCCATGACTGTCCGTTCCGTGTTCGCAACTATGCCGTGATCTGATTTCAGGATCTCCTCGCTAGAGAGCATTGCTCTTCCCAGACCGATCAGCTCCCCCTTCAATGTAATGAAGCAGATGGTATCTCCGGCTTTTATCTTACCCTCAATATTCAGAACGCCTGGGGAGGCAAGATTCGCTCCGTGACAAATGGCGTCGACTGCAGAGTCCCTGACAATTATCTTCGGAAACTCCCAAAGCACTTCCTCTATCGGGATTATGAACTTCCTCAGCATCGATTCGTCCCCTGAATCCTTCCAGAAGGTAATGGAGTCGAGGAGGTCATGCAGGGTCACGTTGCCCGAGCCCTCCTTGAAAGGCCCAGCCCTAATCCTACGGAGTTCTCGCATGTGGGCACCGTGCCCAAGAACCTCACCTATGTCGTGGCACAGCTTCCTAATGTAGGTCCCTGCCTCGCAGTCCACCCTCATCAGGACGAACTTCCCCTGCTTCTCAAGAACCTGGATAGAATGGATAGTGCGAACCCTCAGCGCCCTCTTGACGGAGGACCTCACGGGAGGCAACTGATAGACAGGTCCCACGAATTCCTTGATCACCTTCTCAAGCTGGTCGTTGTCCACGTCGCTATGCAGCTCCATCAAGCATACATATTCCTTTCCTGACTTCATTATGAAGGAGATTATCCTGGTTGAACGGCCAAGGGTTATCGGGAGAACGCCACTGACCTTGGGGTCAAGTGTGCCGCCATGGCCAGCTCTATTTATCGCGAGGAGCCGTTTGACCCATGCCACAACCTCATGGCTGCTCGGACCAGGTGGCTTATTTAAGTTTATAACGCCAGTCTCTAGATATTCCTTTAGGGGACGCGATCTTGGTGTCCATCCGTGTGAAGGATCTGAGTGTTCCCCGTCTTTGGTCATAGGCGCTCGTCGCATAACTAACACCAGTTTCCTAGCAGATTTCCTAGATTTGTTACATTGGCCTACTCTGTCTTATGCTTTGCGAGAAACCCTTCCCTTCAGGTTGGAGCTTGTACCATTATGTTTGCAGTCGATCCTACCGCGAGTGAGTTTTTAGGTATATGTCTACGATGGTCTTCAGAAGGGTTACTATGGATTCCTTATCCCAAAGTGATGTATTTATAACGAAATCATATCGAGAGAGATCATTTGCGTCCAACCCGTAAAGTAATAGGTATCGTTTGTGTTCTCCTTCTTCCCGGATTCGGGTTATAGCCTCAGACTCCTTAAGACCTATTCCCTCCCTCTCGGCTATCCGCCTTACCCTCTCCTCGAACGGTGCGGTGAGATAGAAGCTAATTCTATGCGAGGAGGATAAGGAGAAGAAGGAGACGAGCCTGCCTTCTAGGATCAGACCGCACTTCTTTGCCAGCTCGGACGTGCGACTATCTATCTCCCTATCGATTTCTGGATCCTGAGCTGCCATTATGGAGAATTCTTCGAGGGAAACTCCCTTCTCTAACGCCATCTTTCTGAATATGGAACCGGCGGAGTGGTACGGTACCCCGTATAACTTGGCCAGTCTGCAGGCACAGTGGGACTTTCCTGACCCCGCTGGCCCGCTTATTGTAATAAGAATCCTCTTCACCAGTGATTTTGAAACCAATCGTCTCACCATATCGCTGCTATCTCTAATCGTTCCTGAAGAAAAGGGTTTTGAGGTTTTAATCAGAAACTGTAGGGACGTTGAACACCCTTTGTATTAGAGCGGATATGCTGAAGGAGCTGAGCAGGTACCAGATCCAGAAGTTGAATTGTGTCCCTATATATGGTAGGTTAATCGGTGAAATTGCGATGGTGATTTGATTATATCCGAATACCCCGTTGAAAACGTAGTAGAATACGAGGAAGGGTATGAAGGTCAATAATAAGGGTTTGAACTGATTCTTCGTCATCGCTGCCTGTGCCTTGTCTATCGTAGCTTTCTTCTTCATCAGCTTATCGATCTGCTTCTGATCCTTTGCCCTCAAGGCCTTGGTGTACGCGCCCTGCCACTCCCTAACCTCAGTCATCTTCCTCCTCATCGCCTCCACGTCTGTAAGTGCCCTTGTGGCAGAGGCTGATATAATGGCCATCCCTGCAGCAATTAATAGGATTATGATTGCTGCAAAGGGATAGTCTTTCGCTGGTCCAAGAATGTAAGACAACCCGACAACAATGCTTTGGTATATATCAGACAAGAATTCGAACGCCAATAGCCTCACCTCTTGAATAGATCGGCAATGACCGCTCCTGCGACCATGTGCCCGCTCTCCCTATTATTCACCACTAAAACCGTACAACCTGTGAGAACCGAGATTGCGGTGGCTCCGCCCTTCCCCATCAGCTGGTGCTCACTTATCCTTGAGAGTTCGTCTTCCTCCCGGGTCCGTATTTCTATGTCCTTTCTCCGCCTCTTGGATATGAGCTCAGGATCTGCCTCAAGAAGTACTACCGAGTCTGGGAGCAGCGACTCTGCCACCCACGAGGGTATGCCGGGCATGTAGCCATAGGGGGTTCTTATGAACATATGCGTGTCGAGTATAACGTTGCTCTTCTCGGCAACGGAACGTATCTTTTTTGCAGCTGTTAGTTGCAGGCTAATTTGCTCTTTAACGGGCAGCCTACGCATCTCGTCCCTATCCCTGACCAGCCTATTGGCCATCGCCGCTTCGAGCATCACGTCCCCGTAGTTGATTCGCTTTACATTAATGCCGCGCTCCTTGCAAATGTCGATGGTAGAGGTCAGGACGGTTGTCTTTCCCACGCCTGGCACGCCGGTTACTATCACTAGTGTTCCAGCCCTTGCGGGTTTTTTTACCAATGTTATCACTCCTCCGTCATTACTCCTGCCCAAGGAACCTGCCCAGACCTGGATAGGCCTCAGCCAGCTGCTCCTTTGCAAGTATCTGATAGTACTGGTAGATAATACCTACGGATAGGAGTATACCGATGCCGCTTCCGATCGCGCCCAGCATATCGGCAAAACTGGCCAAGAGGCCTATGGCTATGCCGCTTATTATTGTGAGGGGGGGGATGTACCTGTTCAGGATCTGCTCGATTATTCCGGGAGACCTTCTGAAGCCAGGTATTTGAAGGCCTGCGCCAACGAGCTGGTCGGCCTGAGCCTTAGCGCTCATGCCTGAGACCTCGACCCAGATCTTGGCGAATATGACGCAGAAGCTGACCAGGATCAGGGTGTAGACGGCGGCGTGCAGGGGATCATTTGCAACCGTCGCAATGCTCCTCGGGGGGGAGATGTAGTATAGGAAGTTGCCAGGAAGCAACTGAGCGCTTGTGGAGGATGAATTAAACATGGCGAACCAGTTAATCCATGGATTGGCGTTTGCCCTGTTTATATTCTGCCAAAGCACCTGACCAAGCAGGTAGAAGTTTGCAAAGAGGGCCGATGCTAGGATGACTGGAATATTCGAGACGTACATGAACTTCAGCGGGATCTTTGCCCTCATGCCCCCGTACTTCGCATACGCCACCGGGATCTCTATCTTCATGCCCTCCAGATAGACTGCTACAAAGAAGACTATTAGCAACGTAAGGAAGCCGGTCATATCAGGATATGGATACCTCGAGAAGACGCTTAGTATATTCTGCCCGCTGAATAACGTCTGGAAGAAGGCGATTATGACGCCTAGTGATTTGCCATCGGCGAGCGGCCCAATTGGTGAGAACGTGTTCCAAATCACCTGCTGTGCAACACCCGCGAGTATGAAGAGGCTCACGCCGCTTCCGAGGCCCCAGCCCTTCTGCACCAGCTCATCCATTAGGAGGACCAGTATCCCGACGACTATCAGTTGCGCTACGAGATACATTGAGGTGATCGCGTCCGGACTTCCATAAGAACCGCCAAGTAGGAAGGCGATTCCCTCAAAGGCGGTCATTACAATCGCTAAAAGCTTCTGGGTGCCAGTAAATAATCCCCTGTCCTTCGGCTTCCCCATGTCAACGTTGATGAACTTTGAGCCGGCCAGAATCTGCATGATTAGACCGGCTGTGACTATTGGCCCGATTCCTAACTCCATTAGTGAGCCTCTCTTAGATGCAAAAATGACCCTGTAGAATAGAAACTGCTCAGACCCCCCCGACGTGGAGAGAGGGTACCCAAAGAGTGGTATCTCGGCCATCACCAAGTAGATTGCGAGCGCAAGTCCGGTCCAGAGAGCCTTCTCCCTCAGGCTGATCTTGCGCTGGGGCTTTGGTATCTCCGGTAGATACTTTACCACTGGTTCCATGAGATCCAGGAAGCGGACCATGATAATGGCAACCTCATTCTACTTGAACTGCCTCTCCACCAGCATTAGAGATCTTCTTTTTTGCAAGCTCGGTAATACGCGGTGCCTTCACAACCATAGAAAAGCCGATCTTTCCACCGCCAAGAACCTTTTCATAGCCTAGAGAGGAGAGATCTAAGATAGCCCTTCCCTTCTCGTCCTGCTGCAGAGTCCTCCCCTGCATCAGCGAGGATAGCGCCCCAACGTTTATTGCCTTTACCTCGTGTGTAACCGCGGTCGGCCTTACAAAGCCGTCTTTGCCAAAGTGATCCGGATCATACTTAACGGTCCAACTCCACTTATGCTTATGGAGACCGGCGTTGCCAAAACCACCGCGAGAGCCTGACTTTCTGTGCTGGCCTACCTGGCCCCATCCATAGAGCCTAGATCCACGCTGCCTACGAACCTTCCGCTCTCTTCTAACTACCATCGATAAACACCACTACGATTAGCGATAATCAAAAAGACGGCTATCTAATATATTTTTACTTTTTTCCGCGGATTCTATTCCACCTTGATCTGCTTCTTGGACTGTTTGACCGCCTTTTCTAAGGTGACCTCTAGGACTCCGTTCTTGTAGCGGGCCTTGGCGGTTTCGGGCTTGACCTTGGTTGGGAGGGAGACCTCCTTGTAATACCTCCTCTTCTCCCTCTCAATAGATATCGTCAGGCTCTTATCGGTGACGGAGAGCCGAATGTCATTCTTATCCACGCCAGGGAGTTCGGCGTAGACCAACAAAGAATCTTTGCTGTCCACGACATCCATGAGTGGTTCTATCTCCTCCTTAAGCTCTGGTCCCCTCAGCCCGGGCTTCACGTTACCGAACTCTTGTATTTTCGGCTTTCCATCAGGTCCAACGGACACAGAGAAGCCGTAGAATATTGGGCCCTCCCTATCCTTTGCCTAGTCGAACGCCTCGTTCATGAATCGCTCCATCATCTCGTCTATTTGGTCCAGATCCCAGAAGGGATCGAACCAGAATGGTCGTCTCCTTGAAGATATGCAATCCACCCGAATTCGATAAAGTGGATGGGGTAGAAAAATTTTCTGGTTAAAAGGTGGAAAATGGATGTATTAGATCATCCTTTGGATAAGGTCGTTTATTGCAGAGCCCCGATACCCAAGTTCGCCGCCAGCACCAATGTGCCTTGTTATGGAGCCCTTAAACCCTCCGCTTGGAGGGGTGAGCCTGAATGTTCTCTTTATCGGCTCTGGGACTTTGCCCTCCTCCGTTATTCGACCTGCGAGGTCCTCAAAAGTGCCCATGCCAGCCCTCTTGACGGACTCCTTTGTTAGCCTCTCATCTCCAACGAGGCGGCCCCTTTTCTTTAAAAGGTCAATAAGGGACTCCTTTGTTATCTCGCCCCACGTAATATAGTCCGCTGCCTTTTTTAGCATACCGATGTTGGAAGGGGTATCGGTGATCAGTGCTGCGTTGTGCTTCCTCGGAAGGTTGAGGCGATTCATGGTATCAAGCAGCTCGGGGGCTATCCCCATACGACCTCTGATCCTTATTACTAGATAGAGTTTCATCTGTTGCACCTCACTGCTTGAACCGATAAGTGTTCTTGAGTGCCTCATAGACCGCTCCAGCAAAGTTGATGGTAGTCCTAGTCTCGCCTCTAGAAACAACCCAGCCATCCTTTATGCCTGCGAAGGTGAGAAGGGTCTTGGCAACGGCTCCGCCCACGAGTCCGATTCCCTTTGGGGCCGGGATCAGGGTCACAGTCACGCTTCCGCTCTTTCCAGTCACTTTAAAGGGGAGGCTGTGTGGTTGGCCGCAGGGGCACTCCCAGTTCCCACACCCCCTCCTTACAGGGGTGAGATTAAGTTTTGCGTCCGCTATCGCTTTGTCTATGGCGAACCTCATCTGCTTTGCCTTTCCGATGCCGACGCCTATGTAGCCGTCGCCATTTCCTACGACAACCCCGATCTTGAACTTTGTTATCTCGCCAGCATCGGTCTGTTTTTGGACAATGCTAACGTCGAGAACCTCGTGCTTCATATCTGGTAGCAGCGCGTCCACTATCTCAGGTTCCTTAATTGGTATATTCTGCTCAAATACATCCTTTATACTGGTAATCTTGCCTTCCAGCACATGCTTACCTAAGGTCGTTCGCGGTACCCATTGAGTTTGTTGGTATGCCAATCTACTTCACCTTTTTAGAGATAGTTCCCCTAACCCCTTGGAAGTGCTCCACAAGTTTCTCAGGGGAGATTTTACCTGAGAGGTATTGGGAGAAGTAACTCTGATACTTAGTCGGATCCTCCTTCTGAAGCTGTTCTGCATGCTTTGTGATGTGGGAGCCGCTGATGCGCTCCTCCTTAGGCAGAACCTTCTCGTCGTGTGGAATCTCGAGCCCAGCGTCGATTGCGCCCTTTAGCGCAGCTAGAAGCCGGTTCTCCTTGGTTATCACATAACCGTTGAGATCCAGGATTGCAAACTTGAGCCCCTTACCAACTGCCCTCGCACCTAACAGGAAGCCCGCAAGATAGGCCGCTGGGAGGTTGCCCGTTCCGCCCTTCCAGCCATAGCTCTTAAGTTCAGTTGTGCCTGCGTGTTCCAAAACTCGGTCGCCCTCGATCTTTGCCTCGACCAGCTGAAGGTTAATGTGCTTAATAGTCTTCCTGACGACTAACCTAAGCTTTCGACTGGAGATTAGCTTTTTTCTAAGATGATAGTCTGTCCTACCTTCTCGCCTTCTGCGGAAAGTAACCTTATAGATAGTACCTTTGGCCAATCTTTTACCTCCTCGCTAAGTTGTGCTCCTCTATGTAGGCCTTTAGTTGCCTTTTATCATGGAATGCGCCACCCTTTGCCTTGAGGTAGAGAGCCCTATAAACGGTAGGAGTGATTATTTTCCTTCTGCGAAGCAGGCGCAGTAAATCCCTTATGGATCTTATTCTGTCGATCCACTCATCTCCGATGACTGGACCTTTGCGTGTTCCTGGTCCCTTTCTTAGCCCCTTCCTCTTCTGCTGGTGAGCGTGCCTCCACCTCCCCCTGCTCACGCCGAGCTCGGGGCGAGCCTTTATTGCGCCGTCATGTATTAGGGCGCGTATGTCATCGCGTGTAATTGCTATACCGATATCCTCGAATCGCTCAGGATCCATCCATACCCTGCCCTCTCCGATTTTTAGTACGTCTGATGCTAACCTCTTCTGAATCTTAAGGCTCATCTGCGCGCTTCCTCCTTCTCAATTTGCGCCTCTTCCTTTTCTGCTGACCACTCCTCTATCTCTTTTACTTCGGCCTCCTCCTTCTCAACCTCTTTTAGAGGCTCTTTCCTTTCTTTTTCTATTTCTATTTCCTCTTCTTCTTTCTTCTCTGCCTTCTCTGAAGGGCGCCTGTTGATAACCTGAAGCTTCAGCTCCTCCGCCTTTCTGAGGATCTCGAGGCGCTTCCTCGTCCCAACTGCTGCTGCGATCCTTACAGCCTCCAAATTAGGATCCACCGCAGTCAGATCCACGGCCCTGTATATCATGACCTCGTGCTTCCCTGAGGAGGTAAGGCCTCTAACAAGGACCGGCCCCCGATATCCGGTCTCAACGATAGCGGCTCTGCTCATCTTCTTAAGGCGCATCTTGGATCGTGGGCCTTTGCTGCTCCTCCATTTATCTCCAAGACGCGGGAACCTGTGGGTCTCCGACCTCTTAAAGTCGGGTCTTTCGGATGAGATCTTTTTCCTAAGCTTAAGGGCCTTGCTGAGCTTCTCAGGTCTATGCTTTGCCATATTACTACCTCCTCCCCGCGAGATAGACGCCGTCCTGGAAGACCCTTGGATCCAACTTCTTTACGTGAGTTGCCGTATGGATGTTCGCGGCTGTCTGGCCCACCTCTTCCTTGTCTATCCCCTCTAGGATCAGCTCGTCTCCTTGAACGGTGACCTTGACGTTGCCCAAAATCTTGGCCACCCTCTTCGACCTTTCGCCCATGAAGTTCTCTATCAGGACGTCCTTTCCTGCAACCTTCACGGTTATTGGAAAGTGGGCGTAGATGACCTTCATGTTATAGACGTGCCCCTCGGTCACTCCCTTGAACATGTTTCGGATATGCGACGCTATGGTACCCACCTCTGCGGTGAGGCGCTTCCCTTTGCTTGGGGACTCTAAGATTATCTCGCTATCCTTCTTAGAGATTTTCAACTTTGAGTGGGCAAAGTCCCTTGAGATCTTGCCCTTCGGGCCACAGACCGTGACCACCATTCCTTCGACGGAGACCTCGATGCCCTCTGGGGTTTTGATCGATTCAGAAGCGTAAGCAGACATCGCTCTTCCCCCTAATAGACGTAGGCCATTAGTCTCCCGCCCACCTTGTTGGCGATGGCTTCTTTATGCGTGAGTATTCCCTTGGAGGTCGTCAAGATAAGGAAACCAATATCCTTGGCAGGGAGGTACTGGTGCGCCCAGTCTTCTAATTCATTGTAAGAGACCGAGTAGTAAGGCTTGATCACGCCGCATTTGTTGATCCTGCCCAAGAGCTGGATCCTCAGCTTTCCAAGCCTTCCATCGTCTATAAACTCAAACTCGCCTACATAGCCTGACTTCTGGAGAACCCTTAGCACGTTAGCTATGAGCTTGGGGGCCGGTGTGACGATGCACTCGCTCCTACCTCTCTCCTCACTATTCATTATGTTGACGAGCACGTTCGCGAGAGGATCCTGAACCCACATTTTATCCACCCCTAGAGATACTTCTTGAAGCCGAGCGTCTCCGCGGTCTCGCGGAAGCATTGCCTACACAGATTGAGACCGTATCTCCTTATGATCGAGCTGCCCTTTGAACCGCAGCGTTTGCAGCGCCTGCTGCCCTTTCCAAATTTTCTTTCTTTAGCGCGATGATACTTACCCATATCTTTAACTCTCCGTCTCCAATTTTATCCCGTATCGATCCTTTAGGAAGGAGATCGCCTCCCCCCTTTTTACCCTGTGATCCAAGCCAATTTTACCTGGGCGCATCATCCTCCGGGCAACCCTGTACCCAGGCCTCTCAAGAACTATGCAGACATTCATGCCGAATATGCCAAGGGTCGGGTCATACTTCGTGCCTGGTATGTTGATATGCTCAGCTATACCGAAAGAGACATTCCCATAGTTGTCGAAACAGCTCTCCTTGATCTTATTCCTCCTTGAGTCGAAGGCACGTCTCAGAAAGTCATCAACTGCCGGCCCTCTTAGCGTCACAACGCATCCGATGTTCTCTCCCCTTCTGACTCCAAAGTCCCTCACCGCCTTCTTCGCCTTTCTAGGACAGGGCTTTGATCCCGTGAGGGACTTGAGAACTGCCATTGCCTTTTCTAGCTTCTCCCCGCCTTCACCTATACCCATGTTCACTACAACTTTACCTATCCTTATCACCTGCATGGGGTTCAATTGGCCGCTCGGGGCGGCTTTAGCACCCTCGGACATTCTACGCCACAGCTCCACTGATATTTATGATTGGACTCCCCATACCTATCGGGAATAGATACTTAAGCGTGACGGTATTCTCAACATCGCCAATCATGACCTTTGCGAGTCTGTTGGGGCCCCTCGTGTCGGGGGTCTCCTTCAGTGTCCCATGCTTTCCGATGTTCGTCCCGCCTATTATCGAGACGAAGGCGTCTGGTTCAAGAGGTATGGATTCCATTACCTGACCGTCTGGAAGAGAGACCTTTAGGACATCGAAGATCTTATACCCAACTTGGAGGTTGAAGGGGTCCTCGACCTTTATTATGGAGGACCTTCCGTCGTGGAAGTTCAGTTGAACTTTATTGCCCCTAAGTATCCGCTTGCCAGTCAGCCTGACCAGTTTGAAGGTAGCTTCCTCTGGCGCGATTTTTACCAGAGCCAGCCTGTTGATGCGGTCAGGCAGAATCCTGTAATACTCCTTGGCAGGCTTAAGGTAAACGACGTCCATCAGACCCACTGGGAATTTGTGGTTAGTCCTCACCTTTCCGTCTATCAGCACCTTGCCCTCTGCCAGGATCCTCTTCACCTCACTCAACGTCTTCGCGTACTTGAGGATGTCCCTCAGTAGAATACCCAATGGTATACACCAGGAGATCTGATGAGGACCCGGGGCCGGGCGAATGGTGAACTCGTGCTCCTTTATCATTATAGGCCAGAACCGAGGAGCCGGATAGGTTTTTAGATGTCTTTTCAAGAAGAGTTCCTCCTACTTTTTAGATTTCAACTCGAAGAGTTGCTTCCTTCTCTTATCGGAGAGGTCCAACTTTGTGATGGTTACCTTGGATGGTGATATCTTCACGAGCTTGTTAGTGCCGTCCATCTTTTTTATGTTCACACCCTCAACGGTTATTTTATTCCTTGGCATGATCAGGGAGATAACCTTGCCTTCATGGCCCTTGTAGTCGCCCCTTGAAACAAGGACGGTATCACCCTTCCTCAAGGAGGCTGTCTTGAAGCCATATTGTGTACTCAAGTCCTTTGAGAGCGGAGCGCGCATCATCCTGGCCCTCCTGTTGAGGGACGCGTTCATTTTTCGTTGGACTTTTGGTTTAGTGCTGGTCAACCATAACACCTCATATAATCATGGATGAGAGACCCGCTACCTTCGGCCACCTCTCCGCAGCCTCCCTCGCTACAGGTCCCCTGATCTCGGTTCCCTTGCATTCCCCTTCCTCGGTCACTATTACGCCAGCGTTGTCCTCAAACTGTATCCAGGTTCCGTCGGCCCTTCTGAATGGCTTCCTCTGTCGGACAATGACGGCGTGGAAGATCTGGTGCCTCGTCTCAGGCGTCCCCTTCTTGACGGAGACGATGACCTTGTCGCCTACGGCGGCACTTGCAAGCCTTCGTATCCTGCTCTTTACGCTGGGCACGCCTATAATCATGACGAACTTAGCTCCGCTGTTGTCAGCACAGGCTATTATCGATTCATTATGCAGGCCTGCGCTGATCCCTGGGCGGTAAGTTATTCCTCCACCTAGACCCTTCCCTCTCTTCGCCATCTTAGATGCCACCAGCTTTCTCAACGACCACGAATGAAACTGTCTTACTGAGAGGCCTGCATTCGGCTATCTTGACGTTATTACCCCTCGCAGCCCCAACGCAGGGTGGGTTATGGGCGTGTATCTTTGACCTCTTCTTGCCATACCTCTTATACTTCGAGAAGTATTGTAGGAAATCGATCTGAACGACGACGGTCTTGTGCATCTTGTCGCTGACCACCTTGCCCGTGAGCGCGTTCCCTCTTGTTGAGAGTGAGCCATGAAACGGGCAGTTCACGTCATTGCATGAACTGATTTTAGTCTCCTTGAGGGCTTTTGACATTTAGTATCTCCTTCTTTGAAGTCTCTTCAGCCTTTCCTCAGGACTGAAGGCTATTGTTTTACCGTCTATTGACACCTCATTGGGAATATAAAATGTAAATTTTGAGATGCGCTTAGGTATCAATTTATCACCGTCTGTTGTTGAGATTAGTAGCGTTTTGGCGGTCTCATCGATGACCCTCCCCTCAACACCTATTTGAGTAAGGTCGGTTGAGGACGCTACCCGTACCTCAAGACCTACAAGGTTGTGATACAATACATTTGAGGTGTTCACCTTCATTCCTCAGCATCCTCCTTCTCATCAGCTTTCTCTTTCTTTTTTCTCTTCTCCGCTCTTGCAGACCTCTCTACTTTATTAATCCCTAATTCCTCCTCCCTTTTCACGGTGTGGAATTTTGCTATTGTCTTCCTGAGCAAATGTATTCTGGCAGGGTTCTCAAGGGATCCGCCCATAGCCTTCATGGCCATCATTTTCGAGAGCTCGACCTTGAGCTCGGAGAGCTTCTTACCCCGCTCCTCCTTGCTCATTTTTCTTATCTCGCCGACCCTAAAGATTGCCATCGTTCATCACTCCGCAACCTTTGGTGCGGCCTCAACAACACTGATGTCGTCGATGGTCTTCACTGGGAGGTATATGCTAACCTTTATCCCGAATGCGCCTGGCTTTAGCAGGACGTAGGTGACTGCAGTGTCCACGGCGTACTTCCTTGGCTGACCGGCCTTCAGTATGGCCCCGAACTTGAACTTCTCGTAACGTGACCTCTCCGTTGAAAGTTTGCCGCGGATGACGATCTCCGCCCCTCTTGCACCAGCCTCGGATATCTGCCTGAGGGCTATAAATGCCGCTCTTCTGAAGTGGATGCCTCTCTCCAGAGCCGAGGCGACCCTACTCGCCATGATTCTGGCGTTGAGTTCAGGGCTCTGCACTGGGATTACTGCTATTTGGGGGTTCTCTAATCCGTACTTGGTTTCTATGGTATGCGCGAGATCGCGGATAGTTGCTCCTTGCCTGCCTATTACCATTCCTGGTCGTTCAGCGTAGATTACAACCCTGTTTCCTAGAGGTGTTTTCTGGAAGTCAACCCCCGCGTACCCCGCTCGTCTAAGTTCATTTTTTAGATAATTGTCAATGATCATGTTTTTTGTTGCTTTATTTATGAAAAATTTCATGACGCTCATGCCCCAACCTCCTCAACGACTATCTCGACATGGGTGAGTGGGTGGTAATATGGGGTGGATCTACCGAATGCCCTCTGAATATAGTTCTTCAATTGCATGGCAGCCTGTGCGCAGGCGTGGCGTATCCGCAGACTCTCCGTATCCAGTCCTTTGTTCTCAGCATTGGCCTTAGCATTTTTAAGCACATTGATGATCTCGGATGAGGCTTTCACAGGATACCTACCTGAAGGTATGCCGAACCTGGCAGCGATCTCTGAGTGATGAGGGACGTTCTTCTTGAACCTTCTGTAGGGAACACCCTCCTTTTTCTGGGTTACGCGCTCCAAATATGAGATGGCATCGTCCAGTTGCATGTGCCTTATAGTATTACAGATCTCCCTGGCTTCTTTAGGCGAGATGTGTAAATCTCTTCCACTCGCCTTTGCCATTCTGTCAGGGTCGACCTTTACCGTTGAATACCCCCATTCAGGCATTATTCACACATCCAATTTACCTTGACTTGTTGAATCGCAAGTTTACAACTTGGGAGGGCTATAAAAAGGTTTTTGCAGAAAGAGAAAAAGAGGAAAAACAGATTTATTTCAAGGGTACGAACATGGAGCTCCTTGTTGCTTTCAGACCTGGGGCACCATGGGTTACCTTGCCGCAGGTAATTGCGAACTCGCCGAGGTACCTTCCTATCATCTCGGGGAGGATCTCCACAGGTGTGAATTCCTTTCCATTGTGGACGGATATGGTAAGACCAACCATCTCTGGAAGGATTATCATGTCCCTGCAGTGCGTCCTTATGATGATCTTCTTGCTCTTTGAACTGGATGTCTTGACCCTCCTTATTCTCTCAAAAAGGGCTCTCTGCGCTGGGGTAAGACCCCTTAGCAGGGATCTCCTCTGCCTGCTCGGGAGCAGCTTTATGAACTCGTCCATTGGTATCCCCATTAGCTGCGAGATCGTATACCCGCGGTACGTGAACTCTCTTGACGTATCCATTCCTCCAAATTATCTAGATCACTTCTTCCTTCTTCCGGTTCTTCTCGAGGCGATTATTCCCACCTTCTGTCCTGGAGGAGCGCTTCTTTTAACTGGTCGCCCGCCTGTCGGGTGTCCACCGCCTCCGTGTGGGTGTGCGTAGGGACTCATTGCCTTTCCGCGTACCCTCGGATATTTCACGGACCTTGCCTTGAACTTGTGGTAACTAACGCCAGCCTTTAGCATGGGCTTTTCAACAATGCCCCCAGAGGCAACTATACCCACAGTGGCTCTACACATGTTATCGAATGGCTTTACAAGTCCAGACGGGAACTGGACCAAGACATTGCCCGCAGAATGGGAAACAAGCGTTGCATATCCGCCCGCGGATCTTACGTAACGGCCGCCGTCGCTAGGTTTGCCCTCGATGTTGCAGATCAGTGTCCCTTCAGGAATTTTCATGAGTGGGAGGACGTTCCCCACGTCTGAGAATGATCCAGCGCCGAAGCATATCTTCTGTCCCACGAAGGCGCCCTCTGGGGCAACCATCAATGAGGTTACGCCAGATTTGTTCCTCACGATCGCTACCGGAGCACCCCTGCCAGGATCATGAACTATGTCCTTAATCATGAACTCTAAAGAGGAGGTCTTCTCTTCTGGGAGGATCGGATGGTACTTTACTCTCCCTATCCTGTTCCATGACGGAGCCTTGAAGACGGATCCTCCTCGACCTCTTCTCTGCAGAACCTGTCTCTTTCCCATTTTATCTCACCTACAGTAAACCTATCTTTGTTGCCAGCTCCGAGGCACTGAACTCCTTCTCGAGCGCCACGATGGCTCTCTTCTCGCCCGAAGTGTTGATGTTCGTGTTGACGGTCTTTACCTTGACGGCGTAGAGCTTCTCGACGGCGTGCTTGATTTCGTTTTTGTTTGCCTTAATGTCTACTATGAACGTGAGCTTGTTCTCCTTCTCTACCCTCTCAAGGGCAGACTCTGAGGAGACTGGCCTTACTATCAGATCATGAGGTTCCATTTTGGTTCACCATCTAGCTGAATATTTCATCCAATCTCTTGAACGCAGACTCTGTCCAGACTGTAAGCCTTCCAGGATGACCTCCCGGCGCTAGTCTCTCAACGTTCAGCGAGCCGACCTCTGCAAAGTCCATGCCCGGGAAGTTCCTAGCGGCAAGCCTGACCGGAGGGTTTAGCTCGTCGGTAACCAGAAGTATGGACTTTGGTCTTATCCAGCGCCTTCCGCGGTACTTTCCCTTTCCGGGCCTCTCCTTTATTCCTCTCTTGGCTCGGATGGCATCCTCCCAGAGGGAGAGATTCTTGAGGATTTCTCTGAACTCTGAGGCCTTGTTGAGGCTCTTTATCTCGTCGGACACGACAATGGGAACGTCCAGCTTTTCTTTAAAGGCGTGACCCCTGCCAGCCACTATCTCTTTCAAGCCAGTGGCAGCAATAGCTGATTTCAGTGCTAGAAGCCGCTCCTTTTCGTTAATCCTCTCGTGGTGTATCTTCTCGAGCCTCTCAGGAAATGCGCGCCTCCCACCTATTACGTTGGGGACAAAGGCGGCAGGTCCTCCACCCTTAACGCGCGGAACTCTGGCAAGGTCTAGACCCACGCCCAAGCTCTTCGCGCTTGTCCTCTTTCCAGCCATGGGATCCCTGCTCTTTGGTTGAATCCTAGCGGTCAGTATGGAGTTCACGGCTCTCCGTATAAGGTCAGGTCTGACTTCGTTTGTGAAGACGATAGGAAGCGGGACTTGCTCCTTCACGCCACCATCCAAGGAGTAAACAGGCACGGTTCTCGTCTCAGTTATTTGCTCTGACATCACTACACCCCTTGTTTTGATGCTAGGCTGACGGTTACTATCTTCGGCGGTTCGACCTTGGGCGCTCTCGCCCTGACTGGGTATCTGAACCTTATCAGCCTCTTTGTGGGACCTGGAAGGGTGCCACTTACCAAGATGTGGTCACCCTTTACGGGGCCGTAGTGCAGGAATCCACCAGCGATATTAATCTCCGACGGGTTCTCGCCGATCTTTAGGATGAGCTTGTTGTACTCGGTCCTCTGGTGGAAGCCCATCTTGCCAGGTCTCGGGACCGTGAACATCCCGTGCGGCTTTGAGGGACTGATGGCTCCAACAACCCTGTGGCCCTTCCTGTGCTTGTGCCAGTTGGGCAGGATCTTCACGCCGAATCTCTTGACGGCGCCAGCGAAGCCCTTGCCCTTGGTTACTGCCGTTACGTCCAATACCTGGCCCTCTGCGAAAAAGTCCTTGGCCCTAATCTCCTTACCCACTATGCCCTTGATGTAATCGTAAGCAGCATGTACATCGTCCCCGCTTACCTTTATCTCAAGGACTTCGGGAGTCTTCTTGTCAACGCCGGTCTTGTTCGGCTGGGTTAATGCCAAAACCCTTAGCTCTACAACATTCTGGAACTTTGACTCTACCAACGCCTGAGCTTTGACAGGATCGTAGTCCTTGGGAACCGTTAACCTCCTCTCCGCGTACTTGGGAAAGGACTTGAGGAGAACCTCTCCAAGCGTCTTAAGACCCTTTGGTGACTTGGAGTAGGCCCTGTAGCCATAGACGTAAATTGGAGGGACCTCTACTACGGTCGTCTCCTTCACAACCTCCCTCCCGAAGAGCGGACTCTTTGGCTTGTTATCAACCATGACGAGGTGAGTCGTGCCCACCTTGTATCCAGCAAAACCAAGCAGTTTGGGAGCGCCGCCTACGGTCGGCCATGTCCTTACCCTGCCGGTGATGCGTCTGGCGCGTACCCTAGGATAATACATCAAAGAGCCTCTTCGTGGCGCGCTCTTACTCTTATGCCCCAACGGTAACCCTCCCTCCAAATTGGCTTGTGATTAGCAGTATTGCTCAAATATATTTCTATTGCTTTCAGTAGGGATTTGTTCTTTAACTTATCGGTCTTTCGGCGCTTGGATCATGACGTGGATTCTATAGACGAGAGAGCGGCGAGCGATATCATGACTGCCTCCTCTGTCCTAACGGTTGCGGTGCCCTGGTCTGGGATGGTATTAACCACAAGGTCTGCCAGATCCTCGATATGGGTGCCTTCCCTTTTAATTGTCTCGTGAAGGCCCTCGGCAGGTGAGCCGAAGAGAAGAGCAACGTGAATACTCTCAGAGAGAGCCCTTCTCAGATCTGCCGCTACTGAGGTAAGTGGAAGGCCTAGCCTCGATGTGGCGATTGAAAAGTCGTACCTATGCGACGAGAGAAGCTGCGCAAGACCTTTGAACTCCAGAATGACTTTGTACCCCCAGTAGTACGGGACTTCCTCCTTTGAAGAGGGAAGCCAGAAGCCGCTGACCAGTTTCAAAGTCACCCTTCTGTTTATGGGCAAGGGCAACGGACATTCCACCGGACTTCTGAAGCCTATATCTACAATTGAGGAGTTGGCACCTGACTTTAGGACGAATCCCTCCCTGAAGGAGGAGTTTGTTGACTCAAGGGGGTGGTGGGGGGTCCGTAGCGGAGGGATGAGCCCGGCGTACTTTAGGTTCCTCGAGAGTGGGAAGAGCCTCTTCCTGAGGTACTGTGGGGTCTCGGCATACGAGAGTAGATCCCTTATGAGAAAGGCGTCCTCCCTGTTCGCCGCGGTCGGGTCCCGGTAAACAACTATCCCATCCACCCTGAATATGGATGCTGCCCTCGCTATCTGTCCGACCTTGGAAGTTTTCTCAAAGAGGCTTGGAACGTCGGATAATATTGAGATGGGAATGAAAATTGTGATGGAGCTCTTCCTTTTCGGTATCATGGCTTATTCGCTCTACTTCTGTTGCGGCTGTTGCTGTTTCTTCTTCTCCTCTTTAGTAACAGGGCTCAGGAGAGTAGTCTTCTGGCGACCTCCCATCCTTACCACCTCATATCAGATCAGAAAATGCGTGTAACTATAAAGCTTATCTCTCCCTGGGGCGTAATGGTACTTGGCCGATGATGAATTTGCCGAGTTCGCAGAGCTAAAAGCGATGTAGAAACAACTTTGCAGAGGCCAAATATGGGGTATAATAAATTATGACGTCAAGTGACAAGGATCTGGCTAGAATATTGAGGTATGCAAAGTCCCACTGCAAGGACAAGTGCCCAGCCGATAGGGACCCGGAGGTCTGTTTAGCGCTGGTTGAGCTGTGCAGAGCGCTTAATGTGGAGCCGCCTGCCTGCGTTGAGGAGACAAACGGCTTGGCCAAGAGCTACTTTTTAGCCAAGATCAAGGAGATCGAGAGGAGGAGGGGCAAGCCAATCAAGGAGGTCTTGAAGGAGTTTACCTCGGCTGGAATAAAGAACTTTGAGGAGAACATAGACAAGATTGAGGGGGAGTTTGCGCTCAAGGCCATTAAGGCGATAGATGAGAGGGCAGCCGAAAGGGCGGGATAATGCGAATAGTGATGACTGTAGCTCTGATCTTTCTTTTCCTGTTTTCCTTTAGGTAAAATATTTTAAGAGATGAGGCTAATCAACTCTTTAGTAAGTATAGTCATGATCATCCGGAGGAGGGTTCATTGCGAGATTCTGGGGATCCGCTGAGAAAGATGGACAAGACCTACTCGCCCCGCGCGGTTGAGGAGAAGTGGCAGGGCAGCTGGCTCACCGACGAGTTCTATCAGGTTTACAGGTTCAAGAATGACGGAAGGCCAGTCTTCGTAATAGACACGCCACCTCCTTTCACATCCGGGGAGCTGCACATAGGTCACGCATACTGGAACATTATCAACGACACCCTAGCCAGGTACAAGAGGATGTGCGGCTTCGATGTACTCCTCCCGCAGGGTTGGGACTGCCAGGGACTGCCCACCGAGCTTAAGGTCCAGTATAAGTGGAAGATTTCTAGGGAGGACCGGAAGCTCTTCAGGGAGAAGTGCGTCGAGTGGACAGGCAATATGATAAAGAGCATGAAGCAGACGATGACGAGGCTCGGCTACAGGCCCGACTGGGAGCGTTATGAGTACCGGACGATGGATAAAAGCTACTGGAAGGCTGTCCACGAGTCGCTCCTTATGATGTACGAGAAGGGACTTATCTACAGGAAGGAGTTCCCCGTCCACTGGTGCAGCAAGTGCGGGACGGCGCTCGCTCAAGCTGAGGTCGGTTATGTCCAGAAAGGGGGGAAACTCTACTACATCAAATTCAAGTCTGGTGATTCAGACATAGTTGCCGCGACCACGAGACCAGAACTACTTAACGCCTGCGTGGCACTAGCAGTCAATCCCGAAGACGAGAGGTACACAGATCTGGTCGGCAGGGAGGCTGAGGTTCCAGTTTTCGGGCAGAAGGTCAAGATACTTTCAGACGATGGCGTGGACCCGAACTTTGGCACTGGCATTGTCATGATATGCACCTACGGCGATGAGCAGGACATAAAGTGGCAGCAGAAGTACAACCTGCCGATAGTGTTGGCGATCGATGAGCATGGCAGGATGTTGAACGCAGACAAGTACACGGGGATGAAGGTTGCGCAGGCTAAGGAGGTGGTGGTAGAGGATCTCGAGGTGTCGGGTCGGATAGCCAAGACAGAGGAAATGATGCACAATGTGCTGACTCACACAGAGAGGGCGGACTGCATGACGCCTATAGAGTTCCTTGTCAAGGACCAGTGGTTCATAAAATCCAAAGAGTTCAAGTACAGGGTACTAGAGGAGGGCGCAAAGATGAAGTGGATCCCCAAGTTCATGAGCCAACGCCTTGTTGACTGGGTCAACAGTATAGAGTGGGACTGGCTCATATCTAGGCAGCGCATCTTCGGAACGCCCGTTCCATTCTGGTATTGCAAGAAATGTGGTGAAATAATACCGCCCAAGAAGGAGGACCTTCCGGTTGACACGACGATCCAACAACCGCCGGTAAGTAGATGCCCCAAGTGCAACGGGACAGAGATCGAGGGAACGACGGATGTCTGTGACGTCTGGGTGGACTCCAGTATAACCCCGCTTATCATCTCAGGCTTCTTCACTGATAGACAGAGGTTCAAGCGGACCTACCCGTCGGACTATAGACAGCAGGGTCACGACATAATTAGGACCTGGTTCTACTACACGACACTTAGGTGCATCATGCTCACAGAGAAGGCTCCTTTCAAGGGCGTTTTGGTTAATGGGCACATCCTCGGTCCTGACGGGTCAAGGATGTCCAAGTCAAAGGGGAACGTGATAATGCCAGAGCAGGGACTGAATGAGTACGGCGCCGACGCCATAAGGCAGGCGCTTCTTTTGCTGACTTTAGGCTCAGACTTCCCGTTCAAGTGGGAACCTGTTAAATACGGCAAGTCCTTTCTGCAAAAGGTCTGGTCGTCTGTAAGGTTCGCAGAGGGGTTCTTCACGGAGCTTTCTTACGAGTCTGAGTTAGAGGGGCTGGAGGACGTTGATAGGTGGATCCTCTCAAGGCTGAGGGAGACCATCACAAAGACAGTGGAGACCATGGAGGGCTTTCAGTTCCACGTGGCGATTGACACACTCCAGAGATTCTACTGGCACGACGTATGCGACCAATACGTAGAGGCCGTCAAGCCAAGGCTCTATGCGCCGAGGACGCAGAAGAGCCAGAGGGCTGCAAAGAACACGCTGTACAAAGTAATATGGACCTTCTCCAGGCTTATTGCCCCCATTTGCCCCCACATAACCGAGGAGATCTACCAGAAGATTTTCAGGGAGAGGGAGGGGCATATATCTATCCACGCTGCTCCCTATCCAAGGATCGAGGAGGTGCCCGCGGTGGATGGAAATGTCGGTGAGGTGGTGATAAGGGTGATTGCAGAGCTGAGATCGAGGAAGGTTGAGGGGCAGATCGCCCTCTCGGCAGAAGTTAAGGGGGCATACATACAGGGCGATAAAGATACACTAGAGATCTGCAAGGAGAACGAGTGGCTGATCAAGGAGGTCCTTCATATAAAGGAGGTCCAATACGGCGAAGGTGAGCTGAAGACAGAGCTGAAGAGAGATTAGCCATGTGGAGAAGGATATCCTCATTCCCATTGAGAGGCGTGGAGGGGCGGCTGAGAGCACACATGAAGCTCGTGCTTATGGCTACGGAGCTTCTGAGGGACCTAATTGAGGGCTGCATAAGCTACAACTGGAGCGTAGTGCAGTCGGTTGCCGAGAATATCGCCATGACAGAAAGGGAGGCAGATGACGTGAAGAGGGGGGTGGAACTCCACCTCTATAGTGGAGCCCTTTTCGTCGGGCTCAAGGAGGACTTCTTAAGGTTGGCTGAGGCCATAGATCAGATAGCCGATAAGGCAAAGGATGCCTCTAGGGCATTAGCATCGAGGCAGCCTAAAAAAGTAGAGATGGATGAGCTGGAGGAATGTCACGCCAAAGTCAGGGAGATAGTATCCGGAACCGTGGAGATCGTAAAGATCTTGGAGAGGTCGATCGAGATGATGAGCAGGAACTCGAAGGCCTCCCTCCAGCTCGCGCACGACGTTGAGAAGTTCGAGGAGAAGCTGGACGACCAGAAACTCGAGGCACTAAAGTATCTCACTAAGAAGGAAGGGAACGTCTCTACATTAACTTATCTGCAGGCGAGGGACTTCATCTTCCTCTTGGATATGGTGGCAGATGCGGCCGAGGAGGCCTCGGATGTTATCACCGCAATGATCGTGAAATCAGGAGCCTAATTGAGCATATGTCATTGCTACTCATCGTCCTGACCGCGATTACGCTCGGGATGACTGGGGCAAACAATGCGAGCAACTCGGCTGGAACTGTCGCAGGTTCCAAGATCGTGTCTTACCGGAACGGGATACTCATCTTTGTGGCTGGACTCACCATGGGCGCAGTGCTTGAGGGAGGAAAACTATCAGGAGCCATCCAAGGTGGGGCGCTGGCGGGAGGGTTCGGGACGGATTCCTTACAAATAATAATGGGTGTAACGTTTGCCATGATACTGATAGCCACTGCAGCTCGATTACCCCTTCCCATCACGCAGGCGATATTCGGAGCGTCTATCGGGAGTGGGCTCTACCTAGGCATTCCACTACACCTTGATATCGTGATAATAGTTCTTGCGTCATGGGCGCTCACCCCTTTTTTTGCGGCTATCTTCTCGCTTGCGCTATCTAAGGTGCTCTACCGCTACACAATCAATAGCATGGGAGCAACGGTCGTTATATACGGCGTTCTGACTATCCTGGCAAGCCTCTACACCGCATATGTGTTCGGGGCAAACACTTTAGGTCTCATAATCGGGGTTGTGAAGGACAACCTTGGCTGGCCCGTATCCCTTGCCACGGCAGTAATAGCCACCAGCCTCGGCGGGATAATCGTCGGAGAGAGAGTCTCAAGAACGGTTGGGGAGGGTGTTTCCGGGCTCGGGCCCTCCACAGCATTCGCCTCCCAGATGGGAGGAGCCTTCACCGTGCATATGTTCACGCAGGGCGGCATTCCTGTCTCCATAAGTCACGCGATTATCGGAGGAGTCTCGGGCGGTGGGTTGGCAAAGGGGAGCAAGGCGTTGAGCAGGGAGACGGTGGTAAAGCTGATCATTCTTTGGTCAACGACACCCATATTCTCGCTAATAATGGCATGGCTTCTGCACGCAGTAATCTTTGTGTAGTGGAGAGCCTATCTCAGCAGAAAGTTGGCGTTCGAGAGAGCGACAGAGATCGACCTCTCACCGCCCTCCATTATATAGGCTCCGTGGCCTGGAAGAATGGAGCGAATGTTGATCTCCATTAACCGTTTCAGACTCTTCTTCATCTCTGAGTTACTGCCTCCTGGTAGATCGGTTCTGCCGAAGTAGCCGTCCGCATAGACCGTATCACCGCTGACGAGTAGCCCTTCATTCTCTGAGTAGTAGCAGGTGCTGCCGGGGGTATGACCTGGGGTCGGGATTATCCTTAGACCCAGACCGCCGAGAATGTCCTTGCCCTCGAGTACGTCCCTTACTTCCCACTTGCCTATACAGTCCTTCAGTAGCTTGAGGTCATTTAAGTTGAGGTAGGCAGGTATTCCCATCTTGGATAGCGAGACCACACCCCTGATGTGATCGTGGTGGCCATGGGTGAGGAATACGGCAGCTACACTATCGCTTGGAATGCCAGCAACCTTGAGGTAGGAAATGAGATCAGGGTGCCCGCTGGCATCAAAGAGATAATGCCTTCCGCGCGATTCAGCTACATAGACGTTTGAGGATAAGCTGACCCCGAGAAAGGACTCTTCATAGATGACGAGAAACCGTCCGGCTCTCGAGGTAATTGGCTGCAGCGGAGGCTTTACCATTATCCTTTAGTCACCCCAAGCGGGATCATCCTCGCAACGAGGGTTGCGATGCCCAGCTGGTTGGATACATCCGCCACCCTATCAACGTCCTTATACGCCCCAGGGGCCTCCTCGGCTATGACCCTGATGTTTGCAGCCCTCAGCTGTATACCCCTGCTCTCGAGGTCGCGCTTCACGTCACTACCACTGTATCTCCTTACGGCGGCCATCCTGCTGAGAAAACGACCAGCTCCGTGGGCTGTTGAGCCCCAGCTAAGATCCAGCGACTTTGGTCCACCGACCAAGAGGTAGGAGGCGGTGCCCATGCTACCCGGGATGATCACAGGCTGCCCTACATTCCGGTACTCCTGCGGGATCTCCGGGCGACCTGCCGGGAAGGCCCTCGTGGCGCCCTTCCTATGTACGAAGAGGTTGTGGGTTCTGCCTTCGTAAGTGTGCTCCTCACGTTTTGCCAGGTTGTGGGCAACGTCATATACCAGGCGCATGCCCAGTCTCTCAGGATCAGACTTGAAGGTCTTTTGAAAGGCTTCCCTTGTCAAGTGATTTATGCACTGCCTGTTAACCCATGCGTAGTTGCAGGCAGCGGACATAGCGGCGAAGTAGTCCTTGGCCTCTGGGCTGTTAGCCGGTGCGCAGGCCAGCTCCCTATCTGGTATCCTTATCTTATACTTGGAAACCGCGTGTTCCATGATGTGCAGGTAGTCGCTGCAGACTTGGTGCCCAAGACCCCTGCTCCCCGAGTGTATCATGACCACCGTCTGACCCTCGTGCTCCACCCCGAAGACCTTCGCGGCATGCGGCTCGTAGATCCTGTCCACGACCTGCACCTCGAGGAAGTGGTTTCCGCTGCCGAGAGTACCGAGCTGGCTGGCGCCCCGTCCCTTGGCGTTAGGGGAGACCTTTGTGTGGTCGGCGGTCTTCATCCTGCCCCCCTCCTCGCACCTCCTCGCGTCCTCCTCCCAGCCATAGCCCTTCTCAACCGCCCACTCTACTCCCCGGTCAATAACCTGATCCTGCTGGGCGGTATCAAGGCGTATGCCCCCCTTGCTACCCAGTCCTGAGGGGACAAGGTCAAAGAGGGTATCCACGAGTCTGGAGAGGTTTGGCCTAACGTCTTTCACTTCCAAATTCGTAAGGACAAGCCTCACGCCGCAGTTGATATCGTATCCAACGCCTCCAGGGGATATAATGCCTGTCTCGGAGTCGAAGGCAGCGACGCCACCTATAGGAAAGCCATAACCCTGATGCCCATCGGGCATGGTTATGGAGAACTTCAATATTCCAGGCAACTGCGCCACATTTACGCATTGCGTAAGTGTGAGGTCCTCGCTCATTTTCTGGAGGAGTGTCTCGTCGGCATAGACTCTGCCAGGTACATTCATCCCCGGTTTGAAGGTCTTGGGAATCTCCCATATGTTATCTTCAACTTTTTTCAGCTTAATCCCTGTACCTCTACTCTCACTCATGAATACTACACCCTGCCTGTTCGATATAGATATACTGACATAGGTTTATAAATCGCAATTAGATGGAGGCAGATCAGATGTCCAGGACGAAATATGCCTCCCAGCGATCATCCTCCTGAGAGATCTGCATCAGCGAGTAGGTCATGGCCTTGACCCCCACCTTTTGACCGTGAATAGAAGGGTCGTACTCCTCGCCGTAGATCTTGGCGCTGAGGGAAGGAGGATGCCTTTTGGTATCGGAAATTTTCACTTTAGCCCTAGATACGGCAAAACTCTTCGCATCGAAGACGTATAGCAAGTGGTCGACCCACTTGTAGAGGAGCTGTTCCAAGTCGTCAGCGTGGATCTCAGCTTTTATGACCATTCTCCCCCTGACGGTGGATCTGTCGATCATCACCTCATATGTTGCTTTAACGGCGTCCTCGAAGATTCCGGCTAGCGAGTTGGACGATACATGTACATAGACGTCAGATATATGATCAAGGTAGGAGTACACCAATCGGTCGCACCACACGAAATTATTGGCGGAGGGAGTTATTGTTATTTACTCATAAAAGAGGTGTTTTACCAATTACAATCACATCTACAGGCAAAGAAGTCAGCACTAAAAATGGAAAAACCATATAAAAGCGAGGCTTTCGTTTATCAATTAAAGCCGGGGTGGCTGAGTGGTTAAGGCGCCGGCCTCGAGATCTTCATAAAGGGACAGGCAAGCCGGTTCCTCTTCGGGGGAGCAAGGGTTCGAATCCCTTCCCCGGCGCCATCTATAAATAATCAATGTGCAGCAGTGTAATTCTCTCTGCAGGAAGGATTACGTTTAACTTGTCGGAATTAAGCAGATTGCCGCACATTAGACGAGTTCTATCTCAATAAAAACATCGTCCGGGACCTGTATCCTCATCATCTGACGCATGGTCCTGTCGTCCGCGTCTATGTCTATTAGACGCTTGTGGATCCTCATCTCCCACTTGTCCCATGTCTTGGTGCCCTCTCCAGCCGGAGACTTCATTGTGGGTACGAGGAGCCTCTTCGTCGGGAGTGGCACTGGTCCTGCGATCTTCACCCCAGTCTTCTCGGCGATTTTTTTTATCTGTGAGCAGACGTCCTCAAGCTTATGGTAGTCAGTGCTACTGAGCATTATCCTTGCTTTCTGGGGCATAAGTTAGGCACCACAAAAAAGGGGTTATTTGGCAAGCGTGGCCTGTTTTACCTCGGTCACAACACCAGCTGCCACCGTGCGACCCATATCCCTGAGGGCAAACCTGCCGAGCGGCGGTAGGTCGGTGTAAAGCTCTATAGCAAGCGGCTTTGTAGGCTTGAAGGTTACGATTGCGCTGTCGCCCTGCTTGAGGAAGCTTGGTTTCTCTTCTATTAGCGCGCCTGTCTTGGGGTCGATCTTCTTCTCAAGGTCCAGGAAGGTTGTGGCAACCGTTGCCGTATGAACGTGTAGAACTGGGGTATATCCAGCGGCTATCGCCGTAGGGTGGTACAATACGAAGATCCTTCCCTTAAAGGTCTCAGCCACTGTGGGTGGATGCACGGTATCTCCGCAGACATCGCCTCTATGGATGTCCATCCTACCAATGCCCTTTACGTTGAATCCGACATTGTCGCCTGGTACTGCCTGATCTATCTTCATGTGGTGGGTCTCGATATCCTTCAGCTCACCGCTCTTGTTGGCGGGCATGAAGATTACGCTCATGTTCTTCTTCATGACGCCGGTCTCAACCCTACCCACCGGAACTGTACCTACACCAGTTATTGTGTAGACATCCTGGACAGGTACGCGGAGCGGCTTGTCAATAGGCTTTTCCGGGGCGGAGAAGGTGTCCATTGCCTCGAAAAGTGTCGGACCTGTGTACCACTTTGCATTGGTGCTCTGCTTTATGATGTTGTCACCCTTCCATCCGGAGATTGGGACGACAATGATCGTTGAGGTATCGTAACCGATCATTTTTAGGAATTTCAGCAGACCGTCCTTTACCTCGTTGAATCTCTCTTGACTGTAGACGACTGTCTGATCGTCCATCTTGTTCACTGCGATGACCAACTGGTTGACCCCCAGCGTTTTGGCCAAGAAGGCATGCTCCCTGGTCTGACCGCCTGGACCCATACCGGCCTCATATTCTCCCTTCTTTGCCGAGAGTACAAGGATTGCACAGTCCGCTTGGGAGGCGCCAGTGATCATATTCTTGACAAAGTCTCTATGACCCGGTGCGTCGATGATCGTGAAGAAGAACTTTGGAGTTTCGAACCTCCAGAAGGATAGGTCGATCGTCATATCCCTTTCCCTCTCCTCCTTCAGCTTGTCCCCCAGCCAAGCGAACTTTGCAAATTCTTTTCCTGTTCTCTTGGCCTCCTCTTCAAGAGCTGCGAGTGACCGATCATCGAGACCACCGGCAAGGAATAGCAGATGCCCGACTAATGTGCTCTTGCCGTGATCTACGTGCCCCATAACAAGCATATTCATGTGCTCTTTCTTCTGGGATGACATTTAGTATCTCCTCTCTAAGATGTGTTCTAATTGCCTGTTGAAGTTAGAAAATAGTCAGTTATATATAAAGTTTAGTAAAAACGGAATAGTATTGAGTAGAACACCATGACTAGAAGCATGACCCTTGGAACAAAGGGAGGGTTACCTTGCGGATATAGATATGCGTTCGATCTCTTCCCTCTTCTGGACGGCATAGCTCTTGGTATCATTGTTCGCAGCGAGGACTATCTCCTCGGCGAGGCACTCCTCGATGGGCTTGTTGCTGCTGAAGGACGCGTTCCTCGCTGAGTTGGTTATAAATCTAAGTGCCAGATCGACCCTCCTCTGGGGGGAGGCATCTACAGACTGCGGGTAGGATACGCCGCCGTAGCTGATCCTCGTGACCTCCTCCCTGGGAGCGGAGTGCTCTATCGCCTTAATGAGCGTCTGTAGGGGATTCTCACCTGTCTTCAGGTTGACTAGCTGGAGGGCACCATCAACTATATTCAGCGCGAGGGTCTTCTTGCCCCCATTCTTACCGGGACGCATTACCCTGTTTGCCAGCCTTTCGACTATGTTGACTTTTGCCTTGCCGAAGCGCTTGTGCTCATGCCTCCCGCAGGAGTGCGGAATGAGTATAGGTGAGAGTGAGATGTAATTTTTCAGACCGAGATCCTTGATCTCGATATTCGACGAGTCCCACTTTCCGAAAAGTTTGATCTCGGACATCTCTTATTACCTCACGGGCTTCTGCTTCTTACCTGTCATGAGCGCTTGGAGGGAGACGCTGTTGATCTTTACGACCTTCCATCTTACCCCCGGTAGGTCCCCTAGTGCCTTACCCATAGGACCACCTATCCCTTCGATTATTACCTCGTCGTGTTCATCGACAAAGTTGAGGGCACCGTCTCCGGGCAGGAAGGCGGTTATCTGCTTACCGTTCTTTATCAGCTGAATTCTTACGCACTTCCTCACCGCGCTGTTGGGTTGCCTGCTCTCGACACCAACCTTCTCAAGGACTATACCCCTGGCCTGCGGAGCGCCCTCTAACGGGTCGGCCTTCACATCAAGCTTGAGTTCCCTTCGCTTGAATTGCCGCAGACTCCAGCGGAAGCGCTTCCTCTTCTCGCTTAACTTTCTTCCGGCAAGCAAACCCCTCGGTGATTTTGAACCAGTCATGCAACACACCTTAATGCGGTGTTCGTAATTACTCACGATTATTTAACTTCTTCGGAAGTTAGGAAAATTCTCTAGGGACTCTATACAATCACAACATTGTTGAGATCAAAATGCCGCTTCATGAGGAGCCTTGTTTTCGTAATGTTCTTTCCACTTTTACCAATGGCCATGCCCTTGTCGTGTGGGTCCACAGTCACCTGGGCGGTCGTATTACCTTCGGAGTTCTTGGTTATCTTGATCCCCCTGACCTTGGCTGGGGCTACAATGTTCTTGAGAAACTCCTCGGGGGTCTCGGCGTACTCGACGATCTCGACGTTTCTTCCGATTACCTTCCTCGCCCTTTCTATGTTCATGCCGTTCTTACCGATTGCCAGCCCCATGTCACCAGGGCGTATGACAAATATGATACGATTACCCTCCGTTTCGACGACACAGTCCTTTGCGATGGCTCCTGTTAAGTTCTCCAAGAGAGCAATGAATCGCATCTCGTCCGCGGTGAACCTTATTGTTGGAACACCTTATCCCTCCTCGACTTTTAGGATCGCAGACTCTCCTGGATCGATGATCGTAATCGTGGAGACTGGAAAGGGCTTGCCGCAGATGCCTCCAAGATCCCAGCTCGAGCCAGGGTACTTGTAAATCGGGATGTCGGATCCCGCGACCTGCTTAACCTTTGCGAAGAGGCTCTCGGGCGTGTTGGATGCGATTACTATCAGTTTGGCTTTCTTCTTGTTCGCCGTTTTGAGACCAACCTTGTATCCTATCTCGACCTTGCCGGTGTTCAAGGCGACCTTAAGTTCTCTCGATAGATCCATTCAGGAACCCTCTTTTTCATTTGAGAAGCGCATGAACAGTTCAACTATCCCCGTACCCAATGGTATGGACTGGCCGACTATAACGTTTTCTGTAACGCCCTCCAAGGCGTCCTCCTCTCCATGTGATGCAGCATCTAATAAATGCTTTACGGTAACCTCGAACGCCGCCCTCGCAAGGACGCTCGACTTCTCGCCGCTGACCCCATGCCTGCCTATCTGCCTTATCCTTCCGGTTGCGGTCATTAGATCTGCCACCAAAATCACGTGGCGTACGTCTACGTCAAGACCCTGCTGATCTAGTACCTGGAAGGCCTCCTTTATTATGGCAACCCTTGCCGCCTCTATGCCAAGAACCTCCGCAATCTCCGAGACGTTGTTGGTGTAGATGCGGTGTGGGTCTATCCCTTTTATCAGTAGAACTGCTGCAAGGTTTGATCCGTCGGTGTGAAGGACGTACTCATCGCCCTCCTTTTGGATAAGGACTCTCTTGATCCCTTTTATGCCCTTCAGCCTGAGATCAATTATCCTCTCCCTAAGCCTTTTGATCTTCTCCGGTGCGGTAGTCTCAGGCATAATGACTAAGCTGTTGCCCTCGATCTCCACCCTCCCTATCTTTAGCTTCTCCAACGACTTCGCCACAAAGTCAATCTCTATACCTTTGTCTTGGGCGATTTCCTCATCCAGCTCGATTATAAATGAGGCGTTGGCCATGTCGTACTCCATGCTCTTAGCCACGTTCTCTACGGCTATCCTCTCAATCCTTGCCACGACCTCCTTTGCCTTTTCGAGTCTACCCTTGTGCTCCTCGTCAAGGCGAATTGTCATCGTGGGCGTTGAGGGTATCCTCCTAGCATCAACTATCTCGATGAGACGTGGTAGACCTAGGGTAACATTGAGCTCCCTAACTCCCGCGTAGTGGAACGTCCTAAGGGTCATCTGCGTTCCAGGCTCTCCTACGGATTGGGCGGCCACGGTTCCTGCAGCCTCTCCAGGCTCTATGAGCGCCTTTACGTAAGCCTTGTGGGTCTCCTGAATGATCGACTCTAGCTGCTCCTCACTTAGCCGTAACTTGGAGAGTTTGTCCTTGAGCTGTATGATCAGGCTGTTAGGCAGGACGTTCATGTGGCCCTCGAGTAGCCTTTCAAGGGCAGTTGCCTTGAGTTTCTCCTTTGCCTTGGCTTCCCTTTTTTTACCCTTGGCATTCGCAGCCATTATTGGTGGCTTAGTCTTGACTTCCTTTGGCTTGGTGGCGGCTTTCTTCGTAATTTGTTTTACCTCCTTTGGCTTTGGCTTTGGCTTTACCGTTTTTTTCTTCTCGACTTTCACGTTCTTCTTTGCCACGTTCATTTACCTCCTCCTGCCTCCATGACCCTCTCAATGATCTTATCTATGTTAACGGCCTTGCCGTGGTCACTCTTTGCAGGGTCAACACCATCGTCACCGTACTTGAACTGTATTATCGATCCGTCTGTTCCTCTAACAGTACCGTCGTACTCCACCCTCACGTCCTGAAGGGCGTTTATTAGCCTTCTCTGCATGTATCCGCTCTGGCTCGTCCTTACAGCCGTGTCAACCAAGCCTTCCCTTCCCCCCATAGCATGGAAGAAGAACTCTATAGGGTTGAGTTTGTCCTTGTAGCTGCTGTAGACGAATCCGTGTGCCTCAGCTCCCAGGTCGCCTGGCTTGAAATGTGGGAGGGTCCTATCCTGGTATCCCCTTGTGATCCTCTCACCTCTTACCGACTGCTGACCGACACACGCGACCATATGTGCAAGGTTCATCAGGCTACCCCTTGCACCGGTCTTGGCCATGAGCAGAGCTGTGTTACTGTCCTTGAGGTGCTGACTTGCAACCTCGCCCGCCTTCTCCCTCGCCTCCTCGAGCTCCTGCATTATCTTCGTCTCAAGCGTCTCCTGTAAGGTCCTCCCCGGGAGGCGCTCCAGTAGCCCCTGGTTGTATATCTCTATCAACTTGGCGGTCTTCTGTTCGGCCTCCTCCACCACTGAACCAACCTTCTCCTTCGCCTCGTCTGGGAGCTCCTCGTCGTCAAGACCTATGGTCAGGCCACGGCTGTCGATGTATGACAAGAATAGCTTAAAGGCCTTGTCGATGTATTGCCTGCCCATATCGGTTCCATAGTCCTTTACAAGTCTATGAAGGACGCTCTCCGGTTGGCCTGCACCAATGGATTTCTTGTCTATGACGCCAGCGATGAGTTTTCCGTTCTTGATCACGACATAGGCATCGTTTTTGCACTCCTCCTTTTTACACTGAGGGCACTTCTGGCAGACGTTTGACTTCAGGGTATAGTTGAAGGTCTCCGGCAGGAAGAGGCTTGCAAGCTGCTTGCCGGTCCAACGCTCCTCTGGCTCAGTTGTCTCCGGCGGCGGCATAACCCCGTCGTAGCCAGCGTTCGTGAGTAGCTGGGAAGCCTCCTCCCTAGTGAGGACGGTGCCCTTTCTAGTGAGCATATAGGCGCCGGAGATGTAGTCCTGAATCCCCCCCATTATGGGACCTCCGTACCTTGGGGAGAGGATCTGCTCCTGGACGAGCATGAGGACGAGGGCCTCAGCCCTAGCCTCCTCACTCTGAGGTACGTGGAGGTTCATCTCGTCTCCGTCGAAGTCAGCGTTGTAGGGTGGGCATACGCAGAGGCTGAGCCTGAAGGTCTTGTACGGCAACACCCTCACGCGGTGTGCCATAATGGACATCCTGTGCAGGGAGGGTTGCCTGTTGAAGAGGACTATGTCCCCGTCCTTTAGGTGTCTCTCCACCACGTAACCGATCTCCACAGAATCGGCAATGGTCTTCCTGTCCTTGGGGAAGCGGAGGTCTATCCTCCTGCCATCAGGTCTGATTATGTAGTTTGCACCAGGGTGGTTGTCAGGTCCACTCTCGATCAAAACCTTCATCTGAACGAGGTTGAACTTGTTTATCCTCTCTGGAATCGTAAGTAGCTTGGCTATGTCGATGGGGACCCCAACCTCGTTTATGCTTATTATGGGGTCAGGAGAAATAACTGTCCTGGCTGAGAAGTCAACCCTCTTGCCGGAGAGGTTTGACCTGAACCTTCCCTCCTTGCCCTTCAGCCTCTGGGCTATGGTTCTTAAAGGCCTTCCCGACCTGTGCCTCGCCGGCGGGATTCCTGAGGTCTCATTGTCGAAGTAGGTGGTAACATGGTACTGCAACAGCTCCCATAAGTCTTCTATGATAAGCTGAGGGGCACCAGCATCAATGTTCTCCTTGAGGCGCTCGTTAATCCTGAGTATGTCCACGAGCTTGTGGGTCAGATCGTCCTCTGACCTCACCCCAGACTCCAGTGTGATGGAGGGCCTTACAGCGGATGGTGGTACCGGGAGAACCGTGAGGATCTTCCACTCAGGTCTGGCGAGAACCGGGTCCATACCCATGAGGGCAGCATCAACGTCTGTTAGCCGCTCTAGCCTTGACCTAACCTCGTTTGGTGCAAGTTTCACATTCCCCTCGGGATGTTCCTCGTAGTAGGTGGTGGGCTTCTCAAACTTTATCTTAAACTGCTCCTTGCCGCAGTAGGGGCACTCCTGTGCCTTATTCGCCTTCTTCACGATCCTGTCGGCGAGCTTGAACCTGAGCTGCGGCCATCTCCTCCTGTACCGCTCCATCATAAGCGTGTACTTCTCGTGCTCCTCCTTTGTGAGTAGGAGTCTGCCACAGTTCCAGCAATTTGCTCTTAGCGTAAGGTAGACTGTCTTGGCAAAGCCCGGATGGACCACCGGTCTCGCGAGCTCTATATGCCCGAAGTGACCGGGGCACTGCCCCACGCGGTTTCCGCAGGTTTGGCACTTCTGCCCGGGCTCTATGGTCCCAAGCTTCCTATCCATGAGGCCCGCGTCGATGGGGACACCGTCCTCATCGTATGTATCGGCAGTAATTATGTTAACCACGGACATCTTTCTTATCTCGTCCGGGGAGAGGAGGCCAAACTTGATGGATTTGATTGACTTCGCTATCTCTGCTATGGACATAATCTCACACCCTCTCCTCAAGCTTCAGCCTAGGAGCTATTCCAAGGCTCATGAGTTCCTGCAGGAGAAGCTTGAAGGCGTAGGACATCACAACGCGTGTGGTCTTGGCCTTGTCACTGCAGATGGGGCAGAAATGCTTGTCCTTCACCCGGTCGTAGTACGAGATAAGGCCACAGTCCTCGCAGATGTTTACTACGGTCCTGTCCGACTCGTCCAGGAGCCTCTCCTTCAGCAACATGGCTGCGCCGTGAGCTACAAGGCAGTCTCTCTCCATCTCCCCGAACCTTAGGCCGCCCTCCCTTGCCCTTCCCTCCGTTGGCTGTCTGGTGAGGATCTGAACTGGTCCGCGGGCTCTAGCGTGCATCTTGTCGGCAACCATGTGGTGTAGCTTGAGGTAGTAGGCTATTCCGACAAAGACCTCCGCCTCTAAAACCCTTCCCGTCCTCCCATCATACATTATCTCCTTTCCATTGGACTTGAAGCTGGCCTTCTTTAGGAGTTCCCGCATGGACTTCTCGTCGGATCCTACAAATGCCGTTCCGTCCTGCGGCTGCCCCGATACAGCGTGAGCCTTGCCACCTAGGATCTCCAGCAACTGACCGACGGTCATTCTCGATGGTATGGCGTGCGGGTTGATAACCAGGTCCGGGACGACGCCGTCCTCGGTGTATGGCATGTCATATTGAGGAACAAGCATGCCCACGACCCCCTTCTGCCCGTGCCTGGAGGCGAACTTGTCACCTAGCTCAGGTATCCTCTCATTTCTTACCCTTATCTTGACCAGCTTGTTGCCGTCGGAGGTCTCGGTGACAAGCACGAGGTCCACCACGCCGTCCTCTCCTGCCCTCATGGATACAGAGGTCTCCCTCCTCACTGGTCCCGTGGACTCAAACTCCCTGTACTCCTCCAGGAATCTGGGTGGGCTCGTCTTACCCACAAGGACGTCGCCTCCCTGCACTATGGACTCAGGCTCAATTATGCCATCGTCCCCGAGGAATTTGTATGACTCGGGGGTCCTGTAACCCCTGACATTGGAGGAGGGTGTCTCAATCTTGTCCTCCTGACCGCCTGGGTACCTCCTCTCCTCGGTCTCGTAGCACCTGAAGAAGGAGGACCTCGCGAGGCCCCTTTCCACAGAGGACTTATTCATTACTAGAGCGTCCTCTATATTGAACCCAGAGTACGAGAGTATAGCGACGACAAAGTTCTGACCGGCTGGGCGCCTGTCGAGGTCCAGGATCTTGGCGGACCTTGTGTTGACGAGGGGCCTGTGGGGGTAGTGAAGCAGGTGCCCCCTGGTATCGAGGCGCTTCGAGAAGTTTGCGGCGTAGAAGCCGAGCGACTGCTTCACCATGGCTGACCCATAGGTGTTTCTGGGCGACTGGTTTGCCTCAAGGAAAGGTATGGTGGATGCACTTATGCCCAATATTGTAGATGGCACGATCTCCATATGGGTACGCTCCTTGTTGAGGTCCTTCGTGTCCAAAGCGATGTAAGCATTCTCCTCCTCCTCGGCGTCGAGGTACTCCACGATGCCCTGGAGTACGAGGTCGTTCCAGATCCACTCGCCAGCGACGAGTTTCTCCACGTGCTCCTTTGTGAGCCGAGGATAACCACCATCGACGATTATTAGGGGACGCCTCACCCTTCCGGCGTCACAGTTAATGTAGACCTCATTGATGGTTCCATAGCTGTAGTGAGCAATGTTGACCTCGTGGTTCAGCCTTCCCCTCCTCTTCAATTTCCTTATCTCACTCACGAGGAGCTCGGGCTTTTGGTGAATTCCGATGAGCCTTCCATTGAGTATCACCTTAGTCCCCGCTACCCCCCTCTTCCTTGCGGAATCTATGGGCTCAGTCTCGAGCTCGTAAAGCAGCTCCTCTATCGGTCTCTCATCTACCCCCACCGATATGAAGGCCATAAGCGCTAGGTTCTTCACCAGCCCACAATTCGGACCCTCAGGGGTTTCGCTCGGACAGAGGCGCCCCCACTGCGTGGAGTGGAGATCCCTCGCCTCGAAGTGAGGCTGGCTCCTGCTCAGCGGGGAGATTATTCTTCTTAGATGTCCTATAGTGGAGAGGTAGTTTGTGCGGTCCAAGAGCTGGCTGACGCCGGCCTTCCCGCCGACCCAGTTGCCCGTTGCCAGGGCATGCCTCAGCCTCTCGGTTATCACGTCCGCCCTTACGAGGGTGGGTATGGAGACCCTCCGGCTCCTACTTTTCGCTCTCTCGAGCTGGTATTTCATGTCCCGGCAGAAGCTCTTGAAGGCGACGCGGAACAGGCTCGCCAGCAGGTCGCCCGCCAGCTTCAGCCTTTTGTTGGCGTAGTGATCCTTATCATCCGGCCTTCTTTTTCCCAGCGATAGTTCGATGAGCTTCTCCGCCATTTGGCCCAAGAAAAGAGCCTTCTTCTTTCTCTCCGTCGGGTTGATGCTGAGGTGGGGCAGGAGGTACTTGTCCAGGATCTGCTCGGCCCGCTGGATCCTGAAGTCCCTTGTCTGGCCGATCGCGACCCTGTTGCCTATGTAGTCGAGGGCGTCGTTGATACTGTTGATCTCCATGCCAGCCTCAAGCGTGGGTATCAGGGCCTTCTGGATGTCGGCGTCGCTGGATACAAATTCCACCATCTCCTTGTCGGAGATGGTGCCGAGAGCCCTCATCAGGATTGAGAGGGAGATCCTTCCAGGGATCGAGGGAAAGGTAACCTGAAGATCACCGCCCTTCATCCTCTCTACGGTGACGGGAACTCTGAACCCGGACGTAGCTGAGAAGACTTTTGCCACGTGTGTGACGGGAGAGGTTCCGTCAATAACGTCTACCAGAATCCTGTTGACCGCTAAGTCCTCCTGGATAACAACAACCCTCTCCGAGCCGTTGACCATAAAGTATCCGCCGGTGTCCTCCGGGTCCTCGCCTGCTTCAACTAGGGCATCCTTGTCCTTCTTTGAAAGGGCGCAGAAGGTGGACTTTACCATTATCGGTAGCTTGCCAATGTAGACCTCTTGCTCCTCTTCCTCATAGCCATCCTCTACGGGGGTGACCTTGAGGTGCATGGATGAGGCGTATGTTAGATTCCTCTGCCGCGCTTCCATGGGCGGTATCTCCTTCTCTGACCCGTCCGCCTCGTGGATCGTGGGCGGTTTCATTGTGAGTTTGCCCAGTTTGATCTTGTAACCTGGGAGGTCGGTTTCTATTACCCCCTGCTCGTTTACGATCTCCTGGACCTTATTCTTTATGAAATCATCAAAAGAGTCCAGGTGTTGCCTTACAAGGCCCTTCTCCTTGAAGAAGGACTCTATCAGTACCCATCTATCGTCTATACCAATTTCGCTCAACAATATCACCCTGGTACAACATACCGGTAGACCTCAGTCTTGCCGGCAACTTCACTAATCCTCTCTATTTTTAGCACATCCCCAGGCCTTGCACCGATCGTCTTGCATACGGGGTCGCTCCTCCTAATCCAAGGTAGACTCTCCTTCCTTATTCCGTAGGAATGCCTCACGGTTTCGACCTCCTCCTTGGAGAGGATGGTGAACTTGGGGACCAATTCATGACTTAAAATATCGAACTTTACCAATACAATCCCACCATTAATCCCCACAAAAGATATGCCCGGAGCAGAGCTATCCATTAGCAAAAATGCGCGAGCTAATAAAGTTTCCTGTTACAGGTTCTGTCCAGCCTGAGGTTGTCCATTTCGGGTTGTCCAAATAGGGTGGGTGATAATATCAGAATCGGTTAAAAAACTATAAATTGGGTGAGCTTCATAATGCACCATGATGTGTTGGTAATGGTCAAATGCCCTGTTTGTGGATTGAAAATGAGAAAGCCGAGAAAATAGTACAAGCTGTAAAGGCGAATCCCATTGATTCTATGTGGGAAATTGACCAAATCATTAGGGGAAAAGTACCTGACAAATACACGAAAACAATAAGCTTCGATGAGGAAACAATGAAGGCGTTAGAAGATGCATGCCTACATAAACAGCAGGAACTTTATGAGTTGCTTGAAGATATAATAAAGGAGTGGCTGAAGAAAAATCTCTACTTAGCTAAGAAATAAGTGAAATTTAATTTCCGTTAAACATGTCCGACCCCTTTTGACCAACTCGTTTTGACCACGCCGAGATTGACCAGAACCAGTTTTAAATTCATAATTGATTGTCATGAATATATTAATTTACTATACCAAGGATATAAAAGAATCGTTTGACCGTCTTGTTAAAAAATTGAGAAAGATTAAAGCACTAAAATGATTTTTAAAAAGTGGGAACATGAAAAGTTGTTGTATGCGTTACAAATGCGTTCAGTGTTGTTTAGAAACCGAGATGCCTTTATCAAAGGAAGACATCGAACGAATAAAAGGATTGGGTTTCGACTATGATTATTTTGTTGTCAATAGAGGCAGTTGGTTACAATTAAGAAATTATGATGGAAGATGTGTTTTCAATGACGGCAAACGATGTTTGATTTACAAAAATAGGCCAGAGGGATGTAGATCATATCCCATAATCTATGATGAAGATAAAAAATGTGCTGCATTAGATGAAGATTGCCCACATAGAGATGAATTTAAAATTTCTGAAAGGGATTCAAGGATCGAGGCATCTCTTGTCACAAAACTTAAAGACGAAAGAAGACAAAGAAAATAAAGTTGATTCTTTATGAGTTCTAATCCCACCTCCCGCACAAGCCTTCGACAAGTTTTATTCTAATAAAATGAAATTATAATTACACATTGCTGACTTAATAATTAAGAAAAGCCTAAAACCAATTACCCACCCGTTTTGGACAACCCGAATTGGACAACCCTAGGATGGACAGAACCCTGTTACAGTCAGATCGTGTGGGAGGTGGTCCCGCCCGCCGGATTTGAACCAGCGACCACCCGGTATTTACCCAGGCTGACGCAGGGACATATTCCGCTCATTCGGCGACTTCCCCTGCGCGACCAACAGTCTACAGCCGGGCGCTCTACCACTGAGCTAGGGCGGGGCGAATAAGAATTGACGGACTGAAATTAAAAGCTTTTCTCAATACGAAAAGGGTTTTGCAATGGCTCGGGACAAGAGTGCCTCATCTGTTGATGACCCTTAAAGAGGGAGGTTGTAGAAGTCAGGGTCTTATCCCTAAGGTGACAAAGAGCGTCTGGGTCGCGCCGTTCCTAATTACTGTGACATTGACCGTCTGGCCTGGCGATGTGTGAGTCTCCAAGTAGGATGAGAGGTCGTCCATGGTCCTAATCTTGCCGGAGTTTATTCCCACTATCAAGTCACCTCCCGAGTAGATTTGCTGACCAGCAAAGCTAACCAGTGTCGTGCCTGCCTTCATGCCAGCCTTCTCCGAAGGGCCGCCCTGGGTCACGCTCTGAACGAGGACGCCATAGGTTATGTTCAAGCCCGCGGCCCTGGCGGTAAGGTAGTCGACGGAGACACCAGACATGCCCAGGTATGGGTGTTTATAGTCCCCCTTGGAGACGAGGTCGGGGAGCTCTCTGATGACTGCATCCGAGGGGATGGCGAACCCGAGGTTCTGGGAGCCGCTCAAGATAGCGCTGGTGATGCCCACAACCCTCCCCTGGCTGTCTATGAGGGGCCCGCCCGAGTTGCCCGGGTTAATGGGGGTGCTGACCTGAATGACCCCCGATATTAGGTAAGCGCCCGCCGTCTCGGTCTGAATCGACCTGTCCAGCTGGCTGACTATACCTGAGGTTAAAGTGGACTGGAGGCCGAAGGGATTGCCCACAGCGACGACCACGTCACCTACCTTAAGTGACTCGGAGGTTACGATGGTGAGAGGCTTGAGCTTATCCGAGGGAACCGAGGGACGGAGTATGGCTAGGTCGCTGTACTTGTCCTTGCCCAAGACCTCAAACGGGTAGGCGTCCCCATTGATGAATGCCATGGAGCCGTTGATCATGCCGTCTACGACGTGGTAGTTGGTCACGAGCAGGGGAACTCCTGTCAAGTTTATGATGAAGCCGGAGCCGAGGACCTCCTGGTAGGTCACCCTCCCGAGGATGTCCGTCGAGGCTACAAGGCCCTTGATCAGGACGATGGAGTCCTTGACCGACTCGTAGAGGGAGTTGAGGCTAGCAGCCGGTAAAATAGTCCAGTTGCTGGACTGTAGTTGCGCGATCTGGGAATTAAGACTGCCCACCTGACCCTCGAGCACGCTTATCCTCTGGTTCAGGGAGGAAATCGAGGACTGGGTGTCGTATGAGTAGAGGGCATAACCGACGTACGCCCCTAACACGAAAGTAAGAAGAAGAAAGGCCGATAGACGGACCAGACTGGTGCCACGAGGCTGCTCGCTCATATCAGACATCTCAAGAGAGATTGCTTTTTGCATTGACGTATAAAGATTGCCGTTTCTGGGGCGCCAAGTGCTCACCTGAGTGGCCGATCCGCCCTGCGTGGATAGAAAAATGGGTGATCTGCCGCGATAAAAGTTTAAATAACGCAGTCTGAAAATGGAACGAAGGAAAGCCCCGATAGTATAGTCCGGTCTAGAATACTGGCCTGTCGAGTCAGTGACCCGGGTTCAAATCCCGGTCGGGGCGCCACCTGGTCTCAAATTACACTCATTAAAAATTTATCCGCGACAGATACCTTCTAAGGGTGCTGTAAAGCGAGTCCTCGTTTTGGCATAAGACCTGCATGATTTAACAGATCGTTATAAGATCAGCCAAGGGAATTATTCATCAATCAAAATTCGTGCGACGAATTCTAGTCCGCTATTATGTCCGGATATGCACATCGAGGAGGCAAGCCAATACCTTCTCGGCGATAGATAGCTGAACCTAAATTACCCTGGGCTGAAGAATGAGGATTTGATACGCGGGATATGGCTCTTGATTAAGCAAAGGCGAGGTTTTTGGTAGTTCATCCTTGTACTCGAACACAGGGAGAGGGAAAACACTTAATGAGGGGAGGAGTTGAAACTATATTAAAATTTAGATTCAGAAACATGGTGTGACCCTTATGAATTTTTTTGTAACAGGTGGTGCGGGGTTCATAGGCTGCAATATCGTTAGGAAGCTATTAAAAAATGGTCATCAGGTGACGATCCTTGATGACATGAGTCTTGGAAAGAGGGAGAATCTGGAGGGGCTTCCTCGTAAGAAGATGAGGCGGGTAGAGGGGAACGTGAGGGATGCAAGTGTTGTTGAAGATCTGACTAAGGGTATTGACGGCATCTTCCACGATGCGGGGAGGAGCTCAGCGCCCATGTTCTCCCCCGATCCCAGAGAGGGGATCGAGATCAATTTGAATGGCTTTCTTAATGTCATCGAAGCCGCCAGAAGGAACGACATACCACTCGTATATGCCTCCACGAGCAGTCTTTACAGCAAGAGCGAACCCCCCCACATGGAGGGGCTGTCGGTAACACCTGGTAGCTTCTACGAGTACTCGTTTTATATGAGAGAGGCGGTTGGGAGGCTCTACTCGGAGCTGTATGGAGTTTCAGTTGTTGGGCTGAGATACTTCAGCGTTTATGGACCACATGAGGAGCATAAGGGGAAGTATGCCAACAACATCTCGCAGTTTATGTGGGACCTAATGAAGGGGAAGAGCCCTGTGATCTACGGGGATGGAACTCAGACTAGGGACTTTATATTTGTCGAAGATGTGGTCGAGGCCAACCTTTTAGCAATGAACGCTGGTCTCAAGGGAGAGGTCATCAATGTTGGGACAGGAGCCTCCACATCATTCAACGAGGTAGTAGGACTGCTGAACAAAGAACTCGGCACGGGTATTAGACCAACCTATGTTCCCAACCCTATCAAGAACTATGTCAGGCACACGCAGGCAGACACAACAAAGGCTCAGCGCTTGCTAAACTTTCGTGCACAAGTACCGCTGAATGAAGGGATCAAGAGGACGAAGGAATACTATCTTTCAAAGCAAGCACAAGCCAAACAACCATGATTAAACTTCAGATTTCTAGTGGGTTCTATTCGCAATCATTGTTGTCTGCCCCAATTTTCTTCGTGCGATAAAGTTTTTTAGAGCCGGTCATAAATTCAACTACCGTATAGCACTCTCATAAGGTACTCAGTGTAAGGGTGCAAGGCTTCAAGGCGCCTTTTTGACAGAATCGCCTTAGAGATTTCGGAGAGCATGTCCTTTGTAACTAAGCCGAGTCTAGCGTATGCTATGAATGAGAAAGCAAGGATTACAACAACGCCAATGGACCAGGAGACGTTCAGGCTACAGAAGATGAGGGCGAGTGTAAAATTTTACCGGCCCTATGGGGTCATGATGCAAAAGAGGGTAGCATTATTCAACCCTTTAGGGAAAGAAATGGATAGGATAGCGACATCGAATCTGATTCGTATTTGGTGAGGAGGAGAACCCCTTAACCGCGTATCGCTGTAATTTTCGGCCCAGTCCAAGCTGATCAACGTTGTACCAAACAAAAAGAGAACGCAGTCATACTTTACATTTCACTTTACTATGGGTAGCTCTCTTTATGGTACTTTCCTTCAGTTCTCCTCCCCATCAGCAGCATTATGTCCCCTTTGAGCCAAGCTTTGAGAACGGAAAGGGTGCCATGCTTCTCGAAACGCCTGGCGGACATCTTTACCTTGATCTTGTTGCTGTAGATTACCTTGCCAACCTTCTTCAGCCTCAGACCAAGCTCGCCATCGTCGCAGAGGGGGTAGTCAGAATACCCTCCAACATTTAGGAAGGCTTCCCTCAGTACGGCTGTGTTGGTCCCACGGGTCCAGACGACCCCAAGGAAGTATGCCAAAGAGTTCGAGAGATTAATTATAAAGTAGAGGATGCGGTACTTCGTGGATTTTTCTATCGGTGAGTCTGGGCCGCAGACGGCAACTACGCCTCCCTCGAAGAGCGACTTTATGGTTTCGAGCCAGTCCCGAGGTGCAAAAACATCCGCATCGGTATGTACGATGATGCGCCCGTTCGCAATTTCAGCGCCGTCGTTCCTCGCACCTCCCACCCCCTTACCCTTCTGTAGAATTACTTTGTCAGCATATTTGGAGGCGATCTCCCATGTCTTGTCCTTACTATAGCCGTCAACCACTATGATCTCATAGTTGGACCTGGGCAGGGTTTGATCAGATATGGAGCGGAGTGTACGTTCAACACCTTTCTCCTCGTTATACGTGGGGATTATCACCGAGATCTCTGCCAATATTTTTCACGTTATAGAACGTATATCGGCACATTTATTTTGTTTTTCATCGCTGGTCCTAAAAAATACATGGTGGCGGGCCCGCTGGGATTTGAACCCAGGTCCTGTGGCTCCGAAGGCCACCGCCATGATCCAGCTAGGCCACGGGCCCTGATCAATTCGTTATGTTGGGTAGAATTAAGTATTATGCATTACTAAATCATGCATGAACAAAGCTTAATATCACCTTCATTCGTTCTATGCCATAAAGAGAAGGGAACATGGATGCGGCGGCATATCGAGGGATCTTCCCGAGAACTAAGAAACCCCAGTGAGGGGGAGTTGCTGGGCGTGGTAGCTCAGCTTCTGGGCTTTAATAGGGTGAAGGTCAGGTGCACAGACGGCAAAACGAGGATGGCTAGAATACCCGGAAGGATGATAAAGAAGGTCTGGCTGAGGCAAGGGGACATAGTGATAGTCGCGCCCTGGGACTTTCAATCTGACCAGAAGGCCGACGTGGTCTGGCGCTATGATAGGGGAGAGGTAAAGACTCTGAGATCCAAGGGATTGCTAAGTGTGCTCGCCTGAAACTGATGGAAAAAGTACAATAAGAAAGATTTTTAGCATAAGGCATGGTCATATTTCTTTAGTGGATTTTGGGCGATTTCATGAGTAGGGATTTCGAGGAGATTGCAAGAAGGGAGGAAATGAAGAAGGTAGATTGGAGGAGGATCAAGAGGAAAAAGGGGGATGAGGCCCTCGAGACTGTGGAGGAGGTCTTCGATAGAAAAACCGTGATGGCACTCTATCAGATGATAAATAAAGGGATCATCGACGGGATGCGCGGCGTGGTCAAGGCAGGCAAGGAATCCAGAGTATACTGGGCCAAAGGTACTAGCGGAGAGGACCTGGCAGTGAAGATATTTCTTACATCATCTATGGGCTTCAAGAAAAGCATGCTCCAGTACATCCATGGAGATCCGAGATTCAAGGTGGGGCATGACTACAGGAGGATTGTATACACCTGGGCTCAGAAGGAGTTTAGGAACCTGACAGATGCGCGCAATGCTGGAGTACCAGTTCCTCGACCAATTTATGTGCATGAGAATGTAGAGGTCATGGAGTTTATCGGGTTAGATGGTATACCGTCCCCGATTCTGAAGGAGTTGCCAAAGGAGGAGATCACAGAGGAGATCTACAACGATATAGTAAACGCTGTGGACATCCTCTTTAGGAAAGCGGATCTGGTGCATGCGGATCTGAGCGAGTATAATGTGATGGTGCACGGCAACAGGATCTTCCTGATAGACTTCGGGCAGGCGGTATCCAGGGAGCACCCCATGGCAGAGGAGTTCCTCAGAAGAGATGTAGGCAATATTATAAGGTTCTTTGATAAGGCTGGAATTGATGTCCCAAAGGAGGAGGAAGTGCTGAAATGGCTGAAGAGATCATGAGCAGGATGTACCTGAAGATACCTGTCGAGAGAGCGGGCGTCCTGATAGGCAACAAGGGGGGCACAAAGGTAGAGCTTGAGAAGGGGACTGGAACCTCCATTTCAGTGGACGGGAAAAGTGGGGAGATCGTCATAGAGTGCCCTGCGGGATCTATTGACCCTTCCGGGATTCTTAAGGTGGGGGATCTCATCAACGCCATAGGCAGGGGGTTCAGCCCACAGCGCGCCTTCAGGCTCTTCACGGACGGGCAGATGCTTGAGGTGATAGACCTGAAGCAGGTCATAGGAGACTCAAGGAACCAGCTGGTAAGGGTGAAGGGGAGGATAATAGGGGAGAACGGCAAGACGCGGAGGATCATAGAGAGCCTTGCCGGGACCGTGATATCGGTTTATGGCCACACCGTGGCGCTGATAGGCGATTATTATGAGATAAGGGTAGCGAAAGAGGCAATCGAGATGCTCCTGAAGGGTACACAACATGGAACTGTGTACAGGTTCCTAAACAGGGAGCACCTGGAGCTGAAGAAGAGAAAGCTGTTGCTCTGGGAGGAGAGGCCCGAGTTGAGGGTAGAAAGTAAGGAGAAGGAGAAGTAAGTTGTCTGGAGAGAAGTTCAGGTCCATCTCTGCGGCAGACTTCTTCTACAAGAACAAGGAGATAGCTGGCTTCGATAACTCTGTCAGGGCTACATACACGATAATGAGAGAACTCATTGAGAACGCGCTAGACGCCTGCGAGCAGTACTCGATACCGCCAGAGGTGAGGGTCAAGCTGATAGACGAGGGGAATTCCATCTACAAGCTGAAGGTTGAGGACAACGGCATAGGTGTGCCCTACGAGCAGGTCCCATACGCCTTCGCCCAGATCCTCTTCGGATCGAAGTATACGCTTAGGCAGAGCAGAGGAATCTTTGGGCTTGGAGGCAAGATGGCCATACTCTATGGGCAGATAACTGCCCACAGCACCGTGAAGGTGACATCGAGCACTGGAGGGTTTGAGAAGTATTCCTATGAACTCAACATCAACATTCAGGAGAACAGACCAGTGATAAGGAAGAAGGAGGTTATGCCCAACCCGGGCAGGTGGAGGGGCACGATCGTCCAGTTCAGTTTCGAGGGGGACTACATCAGGGCAAAGCCAAAGGTGGTGGAGTACTTCAAGCAGACTTCCATCCTCCTGCCCTATGCAAACCTCCTCTATGTGGACCCGGACGGGGTACTCTACAGGTTTGACAGGATTACAGACGTTATGCCGAAACCAGCTGAGGAGGTCCAGCCCCACCCGCATGGAATCGACGTGGAGGGGGTGCAGAGGATGATAAATGCCAGCAGGAGCAGCACTATGCAAGACTTCATGGCGAACAACTTCCACAGGGTCGGGGTAGCCACGGCCCTCAACTTCCTCAAGAGCATAAAGATCGACCCACAGGCGAATCCGAAGACCCTTCAGTCCAAGGAACTCCTCACGCTTGTGAGCGGGATGAAAGATTACGATCAGTTCCAGCCCCCAGACGCGCAGTGCCTCTCTCCCATTGGGACAGACCTATTAAAGGCTGGCATCATGAGGGAGTTCAAGCCGGAGTTTGTAGCGGTCACCCAGAGGGGGGCGTCTGCCTACAGCGGCTACCCCTTCATAGTCGAGTCGGCGATAGCATATGGCGGGGATATACCCATCGCCCCTCCGGATGAGATGTCGGTCTTCAGGTACGCCAACAAGATACCACTACTCTACGACCTACACAGCGACGTGGCTATGAAGGTAATAAAGAAGATCAACTGGCAGAGGTACAGGCTCGATCTCAGCACGATGCCAGTCGCATTCTTCATCCATATCTGTGCCACGAAGGTTCCTTACAAGACCGTGGGAAAGGAGTACATAGCGGACAGGCCGGAGGTGGAGTACGAGATCGAGTGGGCCCTCAAGACGTGCGCCAGGGAGGTTAAGATGCACCTCGCGAGAAAGGAGAAGGCCTCCATTGTACAGCGGAGGCTCACGGTTTTCGAAAAGTACCTCCCGCTAATATCTCAGTTTGCCACGGAACTCGCAGGTGCAGAGAAGCAGCCGAATGTTGAGAAGGTTTTAAAGAGGTTGCAGACACATGCCAAAGAGGTTGAACAAGGAAGTTTTGTCGAAGCTAAATGAGCTCGGCACTGAGGTATATAGGCAGATTGAGAGGGGAGAGTTTCCGAGGGTTAAGCTCCCCATCAGGAGCGCCTCCAACATATTATTCAATGAGGAGCTAAACCAGCTTGTACTAGGGGATGATAAGGGAGAGAGGACCGCGAGCAATATCAAGCAGATAAGGTCGCTAACCCAGCTCCTTTGGGTTGCCTCCTTTGCAAAGCGGCTCGTGCAGGAGGGGAAGAGCAGCACACTTAGGGACCTCTACTACCACTCCCTAAACTATGGGATAAAGTTCAGGGAGCAACTGGAGTCAGACGATACCGTGACCGACCTCGAGGCACTTATGACGGAGCCCCGGGAGGCGTTCAACATCTTCCCCAAGGAGAGGTCTGCAATATTCGGCGACCTTTCCATAGAGTACACAACGCCTGAGACGCACAAGGGAAGGAAGGCGAACCTCGGGTCCAACCCTGACGGGGTCATGGTGGGGCTCTCGGTCGCTCAGTCGGACTTTCTATCCTGCAACGCGAACAAGGTCTTCGTGATCGAGAAGAACGCAGTCTTCCGGAGGTTCATAGAGGAGAGGGTCTATGATAAGTTCAATGCCCTGCTGATAGACACGGCGGGGCAGGCGCCCAGGCTCGCGAGGCTGCTCTTAAGAAGATTGAACCTGGAGCTGGGACTCCCCATCTATCTGCTGACCGATGCTGATCCGTGGGGGATGCACATAGCCATGGTGATCATAAGGGGGTCGGCGAATGCAGCCCATCTCAGGGAGCTGACGACGCCAGGGGCAAGGTGGGTGGGGCTGTGGGCCACGGACATCAAGAGGTTCAACCTTCCATCATTCCCGCTGACCAAGCTTGATGAGCGGCGGATAAGGCTGCTGGAGGAGGATCTGAGGTACAGGGAGTTCGAGTGGCAGAGCGAACTGCAGGAGTTTAAGAAGACCAAGAGGAGGACAGAGCTCGAGAGCTTTAGCGCACATGGTCTCACCGCCATAGTCGAGAAGTACCTGCCAAAGAAGCTGAAGATGATTGCGGATATGAGTTAGGCTTCAACTTTCAATGAATATAGAAGTTGTCTTTTATTGGAATCTTTGATGAGATCTATCCTTTTAAAAAGGTAGATTGTGGGTGATACTGCCACAGTCTACTGGATGCAAGTCCTATCCGTTCTATTTTCTAAAGAGAGTATAAGCCTTACAATATACTAATTTTATTGTAGGAAGAAGTAGGTTTTAGATTGCGCTAATTATGAGGTAGTCAGAAGAAGGCTGATAATCAGGAACCTAAAGCTCGCACCGTTAAGTCTCAAATGCTTCTCTGATACCGTGTCAAATTATTTATAAAGGCGCGATGCCATTTTTGACAATTTTAGTAAACTATCCAACTCCTCTTCTGACACATATTTCAGTAGATGATTGTACTCCTCATAGAGAAGATTGTTGATATTGAGTATATAATAAGCTTCAGCCAATTTGCCCTTTTTTAGCCTCTTATAAATCTCGCTATGGTCGATCAACTTTATCCATCCAGGTCCTGTCATTCTTACCTGACCCTGGTTCGTACCCTCTTCTTCGAGTTCATCGGTCGTGTCTTTTTTCTTACCATACGAAATCCCAAACATAATCTCGTCTAATGTTTTTCGCCTACCTAATTCATAAGGTGGCTCAACTGATCTAAAGTTTAATGACCTTTGAGTCCTCGTTCCCTTAATTTTTTTTGCGTAGTAGCCCACTGTACTTGGAGGTATCCCAGTAATCTTTGCGATTGACGATATGGTATGGCCGCTCATCCTGAGTTCGCGTATTCTGTTCTCTCTAGCAGGATTTCTGCGCATCATTTGGATCTAATTGGAATCTTATAAGATCTTAAATAAAAAACTATTGGTAGAGGAAACTTTGAGTGAAATCAGAAAGTCTGGTTAACTTTAAACCCACCAGTAAATCATTTGCGCTTGTTTGTTAGATAATTTAAAATGAATTAAATGCTCTTTAAACTATTTTTAACTTATTTTTTTACAGCGGACGATGAATTTTAGACGTTTTTGTCTACCTCCCTAAAGAACCCTTTACTACATCACCACTAGCTTTCGTAACCCCTAATTTGGGCGAAGAAAATGTTCCTTCCGAACTTCCTCTCTTACAATACCGAAAAAACTGGAAAAGGATATGAAATAGGAAGTTCGATTGCCAAAGCGAGCTGTAAGGCTCAAGAAGATTAAAAAAAAGGGTCAAACTAAGGAGCTTTAGCGCACAAGGTCTGATGAACATGGTTGATAAGTGCCTGCCAAAGAAAGCTGAAGATGGTTTCGGAGATATGTTGAGACGATAATGTACAAACACTACGAATGAGAAGTTAACATGCGGAAAGCGTCTCTTAAAGTGATCCTAAACTTCTTGTCAATCACATACAATGAAGCAAAGTAAAGTATAAAGGAGAGGATAACTGGTACAAAGAGATTTTGGAACATCTGATAGAAACCTTCTACAATCTCTATCCTGAATAACATAAAAGGAAGGAACGCAGGGACCATAGGCAGTATGAAAACGGCAAGATCTCTTGCAAGAATTTTGAATGGAAAAGGTTGGCCGAAGTCCCTCTTAAGTAAGAGGATGTAAAAAACAAATGAGAGGGCGTAAGATACAGCAGAGATAATACCCCAGAGCGATACAAATACCTCAACATTGGAAATAAGCAAAGAAATCGCTACCACGAGGGTGATATAGATGATATTGACGAAAAGGGACATCACTGTACCCTTGAATATTGCGGATCTCAAAAGTGTCCTCGAAAGGAGTACATTCTCGTCTGCTTTTTCTAGGCCAACATAAGAAAATCCTGCGAGGGATGCGAGAAGCTGGAAAAAAGAGGCTATAGCGAAAAGCTTCAGAGGGGCAGCAACAGACACATATTTCAAACCAAATACGGCGCAGAGCGGTTGCGCGTAGAACAGTATTATACAGATCACGGGCATTGTTAAAAATAGGGTTAGCCAGATTGCTTCGCGTAGGTCATCCAGATTCCCCTTTGAGAGAATTTTGGGGTATAATGAAGATGTGACCGCAGATGCGAATAAGACTACACCCATTATACTAGTGGCGACGCCATAGAAGGCTATAGGCACCTCGTTGCCATAGAGAGCCCTTACGACGATGACGTCGAACGTGCATATCATGCTGACAATCGAGATAAAGAGGGGCAACCACGATGTCTTCAGCCAAGAGACAAAGATTGTGAACCTAAATATCGATTGCTTGAGAAGTTTGTAATTCATTATCAGGTAGAGACAGGTCATCATTATTCGCCCAATCAGCGCAGCGATAACGCCACCGGTCAGGCCTAATGACCACAACCCCACGAAAAGCCATCCAGAAATTGCTTGCCCTACCTTAAATGCAAAAGAGGCATACCCCACTATCTGAGGGGAATGGCCGCCCGATATCGAACTCAAGGAGTTGCTGATGTAATCAAAAAATACAAAACCAGTGGATATTATGAGTGGTAATAAAGGCTGTTCGAACTCACTTGAGATTATCTGAATTAAAACTATATAAAAAGGGATAGCTGTTATGCCCATTATAATTGAAGAATAGAGACCGGTGCGGGATGTGTTCTGTCCTCTGCTTATATTGCGAGAGAGCCAGTAGGAGTATATTGCTGAAGGGATGATGAAGTAACTGGCATACCTTGTTATCATGACCCATACACCATACTCCTCTACGCTCATCCTTCTAGTCAGAAGGGTTATGAAGTACAGACTGAACAGCGCCCCTCCGATGCTTAGGACATACAGCACTAGTGAGGTAAATCTTAAGCGCACCCTTGAACCGGGGGTTCCATCAGGGAAGGTGATTTCAGACAAGGCTTTTCAGACCTTTAACTTCTATGAGAGAGAGTGTAATATTAAATTGGCGTGGATTTATTCGTAAATATTTCATCAGCATAAAGGTACTATTAAAACTCGACGATCTCTCCGGTGAATGTAAATAATATGCAAGAGAGCAAGATTTTAATACCAAATCTAGTTGCTCATCTATTGAGCCGCGGTAGCTCAGTTCGGTAGAGCGACGGGCTGTTAACCCGTTGGCCGAAGGTTCGAGTCCTTCCCGCGGCGCCATTTCCTCTCCCGAGAGGAAGGATGAGATACCGAGATATCCCTAAATTTATTAGTATTTAATAAGTAAATAACACATGTTTTAGAAAATAAAAGGGGAGAAAAAGTATGGATAAGCTACCGAAGGAGGTCTCGACCACTATTCTGCTAACGGTTTATAGAAACGGAAAGCTAACCATGTCCGAACTTTATGAGAAGACCAAGTTCAGCACCATAACTATACTCAACCATGTAAATGCGCTCATAAAGGCGGGGCTGCTGGAGGAGGAGAGGGAGGGCACCTTCCCAAAGAGGAGGGTGATAAAGGTCAGTAATGAGGGGAGAAGGGTTGCCTCATTGCTAAATTTGGCAGACAGCTTTACAGTAGGAACTATAGAACTTGTAGAGATGGGGGCAAAGGCCGGCAGGATGGCATCATATCGAGAGAGCATAGCGACCCTTAGTAATGCGAATGTAACGAGGGACTTTGCGCTAGCAGAGCTGCATCTAAAGGAATTGGAGTCGTTATCCGGAGGGCTTCTACTAATAGGAAAAGGCTTGCCTGAGGAATTGAAGGAGGACGCCGAGGCATTAAGGACATGGAACACCAAGTTGGATGGATATTGTAGAGAGGGGCAGAAGCTTCTTGCCATGAAAGACATTAGAGGGAGCGCAGCGGTCGTCTCTAAGGCACTTTCAGAGTTCAGTGGTAGCTCAGTATTAATGAAGAAAGTTCTGGATTTTTTGAGGGAGAGGAGGCAGGAGGAGTTCGCCAGATACGTGGAGTTCTTGAGCCCCAAATAGACCCAAAAGGAATAAATTTGCGAGACGCCTTTTTTTCTGCGAGGGCCCGTAGCTTAGTCCGGCTATAGCGACAGACTCATAATCTGTTGGTCGAGGGTTCGAATCCCTCCGGGCCCACTTAGTTTGATAACCACACATATTTAGGGTCATTTAATGACACGAGGGTAACATATAAAGCATATTTAGTCATTCTGGATCATATAAAAGCCCATAAAGATGTAGTGGAGTAGGCAATGTGATGAGGACCCAAATTGAGCCAAGCGTGTATTTCAATGACGACTACGACTCTAGAGACAGGTACTTCAGTTATTGGAACCAAGTTCGCGAGATACTCTCATTTAAATCAAAAGAAACGCTAGAAATTGGTGTTGGAAACAGCTTTGTCTCGAATTACCTCAGGGAAAGAGGAAAGAACATAGTGACAGTAGATATAGATGAACGATTGGCTCCCGGTGTGGTAGGAACCGTTTTGGAACTTCCCTTTTCTGACGCCTCATTCGATCTGGTGGCATGCTTTGAGGTATTGGAGCACTTGCCCTACGAGGAGTTTAGAAAAGCGCTCTCAGAAATGTACAGGGTTTCACGAAACTTTGGGGTTATGTCTCTCCCTGACGCAAATGTAGCTTTTTGTATTCATTTGTTGATCCCAAAGATTGGGTGGGTGCAAAAAGTTTTTACGGTTCCAAGGCTAAGAGACCCAATTCACACATTTGATGGGAAACACTATTGGGAGATTGGAAAAGCAGGCTACCCTTTGAAGAGGGTGATAAATGACATTAGAGATTCCGGGTTTATTATTAAAAAAACGTACAGGGTCCTTGAGATCCCCTATCATAGATTCTTCTTGCTTGAAAAAAATAAAAGAGGATAAGATCTTTCGTATTGTCTCATTATGATACGAAACATTGCGAACGCATTACACTGAAGTGGTAATCTGGCTTCCTAATAGAAACCTTTCTAATAACGATCCAATTCTTCTAAATCGCGCTGGAAGGTAATCGATGAGGAAACTCGTATCTTCTTTATTCAGCATCTTAAGAAACCGGACCATAATTAGGTATATGGTAGCGCCTACAATAAGGTAAAGGGGTAGTAAATATTTTGAATTCATAAATAATTCTACCGCTAATACCCCGGAAGACATTACTATTGAGGCTATCAAAGATTTGAGAAAGATATTCCAGTTCAATCTGTTAATTTTTGTTCTATTTAGATAGATAAATGGTACCAAGAACTGAACTATGAGCAACGAAGTTCTGCCGATGCCAGCACCAGTCGCTCCCAAGTAGGGCACTAAATAAAAACTTACTACCGCACCCGAAAGGATAGCCAACAAATTTGACGCGAAAAGTACGGAGGTCTTATTTATAGACATAATTATGTTATTGAAGATTGCTCCGAAACAAATCAAAGCAGAGATAGCACTAACAATAGCTAGGGTTGGAGCCCCTGCAGAATATCTACTACCTGCAAACAGTTCTATCGTTGGATATGCAACAGAAGAAAGACCAATTGCAAGCGGAACACAGATGACACTTACATATTTGGACAATAAGTAACTTATACGAGAGATCTCATCGATACAGCCCCTTCCGAAAGCCTCACACATCTTTGGAAAAGTTACTCCAATTATCGAATTTGGAACCATTAGAATATACGTCACAGCAGCAATAGCGGGGGTGTATAGTCCAAGGGCTGCGCTTCCGGCCAAACCGAATACGACATATTTATCGATGGTCGATTGAAGAAATACGAGCAGATTAGAGCCAAAAAGGGGGGTGGAATATTTTATCATTTCACCTAAAGGGAAGTCTGGCGCTCGCCCAAATATCATGTCACGACAGGCAAAGACCGTTGAAAGGAGGCCTAAAATATCAAATAAGATCCATGCAAAGATTATCCCGGCAATTCCTAACCCTATAAGCAGAAAGAGTATGGAGCCGATGGTTCTTCCGACATTTGTAATCCCATTAATTATTGTACTCTTTGAATTTTTTCAAGTCTGTTAAATTCTGAGACACAAATACGGCAAGATTTACAACAAAGCTGTCTATAGCGATTAATCTGAAATAGACTGTCCCGCCAAGGCTTGTTCCAAAGAAAAGATCAGAAAGTTGCGGAGCAAAAAGAAAGCAAAGTAAACTGCCACTGATTGAGAGGATGATACCTATTTTGAAGCCCTTAATAGATACACCCTTGGCAGTGGCGAGTCCATACTTACCTACCAATTCTGGAAGAAATTTCGCAATGGCAGAGGGAAGTCCTAATGGAATGATTGCTTGTAGAAGAGCCAATACTAAGGCCATAATAGAAACAGTCCCAAAATCGGACACGGTTGGGAGCAGTCTGGTGGCAAAGGTTAGATAGAGAACTCCTGAGATGCCAATAGCTACATTAACGCTTGCAACGTAGGTGGCCCCCCTGGCTAAACTGATTTTCTCCGATACCATGGCTTCTCCCTTTCAAGAAACTTACGATAGTATATAATCATTAGTGATCTTAGGTCATTTTTATAGATAAGGTAAAGAATTGTATCGATCTTTCTAAATGAGTCAAGTCCCAGTGGAACAACCCCTCATTTAGATAAAACAGATAAACAATTATGCCAATTTATCAAGAATTTCAGAAAATTTCTTTGCCATCGCCCGAAAATCGTACTTGCTTATTTCCTGTGCATCTCCATTATAATTAACAACCCCTTGAGTCTTAAATTCTGAATACCACTTTTTGAGGGCGGTCTTGATTTCAGAATGACTCTTCAGGTACAGACCGGATTTGGTGGCATTCAGTATATTTTCCACCATGTCGTTACCATACCCACCTGTTGCGATAACTGGTCTTTTGGCAGACAAGTACTCGAAGAGTTTGGTTGGAATCGTTCCCTTTTCTCTCGGGTCCTCCCAATTTAGGAGGAGGAGAAGTTGGGACTCTCTCTGCTTTTTAAGAGAACTGCTTCTTGGAACTGCATCCTTCAGTTTCACTACTTCAGATAGACCATATTCGTCTATCAGCTTAGAGAGCCATATTGACTTGCTACCATAGAACTGGACTTCTATATCGGATGAATCCAACGTTTTATCCAAGATTAGCTCCTTCAAGGAGATTAGAAACTTTGATGGGTCCTGTTTTCCCTCATAAATCTGACCTGTATAGGTTATCGTAAATTTTGGCGTTTCATTGAGTTGCAATGTACTCATGTCCTCAGGGTCGAAGCCATTAGTAATTGTGTGAACAATCTTCCTTTTATGAAGGAATTTCAATTTCTCTGCCCAAGGAGTTGAAACCGTTATCAAGGCATCTGCATATTGCAGCGTCCGCAATTCAAGCCTCCTATCGATCAGGTTTCTCAAACGGCTATAAGGGTAGTTGTGATTTTGAGACCAAAGATCACGCATATCCGCGACCCAAGCTACTCCGTTATGCCTTTTTTTTAATTCCTTAGCAATGGTATGACATGTTACTGGTGATGAGCTGCTAATGATAGCGCTTATTTTTTCTTTCTCCATAAGCTGGCCACCCACCCTAACAGCGTAGGGTTTCCATGCTTTTTCCTGGTCTGGATAGTAAAAAACTTCTTTGAATAGATTAATGATTCTCGCGTATGTCCTCCCTACAGATTTAGTTTTAAGGCGTCTATCAACTTGACTTTTTATTCCTTCCCTTGGATTAAAGCCAAGAACCCTCTTGAAGTTGAACAATGCCTTGTCTAACGGGTCAGGGTAAGGGGTTTCCACAATTCTGACCTGTTTAATGGGCTCTAGAGTTAAATTCGGCGAGGTTTCATGCACAGGCGGGGTCAGGATTAAAGGCTCCCAACCAAACTCCCGCAGATATTTGGCGAAGCCAGGCACGCGAGGTGATGCATCTGCCAAATATGCTATTATGAGGACTTTTTTCATACGTTTTGCCTCTCACGAAGGTCTTTAGTTGAGTTCTCTCTATGGGCTTTGATGACTTCAATCAGAGTGCCGTACTTCTTCCACATTTCATCATCGAACCCTCCTCCTTTTGGAAGTTTAAGGACTTTTATAGTTGCTTCTGGAGAGAACTCATTCGCTAGGATGACATAAATTCTTACCCAATTACGTTCGTAAAAACCAAGAGGCTCGGGTTTAGGGGAGTGCCACTCGACAATGATCAGCGCTTTACGAGCGATATTGAGGAGATCCTTCATGACTCCTCTAATTTTATCGGGGCCTATATACATTAAAAAAGCATCCGTAATTACTACATCGAAAGGCGGTTGGGCATGCAATTCGTTGACCTTGCTAATGGACAGTTTTATGTTGGAAATGCCCTCTTGTTTGAACCACGCATTGCCTACCTTGACCAAGTTAGGGTTTATGTCTATTCCTAGCAACTCTGATTGGGGCATTTTTTTAGCTAAGAGGTATAGGTTTGTTCCTACGCCACATCCAACTTCGAGCAAGCTATGCAATGATGGCACCGCCACAACTCTATCGATGAGAAAGGCGCGGTGCGGGTGGTTTAAAGTCTCCCAACCATAACTATCAGAGAGGGAGGACTTCCTAGCCCACCTTATTTCCTCCAGTCTCGTACCCATCAGAGGACCCAGAAGTAGAATTCCTTTGCGATAGAGGCTCCTTACGAAGTTATATACGCCGGGATAACGCCTGAGAGTTACAATTATTTTTTGTAGCATCTTGTAACTACAAAGTTGCTACGGGATTAAAAATCTTTGGAGGAGAAAGCCAGACTACCGACTGGCCGCCCAGATCGAGTTCTTCGTGCGTCCCACGGTTCAAGATCAGGGAAAAAGGCGCGGGCAGTTTAGACAATAACGATCGTGTCAAAAAATATGAGAGAAAAATTGTAAATAAGCAGAAGCTATGACTCATTCTATCAACGCCGCTTCTCTTCTAACCATTTTCTGTATTTTTTATCGGTCTTCACCGCTGATCTCAGCAGAGTGGAGCGGCCCATCCTTATTACGTACCATATATCCTTCGGCAGACAGTGCCCTCCAATCCCGTCACGCGCCTCAAGCATGTCCACGTTCCACTTGGTGTTGCATGCGGCTCTTACCGCCTCGAAGTCGATGTTTGCCTCTTCACAGAGCATCCTTATCTCCTCTGAGAACGCTATCTGCACGTAGCGGTGGGTGTTCTCGACGATCTTGCACGCCTCAGCTACCTCAATTGAGGGGCAGACGTGTAGCGGGATGTCAAGCAGCTCCTTGTAGAGACGTAGACCGGCCTTTAGGCTCTCATCGTCAACCGCACCTATCACTCTTAGCTGTCTTGTGCCATGGTTCACGGGATCGCCCGCCCAGTAGCGATGGGGGACGTGAATGATACGTAACCTGCCCTTTGCGATTTTACTGTGAAGCCTCCTACAAACGCCAGGATAAACGGTGCTCTCGACCGCGAGTGTCGCCCCGTCTAGCGCTGAGGAGGCGATCTTTTTGGCGATGTCGAAGACGGGCGAGATGACGGGTGCGGTTCCCTTAAGTAGGGTGGAGACGCAGATCAGGTAGGCATCACATGCAGGTATGCTCTCCCAATCGGTTGTTGCATTAATTCCTCGCTCCTTCGCCCCATTCACCGCCCTCTCGCTGATGTCGTACCCGTAGGTCTCAAGACCTCTGCTGCTGACGTAGAGTGCAGTGGGCAACCCAACGCTTCCCAGTCCCGTGATGCAGATCTTCATTTTTTTATTACCTCCCATCATGCTGGGTGCCTCTGTGATGGCCAAAGGGGCCAGTGGACAGTGCGATGGCCCATTGTAGGCTCAATTCCGTGGCAGAGGATTCTTAATTGCCAGAGGATAAAAAGCTTACCTGTATTGTGTTGTAATCAGCGCGGGCGCGCGTTCTTGAAGAAAAGGTATAGCACGTCTCCGGCGTTGAGCGCCTGCACCGCGCACATCCACTTTACTATGCGCCATACGGTTGCGCGGTTCACGTCAGCCCCTCCTCGTCAGGTAGTCATTCTTCCACCTTTCCACTTCCTCCGAGCTCAGCTTAGCCCTCGACGGGTAGCACACGGCGTACAGCTCGCTTGTGAAGCCGAGCCCCCTGAACAGCCTCCATGCCAGCGCATGCGGTTGCCCTTGATGGCATCGAAGCGGTTGGAGTAGCCGGAGCTGACGGTCGGGAAGACCTTTTTAAGCAGGTTGCGGAAGGCCGAGGGCGTCCACGAGAAGAGGTGCGTGTCGGAGTCATCGGAGCCGAAGTCCGACGGCACGAAGATGACCACCTTGCCCTCTGGCCTGCAGACCCTCTTCCATTCATTAAGCGCCTTCAGGGGGTCGGGGATGTGCTCAAGGACGTGGGAGGCGCGGACCGCCTCGAACGATTGGTCCGCAAACGGCAGGGCGAGGGCATCGGCAAGCACGAAGTTCGGTATCTTTTTCGGGTCATACGGCGTTGCGCACTGCGCCCTATCCTCCGGGTACAGGTCGATGTTGATGTCGCCGTGCGGGTCGGAGCCGCAGCCTATGTCCAGCATCATATTTAATCCCCCCTGCAGGCGTAGACCACGCCGTTCTGAGGCGAATAAATGACGGATTCGAAGTCGTACGTGTTCAGGATGTCCAGGATCGACGGGTAGGTCCTCTTCTCAGGATCCCATCTGACAAGCTTTCGTATAGTCCTTAAGAACTCATCGCCACCCTCCAATGCCTGAGCCTCAGCCCCCTGCACATCTATCTTCGCAAAGTCTATCCGTCTGTGGCAGCATATATTATCCAACGTATCCGCTTGAACCTCTATACTTTGATCCCTTTCTTTGTCAGCTATGATTGAGTGTCCTGTCGGTGAACTGTGGACGTTGAACTTTATCTTAGTCTTTTCTTTCCAAACTGCCTTTTGGATGATCTCTATATTCTTGAAAATAGCCATATTATACTCCAAATACTTAACATTAAGCGGATGCGGTTCGACTGCTATGACCTGCCCCGTTGGGCCTGTCTTCAACGCCATAGGGGTGGTTGTGTCACCTATGCATGCACCAACATCCAGCACGGTATCACCTTTTTCGATCTTGAAAACTCGCTCACATTTATTCTCAAATTCACTCATGCCGAAGCCTAAAAACTTAGGCGTTGGGCTTAACAATTTTATTTCGCCTTTTTGAACCAACCAACCGCCTTTATCTTTATCTATCTTTACTTTTTCTTTATGTGAAAGTGCGTAGTATGTGTTTGAAATTGTCGGAAACAGCCAATTAGGGCACGATTCAATAAACCACTTCTTCATTATTTCACTTCCCGACTGTGGAACATTGTTTCAGATGCCCTCAATAATAAACACTATGTAGTTTTAAAGAAGCGGCTTATGGTGTCTGCGACGTAGGCCACTTGCTCGTCAGTGAGTTCTGGGTACATTGGTAATGAGATCACCTCTCTTGAGATCCTTTCAGTTATGGGTAGCCTGAAGTTGCTAAGGCCCAAGAATTTTTGTAGATGGTTTGGTGTTCTCCAAGAGACGAGGGTCTCGATTCCATTTGCCTCTAGGAACTGTACCAGATCGTCCCTGCGCTCCGTCCTGATTACATAGTTCTGGAACACATCGTAATAAGGCGTGCTCATACTTGGCGGTGGTGGTAATTTCAGATCCGTAAAACCGGATAACTGTTCATTGTAAAGCTTCGCAATCTCCCTGCGCCTCTCGATGTAATTCGGCAGATACTTGAGTTTTATATTCAAGACCCCAGCCTGTATGTTATCTAAAACGCTGTTAAAGCCAAAAAGATAGATTATCTTATCTCTGGCTTCTTCCGGACTTCGCATTAGATATTTTGCCTTCTCCCCATTATCTCTTAACAGATACAGTTTTTCTGCCAGTTGCTCGTTGTTTGCGCAGATAAATCCACCATCGCCATAACAACTTAAAACTTTGGCTGGATAGAAGCTGAAGCAACCTGTCGTGCCGAAGGATCCTGCCATCTTCCCATTAAACTTGGCGCCAATGGCTTGGGCAGCATCTTCGATGACGGCGAGGTTGCGTTCCTCAGCAATCTCCATTATCCGTGCCATATCGCAACAACGACCGTTAAGGTGAACGGGGATGATCGCCTTTGTTCTCGGGGTAATGGCGCCCTGCAAGAGATCGGTGTTCATGTTGAAATCATCGCCAACATCGATCAGGATAGGTTTAGCTCTATTGAGGACGATTGATGCAATGGTTGCTACGTATGTGTGGCCAACAGTGATTACCTCGTCCCCTTGCACTATCCCGAGAGCGTAGAGCGACAGGATTAACGAGTCGGTGCAACTGTTTGTGCTTATTCCATATTTTGCACCAACAAATGATGCCAGGTCTCTCTCAAATTTTATGACATCCTCACGGAGGTATAGATCTCCCTTCGAGAGAAGCATCTGTATCTTGGTGTCAATCTCTTTTTTTATCAAGGAGTACTGCAATGGATAGTTTACAAATGGGACTTTATATGGCAACATCTCAACCATCCACTAGTCTTCGGATCGCGGAGACAATTCTTTCCTTCCTAGGGTAAAAAACCTTTTCCAAGGATGAACTTGCTGGTGCGGGGACATCCGGCAGCGAGATACGCATTATTGGTTTTTTTAGCTCTTTGAACAACTCACTCTCCGCGATCCTGGCGGATATCTCGGCACCAATACCGCAGGTCTTCCAACCTCCATCCACGATCACGGCGCGTCTGGTTTTTTTAACGGACCTGAGGATCAGGTCCTGATCCATAGGCTTTATGGTACGCAGGTCGATGACCTCGACTCCAATCCCGCTCTTTTGGCATTCATCGGCCGCGCTCAGTGTCTCGTGAACCATGTAGGATGTGGCGATGGCGGTTACGTCTCGACCTTTTTTACGCACAATAGCCTTCCCGAAGGGAATGGAGTATATCTCCTCAGGCACTTCGCACTCTAAATTATAGAGCCAGCGATCGTCAACGAACACGACAGGATTGCCGTCGCTGATGCTGGAAACAAGCAGGCCCTTAACATCATAGGCATTGCTTGGCATTATGACCTTTAGCCCCGGTATATGTGTGAATAACGCTTGCAGTGCCTGGGAATGCTGGGCTGCCTGCTCTCCGCCCCTGTTGATTATGCTCCAGATCGTGAGAGGGACATTTTGTTGCCCACCAAACATGTAGTACCAGTTTGCGGCATGGTTTGCTATCTGATCCATGGCCAAATACATGAAATCCATTCTAGGGAATACCAGAATTGGGCGCAGCCCTGCTAAAGCAGCGCCCAAAGCAACACCTGTTATACCATTCTCAGAGACGGGCGGGTCTATCACCCGTTTTTCCCCGAACCGGCTTAGAAGATCCGCCGTAGTTGTGCCCACATACCAAGGGCTGGTAACACCTTGACCAATCAATAAGACGCGCTCGTCAGAAGACATGATCTGGTACAGTGTTTCGTTTATTGCTTGGGCATAGGTGATCTTTCTCATAGATACCACCGATCATTTGAATAGGTAACGGTATAGTTCGTCCTCGTTGGAGTCCGGGTAGGGGCTCTCCTTGGCGAATTTGATAGCCTCCTCCACTTCTTCTTCCACTGCCTTTTCGATGTCTGCCTTTTCGGCTTCTGTGATCAAATTATTCTGGATTAAAATCTTTTCTAAAGAGATTATCGGGCACCTTTTCATCCAGCAGTCCAGCTCTTCTTTGCTCCTTAGCCCCTTCTCCAAGTCGTATTCCGAACCGACATGCCCTCTCCATCTATACGTCATGCACTCGATTAGTGTTGGTCCACCCCCTTTACGTGCCTTCTCGATGGCATCCTTTGCGGTATTGAAGACCTCTATGACGTCATTGCCGTTTATTCTAATTCCTTCGAAGCCGAAGGCCTCTGCCTTCTTATAGATGTTGGTGTCGGCAAGAACCTTTGATACATGCATGTGCGTTGAGTAGAGGTTGTTCTCGCACACAAGGATAACCGGGAGTTTCTTGAGGGCCGCAAAATTGATTGCCTCATAAAAAACTCCTTCACATGCGGCACCATCTCCAAAAAACGCCACTGAGACGGAGTCCTTATGCTGCTGTGAGAAGCCTAAAGCCGCACCAACTGCTATTGGTATCGTCCCGGCAACTATTGCAGAGCTGCCTGGCAGACCGTAGTCTGCTGATGCCACATGCATGGAGCCCCCCCTTCCCTTGGAGCAACCGGTCCTTTTCCCGTACAGCTCTGCCATCAACTTCTTCAGATTGCCGCCTTTTGCAAGGTAATGACCGTGAGAACGGTGAGTGCTAAACACAAAGTCACTTTTTTTAAGCACCGAGCATACCCCAGCCGCCACTGCCTCCTGGCCTACATATAAGTGACACGGACACAGGACTTCCTTTTTTGTGATAATATCTGCCGTTTTGTCTTCAAAAATACGGATCCTTAACATCATGATGTACATTTTCTTTAAAATTGCAACTGGGACGCCCAAGATCTCGGATATAGGAAGTCGCCCCTGGTTAGATTTTTATTCTTTGCTCCACACCAAACTTTTTATACCATTGGATGAAATTGCTTAGGCCCTCTTTCAGGCTGTATTTGGGGACCCATCCAAAGATCTTCTTTGCCTTTGACGCATCTGCAATCAGTCTTTCTACCTCACCTATTCTTGGTTCAATATGAACGGGGATGATTTTGCCCTTCTTTCCGCAGAGTTCGATTACCATGGTAGCCAGGTCAATAATACGGACTTCCTTACCAGTACCGAAATTTATTGGCTCCTTAAGTTCATGATCGTAATTAAGGACCAGATCATATGCATTCACGGCATCCTCTATGTATGTGTAATCGCGCGTCTGCTTTCCACTACCATAAATAAATGGTGGCAGGTCATTAATGATCCGCCTTGCAAAGATTGAGATTACCCCGCCGTATCCGATGTCTCGTTGACGGGGGCCAAATATATTAAAGAATCTTAAGATGGGGATGTTCATTCCATAGGTCTGCATATAGGCATAGCACATTCTATCGGCAGCTATTTTGCTAGCACCGTAGGGATGGGGAGCGCAGAGAGGATGGTTCTCATCGATAGGGGCATATTGTGAAGAGCCGTATACCTCGCTTGAGGAGGCATGTATTACCTTATTAATATCATGAATCCTGGCAACTTCAAGTACATTTTGTGTTCCTATTACATTTATCATGTAGGTAAGTTTTGGCTCAACATAGGATCGATCAACGTGTATCTGAGCTGCAAGGTTGAATATCATGTCAACATTCTGAGCGACTCTCTCTAAGGAGTTGTAGTTGCGTACGTCTCCTTTGATTAGTTTAAAGTTACGGTAATCCAGAAGGTGCCGAACATTCAATAAATTGCCGCTTAGGAAGTTATCAAAACAGATCACTGTGTAGCCCATTTTTGTGTATTTTTCACATAGGTGGCTTCCTATAAAACCCGCTCCGCCGGTAATCAGCATCTTCATGTCTAAGACCTCATGATGAACAATTTATAAATTTTTTCTATTTTTTCCATTTCTTTATAGTAATTGTTCCTTATCTCGATTGTTGCCCTGTTTCTTTTCCCGAACATGACTCTAAGCTCCTTATCCTTTAAAAGGCATACAATTCGCTTAGCCAGATTCAGATGATCCCTTGCAGAGATTATAAATCCATTAACGCCATCCTCTACCCATTTACGATTATCTCCGAAATCGGTTATCACAACAGGAAGACCGCAAGCCATGGCCTCTGCGGTGCTCGCCGAAAGACCGGCATCAGATAAGGATGTTGAAACATAAACATCTGCTAAAGCCATATATTTCGGGAGCAAGTCATTGTCAATTTCGCCAAGAAATATTACATTATCTTCAACACCGAGGGACTTTGCCAAACTCTTAAGCATGCCCTCTTGGGGACCGCTACCACAGATAATAAATTTGGTGTTGGGAATTTCCCTTAAAACGTTAGGTACAGAGTTTATGAGGGTGGTTATGTCATAAATTGGTTTAAGGCTCCTAAGACTTATGACGACTGGCGAGTCAGAGAGGTTTAGTCGCTCTACCAAGCCTTCATCTTTGGGAGAAGGTTTAAACTTTTTAGTATCTACACCAAAGTATATTATGCGAATCTTCCTCCTGTCACAACCCAATTTTTGTAAAAGAACTTCAATGTGCTCGCCATCGCAGGTAACGAGATCTGCCTTTCTAAACGTAAATTTAACTAGCATTCTTGAGATCTTGGAGTTACTGGGAAGCGTTAAAACATCGGAGCCCCATACAGTAAGCAGAAACGGGCGAAACCCCGTAAAAGCGCCAGACCAGCCGTATTTTACAACGTAGTGAGCATGAAGCAGATCCGGTTTTATTCTTTTAACAATGAATTTCGTTAAGATCGTTCCTACCAGAAAGTTGAGGTAGGCATTCCTGAGATCAGGAAGAACATGCATCTTCACGCCTTTAATTTGAGCAGGCTTATAGGAAATTAGATGAACAACGTACCCCTTTTTAACGAAAAACGACAGCCAACGCTGTGTGTGCACGCTCGTGGCATCCGCGATGTAGCATATCCGGCTGGCACCTGCTTTCTCATTTTCAATCATAATTTACCACTTGTTCATTCGGATTACCAGCATTCCTAATATGACAAAACACTTGAACTCATTATAAATATAAAAATAATTAAATGCTACGATAGTAGGGAGAAAAGAGAGAGATAACATGCTCCAAAATGTTAGGCAATTGGCACTTAAACAGGAGGGGCCAAGCAATTTTGAGATCTGGAGCGAGGGTACCATAAAAAAATCAAGGCACGTGTATGAATTTCTTTACGATATCAGACCAAACAAGGAGATTCTTGATTTCTTATCTTTGAAAGGAGTGGATCTATTTTCCTTTGTTACCAGAGATTTCATAAGAGCCGAGGAATGCCTGTTATACCCACATCTTATGGATAACATAGCCCTTTTGAAAATCGACACTTATGAGACGTGGTGGAGCGATCAGATAACCAAAAAGACACGCAACATGATTAGAAAGTCTGAAAAATCAGGAGTGCGCGTCTTTGTGTTCAGGAAAGTTGAAGATATTAAAGACGACATACTCATTGGTATATGGAAGATTTATAATGAGACGCCTATAAGACAGAACAGGTATTTTCAAAATTATGGTATTAGCCTTCCCGAAGTGAGCACAATAAAGGAGAGGATTAGTGATAAAATGGAGCTGTATTGCGCCTACCACAATGATGAAATTATCGGTTTCTCCGAAGTGATGCTCGGGGATCGGGTCGCCCAGATCTCCCAGATATTGTCACTAATGAAGCACTTTGACAAGTCCCCCAACAATGCCCTTCTTGCTACCATATTCAACAGATGTGCAGAGAACGGATATCCCTACGTGATATATGGAAGAATGGGACTAGCGCATCCCTCATTAACAAAGTTTAAAGAAGCAAATGGATTTCGTCGATTTGACCTCACTAGATATTTCGTTCCCATTACGCATAAGGGTTCGGTGGCCATCAGGCTTGGGCTCCACCGCCAGATCAGGGACATCGTCCCGGAGAAAATAAAGTTCTCCCTGTTGCCCCTGTACGAATTCATTAGCAGAACTTTAAGGGTTGAAGTTTGAGATGAAAAAGTTTTGGCTCTTTTGGAGAGTTCCAATCGCTTATAAGAAGATAATCATGAACTATTACGAGGGAGAAGAAATCCTACATGACTGTGACCACTTGCCATATTCCTTCTCGAGAGTGTATGAGTTTGAAAAGCAACACAATGTAAAGGTTATATACGCATTCAGGCCAAAATTTGTGGACTATCTTGTAAATCATAAGATCCGTCCGGATCCAGAGCAGCTCTGCGTCCATTTTGACGGGGATTTAGAGAACTTTGAGCATTTTTGCTCCGAACTCAAGCCGAAGTGGATCAACGGTCACGACCAATTCAACAATAGAACGGAAATCCTTTCTAAGCACGCTAAAGATTATGGTTTAGAGATTACGAAGCCAGTAGTTTTCTCAGACTACTCTTGTATAGGTGACCTCGTTCAAGGATTTTTAAAATTTAAGTCATTGGATGGACTTTTCAACTTCCATCTTGACTATTTTTGGCCATTGTTCTATTTAGTATGATTTCAATCACGAAAGCAGCTATCTCACTAGCATTAATCCCAGCAATGCAATAACAATCTCCGCTATCAGTATGCTGACCACAACATCCCTTTCGAAGACCTTCTTCTTTATGCGCTTTAGCAAACTTATTGCTAAATGCGTGACATCGTATATTCCTTTGTATGGGAGCTCGAGGCTACCATCGGGATTCACCTTCGCGTAAGCTTCTACATTCATCTTCTTCCTCAGCGGTAGTAAGAAGTCGAGGTAATATGGTATGAAGAGGAATAGCGTTAGCTTCTCAACATTCCCGAAGATTGCCAGTACGGCTATCATCGCCCCCACTAAGTACGTAAAGGCGTTGCCGGGGAAAACTTTAGCGGGGTACCAGTTGAATATCAGAAAGGCCACGAGCACCGATATCATTACCAAACCCATAACCGCGACCCAGCTGCTGCCGGTAAAGTAGCAGACCACGGAGATCGTTAACATTATTATTATGCCCATACCGCACTCGAGGCCGTTGTATCCAGCGAGCATGTTGAAGGCGTTCGCCGCCCCGACTATGCCAACAGGCACAAACAGGAGGGGATATAGGATGCCCAAGTTCACAGCGCCGATGAAGGGGAGAGCGATGGTGGACTGGCCAGCGTTTATGACCATCATAGGGATGGCCGCCGGTATTGTTAAAAGCGGTTTTTGGAGCTTGGAGAGACCTATCTTCCAACCCAGCATGTCGTCGATCAAACCGATGACGAATATTATCAGGGCTGTGGCGATGGCGCCCAGCACATATACATTGTAGGTTGCCTGGTTAAGGAAGAAGGTGTTAAGCGCCACATAGTAGAGGAGGCCGCTCAGAAGGCCGCCTATCACCGGTACGCCGCCCATCTCAGGAACGAGGGGGCTCCCTGGCTTGTTCAGGTCCTTCCCTAATATGTTAGATCTCTTGGCAACCTTTATCCAATTTAAGGTGAGCCAGTAGGTGACGATGAATGAGATCGGAAATGCGAGTAAGACCAGAGGGTTCATGGCCGGCACCGTTCCATGATGGTTCACATGGTAAAAGGTAAAGTTAAAGAATGTATTTAAGGATATACGCCGACATCTTCTAAGAAGTGGCAGCGTTGAGGGTGGGCATAGTCGGCGTGGGGATGATGGGCCAGCACCATGCCAGGGTATTCTCGGAGATTAAAAACTGCGAACTCATCGGCATTGTTGATAAAGACATTGCACGCGCAAAAGAGGTGGCCAGCACGTACGGAACAGCAGCAATCGATTCCATCGATGAGATGGTGAGACAGAGGCCGGATGCCGTTAGTATTGCTGTACCTACATCGCTGCATCAAGAGGTAGCATCCATTTTTTTGAGGGAGGGAATAAGCTGCCTCGTTGAGAAGCCGATCGCCCCGACGGTCAAGGGCGCAGAGGCGATAATATCTGCTGCCAAGATGAGCGGGGCGATCTTGATGGTGGGGCACATAGAGAGGTTCAACCCTGCGGTTATGAAGTTGAAGGAGATGATACAGGCGGGGGAGCTTGGCAAGCTGTTTATTATATCGACCAAGCGATCTGGGCCATTCTCCCCCAGGATAAAGGACGTTGGAATAATAGTGGACCTGGCAACTCATGATATCGACGTCACGCGTTTCCTGGTCGGAAGGGAGCCAAAGGCCATCTATGCGGGCTATGGTAAGTACAAACGCGATGTTGAGGATTATGCGCTCATGCTACTGGACTTTGGTGGGACCATAGCCAGTATAGAGGCCAGTCGGTTCACGCCCTACAAGGTAAGAACCCTCCTGGCCACAGGTTCGGAGGCCATAGCCTGCCTAGACTATATAGAACAAAGCATCGAGGTCTACAGTAGCACAACACGGCGTATGGTGGATGTGAATAAGAAGGAGCCACTCAAGGTGGAGCTGGAACATTTTATCGAGTGCGTGAGCGAGAGGAAGAGGCCATTGGTGGACGGGAATGAAGGGTTGATGAACTTGAAAGTGGCTTTGACCGCTTTAAGGAGCGGTGGCAAATGAAGTTGCTAGGTAGGGCGCCTAAGGAGCTGAAGAGAGCACTCGCTGATGGGAAGATCACAACGGCGGTCTATGGCATGGGCAGGGTGGGGTCGCCCATAGCGGCGGTCTGGTTGAGGACCGGTGCTAGGGTCATAGGCGTGGATATAAACGCAGATCTTGTTGAAGGACTAAATAGAGGCGTCATCCACTTTGACGACGAGCCAGGAATAGAGGAGGGGATAAAGAAGGCGCTTGCTGAAGGCAGGTTCTCTGCGACCACGGACGGCGTCGACGGCTCCAGGAGGTCGGACGTGAAGATAGTTGTCATACCCACGACCCTAAACGCCCACAAGAGGCTCGACAATAGGAACATGGAATCAGTGATCAGGAGCATCGGGAAGGGGCTCAAGGCAGGGGATGTTGTGATAATAGAGTGCACTGTGCCGCCCCTGACCACGGAGGGCTTTGCAAAGCCCATATTGGAGAAGGAGAGCGGTCTCAAGGTGGAAAAGGACTTTGGTCTGGCATATAGTCCAGAGAGGATATACGAAGGAAGGGCGCTTCAGGACATTGAAATAAATTATCCGAAGGTCGTGGGTGGCGTCGGCCCGAGGAGCACCGAAACAGTAGCAGCGCTGTACGAGTGCATCGCCAAGAAAGGGGTAATAAAACTCGCCAGTGCAAAGGAGGCGGAGGCATCGAAGATATTTGAAGGGGTCTACAGGGACGCCAACATAGCCCTCGCCAACGAGTTCGCAAAGCTGTGCAACAGCCTCGGCATTGACTTTATGGAGGCGAGGAGGGCAGCCAATAGCCAGCCCTTCTGCCACCTCCACATACCTGGGATAGGGGTCGGAGGGCTGTGCATACCGGTCTACCCCTACTTCCTGATGGACATTGCCAAGAGGGCGGGGCTCAAACTTGAGATTACTAGAATGGCGAGGAAGACCAATGAAGGGATGCCAGAATACACCTTCAGAATGCTCAAGAAGGCGTTGAAGAAGGCAGGGATCGAGGTGATGGATGCCAAGGTTGGGGTGCTCGGGCTGACGTTCAGGGGCGATGTGAAGGACACCCGACTCTCGCCTGCCATCGTTTTTATCAATCTTGTGAAGGGAAAAGTTGCGGATGTGAGGGCATACGATCCGCTCATCAAGAGCATGAACGGTGTAGAGACGTGTGAAAATCTAAAAGAGCTGATGGAATGGGCCGACGCATTGGTTTTGGCGACAGACCATAGGGAGTTCAAAAGCTTAGATCTGAGAATGTGCAAGAAGGGGATCGTGGTGGTGGACGGGAAGAACGTGCTAGATCCAGCAAGTTTGCCAGATGGGACTCTGTATGTCGGAATCGGAAGATCTGGTAAATAAAAACACTTTTTATAAAGAACAAATAGAGAATTGCCGTGATGTCGAGAGGGGATGCTATTGTACATATCCAAAAGGGCAAAAATTAGAGGGTTCTTGGAGGGGGAGGCAAAGGTCCTAGGACCAACGCGCATAGGGCCTAAGACGGTCATAGGAAATGGGGTAATAATTGGATATCCCATTCGGAAGAAGGTGCTGAGCCTCAAGAAGCCTGGGTTAGAGGCTTATGACGGCGTGAGCGATGGCAGTACGATAGGAAGGAGGTGCGTGATCAGGGCTGGGAGTATCGTATACGAGGGTGCCCAGATTGGGAATAATGTTGAGACGGGTCACGGTGTTCTAATCAGGGAGAAGACGGTCATAGGGGAGTGGACGAGGATAGGGACCTACTCGGTGATAGACGGGAATGTGAAGATAGGCAGTAAGAACAATATACAGACAGGGGTCTATATACCGCCCGGGACGGTCATAGGATCTAACGTCTTCATGGGCCCATATGTTACCGTAACAAATGATAGGTACCCGCCATCGCCCAAAGTCTCCGGCGTGATCATAGAGGATTATGCCGCGGTGGGGTCGAGGGCTATCCTAATAGCAGGCATACGGGTGGGTGAGGGGGCGGTGATAGGCGCCGGTGCCATCGTCACCAAGGATGTCCAGGCAAGAACAGTCGTACTAGGCGTACCAGCGAAGGTCATAATGAGTAGGAAAGAGTATGACATGAAGCAGAGGGACTACTTGTCCCAACAATAAATCAAACGATTAATAGGTAAATAGGATAATTTATCTCGTGTGAGTCGCAATGTTGCCAATAAACAAACCATTGCTCGGGGTTGAGGAGAAGGAGGCAGTTCTGAAGGTCATAGAGAGCGGCATTATGACTAACTCCTCCCCTGAGGGCGGGCCGAATGTCAGGGCTTTTGAGAGTGAGCTGGCAAGATACCTTAACGCGAAGCATATTGTGGGGGGCAACTCAGGGACGGCTGCCCTCTACATGGCGCTCTTGGCATCGGGGATCAAGCCAGGGGACGAGGTGGTCATGCCGTCCTTTACCTTTGCAGCCACAGCGGGTGCCGCCGTCTTAGCCGGGGCAAAGCCTGTCTTTGTGGACATCGACCTGAGTAGCTACAACATGATGCCAGAGGCCTTTAAGAAGGCAATAACCAAGAGGACAAAGGTAGTGATCCCCGTTGACCTTTACGGTCTTCCTGCCGAGATGGATGAGATTGGGAAGATCGCCGAGGAGCATGGGATCACTGTTATAGAGGATGCTTGCCAGGCTCTAGGATCCTCCTACAAGGGAAGGATGGCTGGGACCTTGGGGGATATGGGCTGCCTTAGCTTCTACTCGACAAAGGTGATGACTACCGGAGAGGGAGGCGCCATAATAACGAACGATGATGCACTGGCCGAGAAGTTGGGTAGGATAAGGACACACGGCCAAGTGAAGGGCAACGACTCTGTGATCCTCGGAGGTAACTTCAGGATGCCGGAGATGGAGGCAGCTATTGGTAGAGTGCAACTGAAGAAGCTCCCAGGTTTTCTTGCAGCGAGGGCCAGGAACGCGAATGCGCTGAGGGAAAGGCTGGATGGAGTAGGGTTGGTGCTACCAGAGGTACCAAAGTACTCCAAGCACAATTGGTACCTATTCACTGTAAGGTGCAAAATGGCAGAGGAGAGGGAGAGGCTCATGTCAAGCCTCCTGGGGGTAGGGATAGGGGCAACTGTATATTACCCGACACCAGTTCACAGAATCCCCCTCTATGCGGGGCTCGGCTATGCAAAAGTCAAGCTACCAGCGTCAGAGAAGGCGGCTAAGACGGTGCTATCTCTGCCAATTAACCCAGCTGTTACAGAGGAGGACTTAGACAGGATGGCAGGGTTAATAAAGAAGACAAAGAAGAACCCGTGAAGCGACTTGAAGATCCTCGTGGTTCTCGGCAGCGGCGGTCACACGGCCCAGATGTTAAGGCTTGTTGATCTTCTGGGGAATAGGTTTGAATACATTTACCTTGTGGGCAAGGGGGACAACCTCTCAGCTGAAAAGATCTCCCAAAAGGGGGAGGTCTGCATCGTCCACAGGGCGAGAGATCACGGTGACAACGTGATTGTCACTTTTTTCAAGGTGATCAGGCTTTTTTGGGAGTCGCTCATGGTGATCAGAAGGACCAAGCCCAAGGTAATACTCAGTGCGGGTCCTGGGATGGCTGTGCCCATGTCCATGCTCGGCAAGATGCTTGGAAAGAAGGTGATCTTTGTGGAGAGCTGGTCTAGAGTGTACAAGGGTTCCACCTCCGGGAAGATAATATATAGGTTCGCCGACCTGTTCTTCGTCCAGTGGCCCGAGATGAAGTCGGTATACTCGAAGGGCATCTATGCGGGGAGAGTGCAATGATCTTCGTTACGGTCGGTTCTATAGTCCCCTTTGATGACTTGATAAGGGAGGTAGACGGGCTGGCGGAAAGGGGCATAATGAAGGATGTTGTAGCCCAGATAGGGAATGGCACATACATCCCAAGAAATGTAGAGTGGTTCAGGTTCAAGAAAGAGCTGACAGATTATTACCGTTCTTCCGAAGTCGTCATCACGCACGGCGGGGCAGGCACACTTTTTGAGGTTCTAAAGGAAGGAAAGAAGGCGATAGCCTTGCCAAACCCAAATGTAGTTCACAACCCTGACATAGTAATGAAGCTAAGTAACGAGGGCTACATCCTACTGTGCCCAGACCTCAAACAGTTGGAGGAGAGTATACTACAGGCTAGGAGCTGGAGGCCAAAGGAGTTTAAGGAACCGCCCTGCAGAATCCACGAGGAGATCGCGAAATACTTACTAGGCCCTTCCAAGTAAAAGACGGGAAAGCCTCTTTGAGGTCGCCACTATGGATAACATTGGCGGCATCCCCAAGGGACTTGGTATGATGCTCGCATCAGATATGTAAAGGGACTCGACATCGGTCTCGAGAGAACGGTTTATGAATGAGGTGCATGTCCCGCCAGGGTGCGCCCCCCTTGGAAACGTCGAGACTATGGTTCCTGCCTTCACTCCTGCGTCAATCAGGATCCTTGAGGCCTCCTTCTTGCCCTTATCCAGAAGATCCATATCCCTGCTGGAGAGCCCTTTGATTATTTTATCCGGTTTTACTTCACCGGTGGGCTCGTCCTCGATCTTCACCATTACTCCGAGTATATCAGATGACTGGACCTTTAGGCTCTTGCTCGTTAGGTATGGCATGAGAAAGCTGGAGTAGTGGGGAGAGAGCAGGTAACCCTTCCTCTTTACGTAAAGCGCCATATTCAACTCGCTGTTTAAATGCGCCCCCTCCTTAACCCCCCCGACCGTCACGAATGTGTCTACAAAGAGACCCTTTCCCACCGACTCGAAACCCGACCTCATGAGGATCCTGGGGGTCTCCACGGCTCCGGCTGAAAGGACCACTCCTTTACTCTTGAACACCCTCCCATTGAAGGTCTCCACACCCATAGCCCTCCCTCCTTCGATAAGGACCCTCCTGACCGATACCTCGGTGGCGAGGGAACACCCCTGCGATACCGCCTCTTTAATATAAATGGTTGCGTCCCACTTTGCTGTGCGCGGGCAACCGAGCGAACACAGACCACAGTTCTTGCACTTGCCGAAGTCTATGGCCTTTGGCATGACCTTCCAGCCCTTTGAGGAGGACAGTAACAACTTTGTTCCCGTACCCATATGGGACGCCGGAACTGGACGCACGCCCATCTCTGCCTCCGCCTCGGAGTAGAAGGGCTCTAGTTTGCCGTCGATCCTGCCACGAGCAGCATTTCCCATAGTCACCATCGTGGTCCCGCCAAGGCAGACGGTCTGCCATACCTCAACGCCGGAGGGCAGGATGGTATAAGCGGTGGATGCGCGACCTGGAGGGAGTTCCTTTCCATTCTCAAGCAAAAGGATCCTTTTACCTGCAGACGAGAGTTCCTTCGCTACGGTTGCGCCGCCGGCTCCCGAGCCAACGACAATATAATCGAGCAACTCAAACAACACCGGCTATCCTCACTGCCTCATCGGGGGACTCCACATAAGGGATGGCAGCTACAGCTCCTATGAGACCCCTAGAGCCAGTAATCCGGAAGATCTTCACATCATTCTCCATAGCTGCTCTCTCAGCGTCCTCCACGGTCACCATTTCAACCTTTACCCTCTTTGCATAAGCCTTAAGGCCATCCTGAATCATTACACCCGAGAGGTAGGCCATTCCGGTCTCCTTGGAGAAGGTCCTTTCAGCAACAGCATCCCTAAACTCCTTTATGATGGAATCCCTTAACTCCGGCGGAACTGCGAAGGAGACGGAGTTGGAAGTGCAGTTCTGGGTCTTGAATGGGTTCTGAGGGTAGAGCTGGACTATGGCGTGCTCCAGATAGTCCACACCCTTGTGCTTCGAGACCTCGAAGGCGATCTCGTTGACCAGCGACCATGTGGCACCCTCGTCGGCCTTGTCTGTGTCGTCTACGCCGATTGTTATCTTCTCTTTCCTCGGGAGGATTATAGTGGCCCTCCCCAGCCTCTTTCCGCCTCCCCATTCCAGAACCTCGATGCCCTCGACGCCCTCGGCCATGCCCCTGCTGAGCGCCGCCACCCCGGCACCAGCCAGCCCGGAGTATGTAACCTTCACTTTATCGCCAATTAGAACAACGGATTCTATGGAAGCAGGCTTATAGCTAGGTTCAAGTACGCTTTGAGCACTTTCTTTAGATAGTTTGACCTTATAGAAAAGACGCGCCCCCTCCCTTTTTGACCAGATTACCGACTTACTGTTCTCTGTATAGTGGTATAGCGACCATGCAGAGCCACCTAGACACATTCCCCTGGCATGATCCTCTATTAGTTCTGCAACACCGGCCCTCTCGTCCACCGCTACGACGACCTTTTTATGCGGCGAGATCCATTTCTTTGAGGATAGGAGCCGCCGGATTGCCTCTCTATCATAAAACTCTGTCAAATACAAGCGCCCCTTTTTCACTTGATTTGTGGCTTCTTATATTAATCATGATTCTTCGTCGAGGATCCTTAGCCCTGACATCTCAACCCCTTCCTTTTTCGGAATGGGCATCTCAACGACCACAGATTCGTCCACCACCTTCAGGGCATCAATTACATCTGATGGAGAGTCGGCCCTGATCCCTTTTACGCCGTGAGCCTCCGCTAGCTTGACGTAATCTGGTGGCGAAGAGTAGTCCACGCCATGCGATCTTCCGTATACCCTCTCCTGAAGCTGTCTTATCATGCCCAAGGATCTGTTGTTAAAGACGCAGACTGCGATGTTTATGCCATTCTCCTTCATCGTTGAGAGCTCCGGGGCGGTCATTTGAAATCCTCCGTCTCCCGTGACGACGATTACTTTGCTCTTTGGGGATGAAACTTTAGCGCCTATTCCGGCGGGCAAAGAGTACCCCATTGCCGACAGGTTTCCGGAGAAGATGACGTGCCTAGGTCGCCTGACTTTTATTGCCTGCATCAGCCATATTGTGTGCAGTCCTATGTCCAAGGAGAATATTGCATCGGAGAAGGTGGAGAGCGCCTTTGCGAATTCCAGCGCCTTCCCTCCGCCCTTCTCATAAGCTCGGGCGGATTTAGCCACGGGGCGGGATATCCCCTTTATTGGTTTGAGGCGGGGCAGAATAGCGTCTATGAAGAGGGAGGCATCGCTCCTCACCCTTATTGAGGCCAGAGATGAGAAGTTCCTATCATCGACATCCACCTGGATCACCTTGCAGTTTATCGGTACATCGATCGTGAGGTTGCTAAGCCTGCAGCCAAGGGCGATTAGGAGGTCGCAGGAGGCCAAAGCAAGGTTGGCGTCTTTTGTGCCCCTCCTGCCGGCCGGACCTAGGGCGAACGGGCAGTCCTCTGGTATGATCCCTCTCCCCATGTATGAGGTTGCAACGGGAGAGCGAATCGCCTCAGCAAGCTTCAATACGCCCTTAGAGGCGCCCGATTGAACCGCCCCCCAACCCGCCAGGATCAGCGGAGCCCTTGAAGAAGATATCGCATCTATCACAAGATCGATCGTTGCGGGCTCTGGCTCGGGCTTTGATGGCACGGGCATGTAATCCTTGCCCCTTGATGGTAACTTTTGAACATCCCCAGGTATGCTGATATGTGCTGGTCCTGGGCACCCCTCTATGGAGCACAGGAAGGCCGTCGCTAGTGCATCGTAGGCAGTTTTGGGGTCCATAATTTGGGCTGTAAACTTTGTAACTGGCCTAAATATGGCCTGGAGGTCCAAATCTTCCAACCAGCCCTTACCCTGCTCGTAGGTCGGCACCTGCCCAGTTACGGCGATCACTGGGGAATGATCACTGTAAGGCACAGCCATGCCAGCAGCTATATTCACCGCACCAGGACCTGCCGTACCTATGCAGAAGCCAGGCCTCCCGGAGACCCTCGCGTATCCATCAGCAGCATAAACCGCAAACTGCTCATGTCTGACGAGGATGTGCCTTATCTTTGACGTGTAGAGCGCATCATACAGCGGGAGGGACCACATCCCAGGCATTCCAAATGCTACCCCCACACCGAACCTCTCGAGGGCTTTTACAATGATCTCGGAGGTGTTTGTAGAGTGGCGAGTCGAGAATTTGGATCTGGACAAAAAGATCACACCGCCCTCTTTGCTTTGTAGTACTCCACCAGACCACCGCTCTTTAGAATCTCTTGGAGGAAGATAGGGAGCGGCCTGGATTTTAGGACACCCTTCTTAGTTTTTACCTCGCTGCTATCGAGGTCTATCTCTATGACATCTCCCTCATCGACTACATGGCTTACGCCTTTACACTCTATCAAGGGTAACCCGTTATTTATTGCATTCCTGAAGAATATTCTGGCGAAGGACTCTGCAACGATGGCAGAAACCCCCGCCCATTTTATGGCTAAAGCTGCCTGCTCCCTGCTGGATCCGCAGCCAAAGTTCTTACCGGCGACGATTATGTCCCCGGCCTTCACCTTGGAGCTGAACGTGAGGTCTAGTCCCTCAAGGACGTGCTTTGGCCAGACCGTCTGGTCCACCGACCTCAGGTATTTTGCAGGTATAATCACATCGGTGTCCACGTCGTTCCCGAACTTCCATACCCGCCCTTTTATCATTAAGAGAACCTCCTTGGATCAGTGATCTTGCCCTCCACCGCTGAGGCTGCCACGGTCTGCGGGGATGCTAGATAGACGGAAGACTTGAGGCTGCCCATCCTCCCGATGAAGTTTCTGTTTGATGTCGATACGCAGATCTCATTATCGCCAAGAACGCCCATATGAACCCCCAGGCACGGTCCACAACCTGTGACTCCTATTATGGCTCCAGCCCCCAAAAATATGTTAAGAAGACCGTCCTTCTGAGCCTTTAGGTATGTGGACTTGGATGCCGGAATTACGATGAATCGCGTATCCCTGTGAACCTTCTTTCCCTTTACTATCTTTGCGGCCTCCAGCAGATCCTCGTACCTTCCATTGGTGCAGGAACCCAAGAACGCCTGATCTATATGGGTGCCTTCGACTTCCGAAACTGGTTTCACGTTTGCAACACTGCCCGGACATGCAATTTTTGGTTCAAGGGACATGGCATCCATGGTTATTCTCTCCACCTCTACGTCGGTCCTGAAGGTCTTTCCCTTCCTACCGAGAAACTCGAAGGTCTTAGAGTCGACCTCCATAAATCCCGTCTTTGCACCCATCTCCACCGCCATGTTGGACATGGTCATCCTGGAGGACTGCGACATGTGTTTTACCGCCTCGCCTGAGAACTCGACCGCCTTGTAGGTCGCGCCATCAGTTCCTACCATCCTTACTATCTCGAGTATGAGGTCCTTAGATGAAACCTTCCCACCTAGTCTTCCGGTGCAGTCTATTGCTATGGTCTCTGGAACCTTTAGCCATATCATTCCCGTTGCTAGGATGTAAGCAAGGTCTGTGGCTCCTACCCCTGTCGAGAAGAGCCCAAAACACCCGAGCGTACAGCTGTGTGAATCCGCTCCTATAACGACCATGCCCGGGGAGACGTATCCCTTCTCAGGAATGACCTGGTGGCAGATCCCTTCCCCTAAATCATGAAATTTTGATATGCCTTGATCCCTTGCGAACCTCCTTACCTTGGCCTGAAGTATTGCCGCCTGATCGCTGTATGGGGGCACAGAATGGTCGAAAACGATCCCTACCCTATTTGGATCCTTGATCTTATCAACACCCATCCTCTTGAGTGCATCAATGACCAGCGGACCTGTGCCGTCGTGGAAGTACGCAAAGTCCACGGGGACCTCAACGAACTCCCCCGCACGGACCTCCCGACCAACAGCGTTGGAGATGATCTTCTCTACAGCAGAGCTACCCAACGTTGAAACCTCATCTTACTAACAAGGGGGGCGAATATTTTTAGTTGCCGGGTTCAGTCTTATCTCCATTCTGAGACCTAACTTATTATTTACTGAGCGCGCTGGCAAAGATGATCGGCAATAAGTAACTGGCCTTTGCCCTTGAGGTATCGATATAAATACTTGGAAGTGCTGCTGCATAGGCACCAAAGCTCTCTACGTTTGCCACAAGAACGAGGGATCTGAAGATAATGTTCCCAAAGATGCCATCCGGGGTTAAGAGCAGAGTGGCGTTACCTCCCACCGCCCTCTCCAGCTCGATGCCAAAGTTCTCTGCATCCATTCCTTTTTTCCTGAGGGTGCGCGTCAGTAAAGCCGATGCTGAGAGCATTCTATCAACCTTCTTGCTACGCCCCTTATCCTCTATCCTGCCACCCGAGAGAACAGCTATCTTATAGGGAATACCTAATTTTTTAGCGAGCCGCTTACAGTACCCAGCTATTGTCATTAGGTCCTCCAGCGAGTCCCCCTCCTCTATCCCCACGGGAGCGAGCATCACGAGTCTACCACCAACATCCAGGACCGTTACACGGCAGAGGTTTTTACATTTGAACTCTGAACGAAGTAGTGGGATGAGCGTTCTGGAGCCAAGGTTTCCCCTGACGGCAGCGTCCACGGCTCCCTCCTTCAAGAGATCGACAAAGGTTCTCTCGACGTCTTTATCTATTATGAGCGATATCTCTTTGCCGACGATTCCTTCAGGCGATATACTGTCGCTTATCTTTTCATTAGAGATCAGAACAGGCTCCGCGTAGCCCTCCCTCTTGGCGAAAAGTGTGGAGTTAATGACCATCTCTGCGGATTCTAGTTTTGAATCAACCCCTATGGCTACTTTTGCCTTTTTTGATGTTGCCAGTGAATAGATAGTGTTGCTCACCCTCAAGCCCTCTCATGGAGCACCCTCTTTACGAAGTCGCAGAGATTGCCGTTGTCTATGATAGTGGCATTCATTGGTAATGTCTTTAATCTTTTCATTATCTCAGCGAGATCCTCATCGGTAATCTTGTAACCAAGGGATTCGATCTTCAGCTTTACACCGTCAGTTCCTGAGTGCCTCCCAAATACTAGCTTCCTCTCCTGCCCAACTAGCTGCGGCTCGTAGGATTCGTAGGTAAAAGGGTTCTTCATTATAGCCGCAACATGTATACCGGACTCGTGCCTGAAGGCGTTTGCTCCGACTATGGGCTTGTTAATTGGTATAGGGATACCAGAGAATTTGGACACCATTTCAGAGAGTTCCCTTAATATATGAATATTGAACTTGAGATCTACACCGTATAGGGCGTATAGGGACATCACTACCTCCTCCAGCGAGGCATTGCCACACCTCTCCCCGAGACCGTTGACGGATACCGAGATCGTATCAATGCCAGCCTCATAGGCTGCGAGGGAGTTGGCCACGGCGAGACCAAAGTCATTGTGGCAGTGCACGGAGAGTTCCAGATCAAATTTCTTCCTAAGAGACTCGATTAGATAATGCATTGCTCTTGGTCTTATGCAGCCAGTGGTATCTGCTATACCCAGCCTGTCCGCCCCACTCTCCTCGGCAGCGCTGTAGAGGGCGGTTAGAGACTCCATGGAGGTTCTTGTTGCATCCTCGGCCGATAGCTGGACGAAGAGCCCATGACTTTTTGCGTAGGCGATTGACTCTGCCGCCATGTTTATGGCGGCCATGAGGTCCGTGTGAAGCTTGTACTTCAGGTGGAGGTCTGACACCGCCAGGAATATTATAACACCATCAACGTCCGCCTTGAGGGCAGCATCTATGTCCTTCTGCTTAGATCGGCAGAGGCAGATCACATCGGCACTGAGGCGTTCAGATGCCACTGCCTTAACGGCCTCCTCGTCGTAAGAGGAGATCACAGGGAAGCCTGCCTCGATGGCGTCTACCCCTAGTTCATCAAGCTTCTTGGCTATCTGTACCTTCTGCTCTTTGGTGAACTTTACGCCCGGGGTCTGTTCTCCATCCCTTAGGGTAGTATCGTAAATCTTGACCTTCCTAGTATCCTGCTGGAAAAAGTTATACGGGCTTGTGAAGTATCTCAAGTTAGACCCTTTACTATTGATTATTCGTTAACAAGTTGATTCTTGTGGGATTAATAGTTTGTCTTTAACTCCTGAGAAACGATGCTCGTAGATGCTGAACTCCGAAGACCAATATTTTGATGACATGTAGATTATAGAATAACCGATGACACCAAGACCAAAACGTTATTAATATTACCATCGCTCCAATTCTTAGCTGAGAAGGTGCAATCATCGTTGTTGGTTCTTGTGACGGGAGGAGCAGGGTTCATAGGCCCCAGATTGATAGGGCGCCTAGTGGAGAGAGGGAACCTCGTAAGGGTATTTGATGACCTCTCAACAGGCAGACTCTCGAATATATTGGAACTGATGAAGACGGGGGCTGTAAATTTCATAAAGGGGGATGTCAGAGACGCAACGGCGATAGATGTAGCGGCAAGTGGATGTGATCTGATCTACCACTTGGCGGCCCAGTCACTTGTGCCATTTTCAACAGAGAGACCAGAACTGGATATGGAGATCAACATAGAAGGGACTTTGAATGTGCTGAGAGCCATCAAGAAAGCACAGAGTAAAGTTGTATTTTCTTCATCAGCCACTGTTTATGGAAAAGTGAGCAAGACCCCGACGCCAGAGAATGAGCCCTTGGTGCCCTACTCCTTCTATGGGCTTTCAAAGCTAGCGGCTGAAAATTATTGTAGGATTTATAGCGAGCTTTTTGGGGTGCCGACCGTCACCCTGCGACTCTTCAACATCTACGGTCCCGGAACCAACAAGGGAGTGATGATAGACCTTTATAGAAGGCTGTTGAGGGATCCGAGGAGGCTTGAAGTGCTAGGCACAGGCTTTCAGTTGAAGGACTACCTTTACATAGAAGACGCGGTCGAGGCGCTCCTGATAGCCCCGGAGAAGGCGGAATGCAAGGGTGAGGCATACAACATCGGTCTAGGGGAGTCATATACGGTGTTTGAGCTGGCGGGGATGATGCTAGAGATCCTTGGCCTGAGCGGTGTGGAGGTAAAGGCAAGGGGCGGCATTGCGTGGCTAGGCGATGTAGAGTACACCCAGCCAGACGTTGGCAAGGCAGAAAGGGAGCTGGGATGGAAGGCAAACATGGGGATAAGGGAAGGGCTCCAGAAGACCCTTGAGTGGTTCGAGTCGGAAATGGGGCCGATAGAGGGAGCCAAAAGGCTGGTTCGAAAGTAGCCACCAAGCAATTATACCCTAATCATTGGGGCTATGGTCATTTTCGGTATGATCTTGACTTAAAGTCCTTCTGTGCTGCATCGTAAGACTCTAGCGATCCTATGTCGTACCAATAGCCGGAGAACTTGAAACCGTATGTATCCTCGTGTGCCGTGAGCCAACCGATAAACCGTCCGATCGGGTCAGAGGGGTTGCCATCATCCAAGTACAGCCCCATTTTTGAGGCAGAGCTCCAAGGTAGGAGATATATCCCGGTGGATATCAGAAGGCTCCTCGGCTTTGCGGGTTTTTCCTCGAAACCCACAATGCGTGAATTTTCATCGAGTTCTACACACGCGTACTGCTTTGCGAGTTTTTGGCTGCCTATCTCGTACAGCGCTACAATAGTGGACTTTACTTTGCGATAGAATAACACCATTTCCGTGATGTCCAATGAGAAGAGGTTGTCCCCGGCTGTAATGAGGTATTCGTCGGGTGATGTATCCCTCAGGATCATCTCCAGAGCCCTTACTGGACCCAGTTTCTCCTCCTCCTTGAGCGATGGCTCTGGGAAGACCTTGATGTTACGGTGACCTCTCTCCCTTATCCAATCCTGAAACTTAACCTCAAACCTCTTATTGGTAGAGATCATGACCTCATCAATGGCCTTGACATTCAGGATCTTCTCTACAACGAAGTCCAGAATAAAACCGTTGCCGATGGGCAGTAGAGGCTTTGGCCGGTCGAGGGTTAGGGGCCACATGCGTTTTGCATATCCGCCAGCCAAAATGATAGCCTTCATCTGCTCACCATGAGATACTTTATGGGCTCTATCTATAAATAACTTAAATTTTGTATTCTAAGCAATTTATTTGTTTATAACAATCTCGGCGTTGCATATGGTCCCTATTCTGATTGTGTCTGCCTAAAGGTTTTTGTAAATATATGCAGCTTTTTTAACTTTTTAGGACCTTGGAGTTCAAGGAGCTTTTTTGGGGTAAGATCCTTTTCTATATCTCACTAATAGATACATCACTATCACTGTTAATGCACCCAATACTATTATAAGATCCAGATACTTGCCAAAACCCTCGATTTCGATCCAGTTATTCCCTAGCAGAAACCCTAGGTAGGTCAGCGCAAAGTTCCAAGGAATAGATCCAACGAAGGTGTAGACTGTGAATTTCTTAATCTCCATTTTCGAAATTCCTGCAGGAAGCGATATGACAGTTCTGATGACTGGAGTGAGCCTGCTGAAGAAGATAGTCTTGTCTCCGTATTTGTTGAACCATCTTTCCGCGGTTGCGAGGTGGCTCTCCTTGAGTAGCACGTACTTGCCGTACTTTATGACAGCGATCCTACCAACACGCAGGCCCAGGAAATATGCTATCCAGGCACCCACCAAGTTGCCAAGAGTCCCGTAAAGTACTACTTGCCAAAGATCGAAGGCACCTGTAGATACTAAGAAACCGGAAAAGGGCATGACGATCTCACTGGGCACCGGGAGCACAGCGCTCTCGAAGACCATCAGTACAAAGATCCCAAGGTAGCCAGAGGCGGATATTAAGCCAAGTATGAAACCAGTTATTGATGTGATCAGATCCATTTTGTATCATGCCTGTATTGCCTTACCTACTATAACGAGATTAATATTTTTTATAGTACGCGTCGTGCAAGCGATAGCTCCAATAATTGGTCAGAGGTTATTCACGACATCCACCCAGAGCCGCATCTTCTCCACCTGGAGCTTGAGGAATTTTTGGTAATTGTTGTCTGCGAGTTTCGTAGCTCCCTTCTCTAGAAGCCCTGTGAGGGAAAGGTAAGCGTCAGAGTAGGACGACCCGCCTATCTCGCCGTCCACAATCTTCCAAACTGTCTCGTTCATTATCATTCCGTCCATCTCCTTCTTCAAGTCCTTGAAGACGCTCCTCGGTCTCTTGTCATGAACGCCAACGGGTCTGCCGAGGCACACTTTATCACCCAGATGGTCCGCTACCCTCTTTAGGAATATTCCTGACCATATGTCGTCGAACCGATCTATGCCCATCGTGTTCATATACAGCTGGTAGAAGGCAGGAACAACCTTTGTTACAAAGGCGGCATTCATGCTACAGATGGCAAAGTATGTCCCCTTGCCGACAACAACTTTATCTCTCTTTAGCTTGGTTCCCTTAACGTGGCATCTGCCATCGAGGCCACCGTAATAAAGGATCGTCAAGGCGTCGAGGTCTGGGTTACCTATCCAGTGCCCCATATTAAGTACGCATGTTCCACCAGTTTTACACCAGTTATAGTTCTCAACCCTAGTTTCTGGGGAGTATGGATGCCCCCTCGGGAAGAAACTACCTTTCTTGTTCAGAGCAATGGTGTCTATAGTATTGTACCATCTTGCCCCTGAAGAGACGGTCTCTCCAGTCTCACCGAATAGGTTGGAATTGTGACCTCCGATTAGGTCTTTCATAAGAACATCATCATCAAGCTCGATAATGAAATCTGCGCCCTCCTCATAGGCAACAAGGAAGCCAAAGCTTGTCTCTGCGTGTGCCCTTTCAGGGATTACCGATAAGAACTTCTTCCAGTTCTTACCAAACCTTCCCCTGAACCACTCCCTTCTCTCTCTGGGACCGTAATATGCCCTATTTACGTTTTGAAGGATCCTTTCGTTCCGAGCCCTTATAGACTCGTCTCCCTCGTCCACAACTATAACCTTTGTCGAGTTAGTACATAGTTCTTCAATCAACCCTTTAAGGTTGGAGAGTTCATTGATCGTGGCTATGACAAGAAAGGGTTTCATAAAAAGAGGTAAATGGAGAGAGGTTAAAAAACTATCCGATGAGGCGGACGAAGACATCTCTCACGTTCTTAAGGTCCTTGAGGCGCACAAACTCGTCGATCCCGTGGAAGTGAGAGTCCTCGGCTATGGCACCATAGCTAATGACTGGGATATTTTTGTCAGCAAGGAACTTCCCATCGTCCCCTCCCAAGGAGGCGGCGATGGGCAGAGGGGAGCCAAAGACTAAGGTCGTTGCATCTGCAAAACGCTTGACGAAGGGCTCTGAGGAGTTTGTGAGGTACCCCGCACTAAAATTGCCGAAGGAGAGTTTTGCGTTTATTTTGAGCATCTCCTTCGTCTTGTCGAAGAAGGTGAGCAACTCGAAGCGCGCCTCTTCAGAGTCCTCTTCGGGAAGCAAACGCATATCAAACCTTGTCCAAGCCTCCCCTGGGATGATGTTCTCCTTCTCTCCACCTCCAATCATGGTAAAGGAAATCCTCCCCCAGACCTTCTTTTTGGGAGAGTCGGGCGGGGCGTCTACTACGGATAGTTTACTTTCCCGCATCTTCGCGAACTCATCAAAAGCAGTGATGAGTCGGGACAGTTTGGGTATAGGGTTGTCTGCTCTATGCGGATAACCTGCGTGCCCCTGTTTGCCGATTACTCTTATCTCGCCAGAGAAGACCCCGCTGGCGCCAATAGAGATGAAGTTTGGCATGGAGTCCACTACGACCCCAAAGTCGAACCTCAAGCCCACCTCATCCATGAGGTAGCCTATCCCCCATTCTCCCCCAATCTCCTCCTCTGGCGATGCGATCAGCTTGACGTTTAACCTTGCGGTATTCCTGATGAGGTTGATGACGCCGAGGCATGCAGCTATGGCGCTCTTGTCGTCGGCGGTGCCCCTGCCGTATGCCTTATCGCCCTCAACGGATAGCTTGAATGGATCCTTGGTCCAGTTGCCCCCTAGCGGAACCACATCGTAATGGGTGACTAACCCTATTGTCTCCTCTGCTCCCACATCCAACGTTCCTATGACGTTGGGACGTGGTTTTTCATCCCCCACCTTTTCCATAGGGTCGAAGATCTCGACATTCAGGCCGAGTTCGCGCATTCTATTTGACAGCAGAGAGGCGCATTTGGAGTAGCCCGTCTTCTTGATGACATCGGTATCTATCGCAACTAACTCCTTGAGAATGGAGAGTTCATAATCGATTCCGGTCATTCGCAACACCAGATAAGATTGTGCTATTACTAAATTTAAGGGTTTTATCGGCTAGATCAGAGGCAGGAATAACGTCAAGAGCCACGCAGGGATGGCAAAGATTGCCCACGCGAGCTTTGACCAATTGAATATCTTGGATCCATCGAACGGCGGGACGGGTATGAGGTTGAACGCTGCCAGCCAGAGATTTATCTGGATGCCAATTACCGCTAAAGCCACGAACATACCGCCGGCGTATGATAGGACGTAAAATACTGCGGCTAACAGGAGGTTCATGGATGGACCAGCGAGGGAAATTATTCCAAAGGCCCTCTTCATGGCATCGGAGTCGAACATCGTGGATGCGACCATGGGGGAGATATAAACCGCTCCTAAAGCTGCAAATATGAACTGCCCCTGCGTCAGGATCGCTACAGCAAGGGCTAGAACGATGCCCCACCACCAGACTTGGTAGTAGGCGTAGCAACCATACCTCTTTGCAGTATTTCTGTGAGCCAGTTCGTGGAGGATGAATCCAAGCCCAGCGGAGGCCGTAGAAAGCAGAAACGCGATGTAGAAGAAAGCAGGGTAGTTTATGAGGTATGATACGGAGAAGCAAAAGCTGATGACGACCCAGGATATCAATAAACCATAGACTTCAGGCAGTTTCAATTGCCGCACCACAAAGAGAAAAGATCAAGGCTTTTATAAATTTGAGGGTTGAGCTGTTGATTTAGGGCGGATGGTCTGATCTGCCTCCTCGACAAGCTCCTTAAGGTTTTGATATCGTATATTAACCAGAACTTCCTCCTTGGTCATCCACGTGTAGCCATCGTGCTCCTCCGACACCCTGATGCTCCCTGACTTGGATTCGGCTAGGAAGTAAACGACCTCCTTCTTCACAAGCGAATTTTCCCACCTGTAGAAGTAGCGCGAAGTCTTTTTGAAGCTGGGTATTATTGTGGCATTGGTAATGCCGGTCTCCTCCTTCAGCTCTCTCATCGCACAAGTAAGATCGTCCTCGCCCGGCTGTTGAAGACCCTTTGGCACGTCGAACCTACCCTTATTTTTTAGAAAGAGGTATCGCACCGTTCCGTTTCTCTTGAAGATTAGAAATCCGGCGGACTTTTCCGTTCTGAATGAAGACAATGAATTCCCCTTTGCTTGGTTGTGATTATTTATAGATGATATTCTGGCTTTATAGTTTTTCAACAACAATTGGCGAGTTGGGACAGGAAGACAGATACAAATTGAGTTCGATATTGTTATTGGGGGGATTTAGGTGAAGGTCTATGTGATGCGCTCCCCTGAGTTACCCTGCTTTGGAGAGTTCAGCTATAAGCAGATAGACGTTGAGGAGGCGAGGAGGCTAATTTCCTCGGGTAAGTTCATCTCGGCCATCAAGTACCAGTGGGATGCGGACCTTCTGAGGGACATATTGGGGGCGTACATTCCGATAAACAGAGGCGAGATCAAACTGGAAGTTGGTGATGTTGCGGTAGTCTTCAGCTTTCCAGAAAAGGATTCGGAGGAGGAAGAGCCGTCGAAAAAAGGACCAGAAAAGCACCTTTTTCACGTGGGTCTACTCAGGAGAACCAGTTAATTACGTAGGAGTCTTGATGTTGGTCGGCAGGCGATCAGCCGTTTGGCAGTCGCTCTTTTTGTTGTAGTGTTTATTGTTGCCGTTTCTGCGTTGAGCGGAATACACTAGAGCCTACAACCAGAGCTGCAGATCCTAGTCTCCCTTGATTCCCGAAGTCTCCCCGGTGGGGGTTCTTGGAATAATTGTATTTATCATTCTTTTCTTTGTGGTCTGAGAAGGAAAAAAAAGGTAATAGAGACTTACTATATTTTTAGAACGTGCTAATAATACTCTGATACCCTGCCTAAAATGTGGTGCGGGGGGAGGGATTTGAACCCTCGAAGACCTACGCCAAAGGATAACCCATCATTAGATCTTGAGTCCTTCCCCTTTAACCTGGCTAGGGAACCCCCGCCCAAATTAAGAAAAGGTCTGGGGAATATTTAACTTTTAACCGCCCGACCTTAGATATGAGATGAGGAAGAATAAGACGATGATCCCACCCATGCCCGCTATGAAGATGTAGTTCATCTTTTTCTGCCGCTTGTAGCGGTTTGCCTCGTTCTCGTACTTCTTGGCACACTCCTCAGAGCAGGTCTTCTCGCCCTCCGGGATAGCATTGCCACAGACAATACAGTGGGAGTGTGGTCCCCACTTGTCTTCCTCTCTTCTCCTCGACATATTTTACACCGCTAGGGTACAATCGTAGTGCCTATCATCTCACCCTTGATTGCCCTTAAAATATTCTTCGGGTCCCTGCCATCTATCACTTTGGTGGTTATCTTGGAGCGCTGAATGATCTTTAGGGCAACTGGATCCAGGAGATCGTACTCACCGGCCCTAGTTCCCAGCCTTTCAAGAACCTTTGTCAGCCCTGCTACGCTTATCTTTGCATACTTCTTTGCGGACGGATTCTTCTTGGGATCTTTACTGTACACGCCGTCTACCGTAGTGGTATTGATTAAGAGTTTTGAACCGGAGCGCTCAGCGAGTATGCAGGAGACCGCGTTTGTGGACTGGCCAGGCTGCAGTCCGCCCATTACGACGATCTTACCGGTCGAGAGGGCTCTGTCCAGCTCTTCAAAGTTTTTGGGTACGAACTGGCAGGCATCTTCACCCATAGCGCTTATGAGGATCCTGGCGTTGAGGATGGCTACGGTTATCCCGATCTGGTCGCAGGTCGATTCATCAGCCCCCTGCTCCCTTGCCAGCCGGATGTAGTAACGAGCGGGTTCGCCTCCGCCGACCACAACGAAGGGATCGTGTCCGAGGGTCTTGACCTCTTTTATGACGGCGACATACTTTTTGAAGTCAGGCGTCGCCCCTAAAGTAGGAAAAAGGATGTGCCCGCTCAGTTTGATGGTGACTTTCATGGCACCCACCGCAGAAACTTAATAATGCAAGTTATATAAAGGTTGAATGTTTCTCGATAAACCGAGGTCGCTGCAATTGTCGGAGACCAAGAGGAGTTCGCTCGAGCTGTACAGGCTCAAGAGGTTGGTGGAGGAGCTCGAGTCCAAAGAAGGAAGAGCCACCGAACTCGTATCACTTTACGTCCCTCCTGGCAGGCAGATCTCCGATGCTATGAATAACCTCAGGATGGAGTACGGCACAGCGGCTAACATAAAGTCAAAGTCAACAAGAAAGAACGTTCAAGATGCCATAGAGAGTATAATGCAGAAGCTGAGGCTCTTCAGAATGCCTCCAGAGAATGGGCTCGTCATATTCAGTGGAGCCATTCCTCGTGGCGGACCTGGGACCGAGAAAATGGAGACCTACGTCATCGAGCCGCCTGAGCCAATAAGCATCTACTATTACAGGTGCGATGCCAAGTTTTTTTTAGACCCTATCAAGGAGATCCTTGCGGAGAAGGATATCTACGGGCTCATAGTCATGGACAGGAGTGACGCGACTTTTGCGCTGCTGAGTGGGCGCAGAGTGGAGATCGTGGAGACAATAACGTCAGGGGTCCCGGGCAAGCACGATGCCGGAGGGCAGTCTGCAAGAAGGTTTCAGAGGGTGATTGAGATCGCAGCCAATGAGTTCAACAAGAGGGTGGCGACCCATGCCGAGAAGATATTCCTGCCAATCGGAAATCTGAAGGGGATAATCATCGGCGGACCCGGCCCTACCAAGAGCGATTTCTACGGAGGGCAGCACCTTCACTACCAGCTCCAGAAGAAGGTCCTGAGCGTGGAGGATCTCGGGTATACGGAGGAGCCTGGAATATACGAGCTTCTCCAAAAGTCTAAGGAGGTGCTGAAGAACGTTGAGTACGTCAAGGAGAAGAGGCTCGTTCAAAGCTTTTTGCTTCTATTGGCCAAGAGCCCCAATCAGGTGACGTATGGTGAGAAGGAGGTAAGGGAGAAGCTCGGGAAGGGGATAGTCAAGATGCTGCTCCTTTCGGGCGGTATTGAGACTTACAGGGTTAGCTACAAGTGCCAGGTCTGCAGCAACATTAGGCAGGAAACGCTGAAAAAGGAGGCGCTACTGGCCAAGGGGGGAAGGGAGACCTGCGATAAGTGCGGCGGAATGATGGAGGAGTTGGAGATCAAGAGTATAGTGGACGAGCTTGCGACCATGGCGGAGAATACCAATACCAAGGTTGAGGTGGTATCAACCGAGACGGATGAGGGCAAGATGCTTCTTGGATCCTTCGGCGGGATTGTCGCAATATTGAGGTATGCAGCTCAGGGATAGTTTATTTTTTTAGATTTCTCTATTGCGGCAACGACTGCTTCTATTACGGTTTGAGAGAAGCCCTTGGACTCCATAACCCTCAGAGCCTCCTCTGTGGTTCCTCCGGGAGAGGCGACAGCCTTGATTAGCTGATCAAATGAATCGTTTGAACGGAGGGCAAGGGTCCCCGCACCCCTGCAGGTCTGCGAGACCAGCGACCGAACCAGATCATCGGAAAGACCAGACCTCTTGCCGGCGTCTTGGAGGGCCTTCATCATAAGGAAGAAGTAAGCAGGTCCGCTGCCGCTGAGGCCGGTCACCGCGTCTATCACCGATTCATTGTCAAGCCTGTAAGCCACGCCTATACCTTTTAGGAGTGATGCTACGAACTTGATGTCAGAAGCTCTGGTCCAGCGGTTTGGAACAAAGACGGATGCCGCCTCGTTCACTGACGCGGCGATGTTTGGCATCACCCGTATGACCCTCGAGCCTTCACCGAGTCTAGACTCGATTGAGGCAATTTTGATCCCTGCAGCGATGGAGATCAGAAGGGCGCTTCCTGCCGGGATCAACGCCTTAAGTTCATAGAGCAGTTTCGGCATTTCTTTTGGTTTCACAGCCAGAAGAATGGAGTCTGAACCGACTACCCCAGCCAAGCTCTCAACTATGGAGAGACCTTCTCTCTTTGCGAGTTCTATCCTTGCGCTGTCTAAATCATAGACCTTAGTGTTTTTTGTAGAGAATAAGCCGGAGTTCAATGCCCCCTTAACAAGAGAGGAGCCCATCTTGCCGTAACCCACAATGCTGAAACTTATCTTCTCCACGCACCCAGCCTCCCTTTCCAGTCTGCTGTCCCCTTTTCATGGAGAAAATGCGCAGCATCCTTCCCAACATAGTCTGAAACTTTCTGACCTGAGCCCAGCAGTATATACTTTGTCGTGACGAGCCCTTCCAGCCCCACCGGCCCACGGGCGTGGACCTTGTTTGTGCTTATACCAACCTCGGCTCCCAATCCGTACCGGTAGCCATCGCTGAAACGAGTTGAAGCATTGTGGATGACTGTGGAGGAGTCCACCATATTTAGGAAGTTCTTGACCACTGCTGCATCTTCGGAGAGGATGGAGTCGGTGTGATGGGATCCGTAGCGGTTTATGTGTTCTATTGCCTCGTCCACGCCACCGACAACCCTTACTGGAAGCACCATCTCAAGGTACTCGGTAGACCAGTCCTCATCGCCTGCCTTCTCGACAGGGATGCCGTTGGACCTAATTATCTTTAGGGACCTGGAGCACCCCTTTATCCTGACCCCGCTTTCCACGAGCCTCTTGGCGATCTTGGGCAGCAGATCGGGTGCAACCTTCTCATGGATAAGCATTATTTTCATGGAGTTACAGGCGGCAGGATACTGAACCCTAGCATCATGGCATATCTCCACCGCCTTTTTTGGATCGGCAGCGCTGTCAACGTATACGTGGCAAATGCCGGAGGAGTGACCAAGCACTGGAATCTCAGTGTTCTCCTGTATATGCCTGATGAACTCGTTACTGCCGCGGGGGATTATGAGGTCGACTAGCCCTTCCATCTTCAGGAGCCCGCTAACAACGGATCGACCCTCCACGAGCTGCATACAGCCAGCGGGCAGGCCCTCGGCAAGGAACGCCTCGTTCATGACCCGGTAGACCGCCCTGTTGGATTCCAGTGCCTCGGATCCTCCCTTAAGCAAGACGGAGTTTCCAGATTTGATGCATAAAGACGCTATCTGGGGCAGAGCGTCTGGCCTGCTTTCAAAGATTGAAACGATTACACCAAAGGGTACGGTTATCTTGAATAGTTCCAGCCCAACGTCCATCTTCATCGCATAGAGCGTTTTGCCCACTGGATCGTCAAGGTCGGCAACGCTGTCTACCATCTTTGATATCTCAAGGATTTTTGTCTCGTCGAGCTTCAGGCGGTCCAGAAGAGGTTTGGGGAGCTTTCCTAGTTCAAAAAGAGCCCTTCCGGCTACCATATCTTTTTTGTTAGCATCGAGTATATCCTCTCTACGCTCCAAGACAGCCCTAGCTGCAAATCTAAGAGCCCTGTCCTTTACTTCGCGGGATAGCTGTGCGAGCTGGAGGCTGGCCCTTCTTGCTTCCGATATCTTTCCCGCCAATTCTTTATTGCTCATGAGGATCCCTCGGGATAAAGATCGTGCCAATCTTCTCGCCAGCGATTATTCGTTCAAGTACCTTCTTATCTGCACCGTTTGCGATAACCATCGGGATGGTGGCCTCAGTCGCGAGCTTGGCAGCCTTCAGTTTGGTCTTCATTCCCCCAAACCCACCATGACCTTCAGAGGCTAGCCTCTCGATCTCTGGCGCTATATTTTCCACGCAGGATATCAGCTTTGAACCGGGGCGCTTTGGATCTCCCATATAAAGACCGTTAATGTCGGAGAGTAGGACGAGGAGGTCTGCCTGCATGTACTTGGCCACGAGAGCGGAGAGGGTGTCGTTGTCCCCGAACTTTATCTCGTCAGCGGCTATGGTGTCGTTCTCGTTTATTATCGGGATGACGCCCAGCAAGAGAAGTGAGTTGAATGTGTTGAGCAGGTTCCTGAGGCGCCTCTTGCTCCTGAAGTCGTCCCACGTCAGCAGTATCTGGCCAACGTTATAACCCTTGCCGGCCATGGTATCCCGGTACGACTCCATAAGCACCACCTGCCCTATTGCAGCAAGCGCTTGGAGACCTGGGATCTCTCCGTTCTTGATGCGGTCGCGCATGATCGCCCTGCCCCCCCTTATAGCACCAGAAGAGACGAGCACAACATCAATTCCGCGCCTCTTCAGGTTTGCCAGTTCGTCGCATAGCACCCCTATTTTTCCGCGGTCAAGAGCGCCGGAGGCGTTGGAGAGAGATGAAGCTCCGATTTTGACGACAACTAACTTTGCGGACTTTAGATCCTTCCTACACCTTTGCTCTTTACTGGATGCGCCCTCATCGACGACCATAAAACCACGCTCTTTTAAACAAGAAGCATGTTGATATTTAAGATTTTGACTACGGGGATGAAAATAAGGGGGTCTATGGCTTGAGCAGTTTTTTGATCTCCCGAAGTTCTTCAAGCATCTTTTGACCTATGCTGTCCGACGCTTCGCCCGGCGAGGCGAAGAGCGGTTTACCTCTGACGACGCCCAATATTTCTTCCCTCAACGCTAAAAAGTCAGGGACGTGAATGATGGCGGCCTCAGATCTTCTAACCCCAGGTCCACCGCTTCCGCCAGCCTGCCCAGTGTATCCTGCGGTGTATATGTCCACCGTGCCAAGGTCGAAATGCCTCGATATTGGTCCCTGAATCGTGTCGATACTCATTATTCGGGAGTAGGGGACTGCGTGACGCATCTTCCACCAAACACCCCTTTCGACTCTCACCTCATTCTCGCTTAAGATGTACTTAATTGAGGAGTAGTACTTCGGGATCCAGTAGCCGATGAAGAGTGTGACCACCACAAGTGGCAGAATGTAGACAAATGCCAGCACCGTCGCAACTAGATATTCCTTTATGAGGAATAGGTAGGATGTTAACGCTAAACCCAGTACATATAGAGGGATAGTGATCAATACCAGATATGTTAAGAAGAGCGTCTTCATCTTCATGTTCGGATGGAACTCTTGCCCGATCTTCATCCTTATGTCCCCGTTAAATCTAGCGTGGACATTGGTATATAGTTTATCATAGATTAAGTTGAATTATAATTGTTTAGGTCTTACAGAAAAATTAATAAAATAGTAAATGGTGGACCGGGCGGGACTTGAACCCGCGGCCTCCCGCGTGCGAGGCGGGCGATCTGCGACTGATCTACCGGCCCTCGTTAATGGAAGGTCAGTAATGGGTGATTTAAGCTTTTGTAAGGGCAAAAAGAATAAATCCGTATGAGGGTTATCTCTTGAAATTGAGGGCTCGTAGCTCAGTTTGGTATGAGCACTCGACTGATAATCGAGTGGTCGAGGGTTCGAATCCCTCCGGGCCCACTTATTTTGAAACTCAAGTTTGATATCTGAGAAGGCAGAATTTAAAAAGACTCAAGGAGTACCTATTCAAGAGGGACTTCAGCAGTACGCCGGAGCCAAGATCTATACCAGCTGAGGTGAAGAAGGAGATGCCGAGAGAAGGGATGGTTTATGTTGTTCAGGAGCACCATGCACGAAGGCTTCACTACGATCTGCGCTTAGAGAAGGAGGGGGTCTTGAAGAGTTGGGCCATTCCTAAGGGGCTCCCCGAGGTGCCAGGAGATAAGAGGCTTGCCATACAGGTGGAGGATCATCCGCTGGAGTACAGAGGTTTCGAGGGAGAAATACCGAAGGGCGAATATGGGGCTGGAACAGTGAAGATATGGGATAAAGGATCCTATGAGCCAGTCATATGGAACGATGACATGATAGAGATCCTCATCAAGGGCAATAGGATCCAAGGGAGGTATGTGCTCACCAGATTCAAGAAGGCTGGAAAGAATCAGTGGCTCATATTGAAGGTGAGGGAGAAGAGCAGATAATGTCCGCGTAGGCGTTTCATCTGGAGTCTAATTGTAATTATAAATAATTGTAATTATTAAAAACGTTTATATAGAATGACAACGCAGGGTTTGACCTATGGCAAAGGAGATGTACCTGCGATTAAACGAAATTATGCTGTTCTGTAAACAGAAGGCTTCGTATGCGGAAATTGCCAACATCAAGTCTAAGACCAGCAACCGTAGGTAAAGGATAAGGGGGATAGGCGTTGGAAAAAATTTTAGGTGTCCTGCCCACATCGAAGATCATTCATCCGGATGTAAACATCCTGAAGGATGTTCGTAAGCAGAGTTTAGAGGACCCAGAGACTTTCTGGCAAAAATTTGCTGACGATCTCTTCTGGTATGAAAAAAATGGACCCGCATATCAGCCCATCGATGAGCCTCCGTACGCCAAGTGGTTCCCGATAAGGAAGACTAACATCTCATACAACGCATTGGACCGGCATGTGGGGAGTTGGAGAAAGAACAAAGTTGCCTTCTACTGGGAAGGAGAGAACGGAGAGAAGCTGACTCTTACCTACTATGATTTATTCAGAGAAGTGAACAAGTTTTCGTCGATCCTCAAGAAGCTTGGAGTAAGAAAGGGAGACAGGGTGACGATGTATATGCCCATGATCCCTGAATTAGTAATCAGCATGCTCGCGACTGTCAGGATTGGAGCGATCCACTCCGTTATCTTCGCTGGCTTCACAGCTCAAGCGATCGCTGATAGAGTTAACGACTCGCAAAGCAAAGTGATCATAACGGCTGACGAAGGTTATAGGAGAGGCAAAACTGTTGAGATCAAATCGGTCGTGGACGAAGCGCTCAAGCATACCACTACAGTAGAGAAGGTCTTGGTCGTGAGGAGAGGGCACAACCTGATCAACATGGTGGAGGATAGAGATCTGTGGTACCACGAATTGGTCGAGTCCGCCGACCCGTACGTTGAGCCTGAGAAGCTTGAGGGGACACACCCCAGCTTTATACTTTACACCTCTGGTACAACTGGGAAGCCGAAGGGAGCCACGCACGGCACTGCGGGTTACATGGTTTGGGCCGACTTCACCCAGAAGGTGGTATTTGACGTAAATGACAAAGATATTTACTGGTGCGCTGCAGATATCGGCTGGATTACTGGCCACACCTACATCGTTTATGGTCCACTGATCAGCGGCGTCACCTCTTTCATATATGAGGGCGCTCCCGACTACCCCCGTCCAGATAGATGGTGGGACATGATCGAGAGGTATGGAATCACCATCCTCTACACCTCCCCAACCTCGATAAGAATGCACATGAAGTACGGAGAGGAGTGGGTTAAGAAACACGACCTCTCCACTCTAAGGATACTCGGTTCAGTTGGGGAACCCATCAATCCCGAGGCGTGGAGCTGGTACTACAAGAACATTGGTCACGAGAGGACCCCAATAGTCGACACTTGGTGGCAGACCGAGACTGGCGGGATCATGATCAGCCCTCAGCCGGGTCTTGCACTCGTCCCGCTCAAGTCAGGTTCGGCCACCTTCCCCTTGCCGGGGGTCGACGCTGATGTGTACACCGAGGATAGAAGGATAACCAAGCCCAATGAGAGGGGATTGCTCGTGATAAGGAAACCGTGGCCAGGCCAGTTTATAACCTTGTGGGGCGACCACGAGAGATACAAAAACACCTACTTTACCAAGTTCCCGGGCTTCTATTACCCTGGGGACTATGCCATGAGGGATGAAGACGGCTACTTCTGGCTACTAGGCAGGGCTGATGAGGTTCTCAAGGTGGCAGGGCATAGGATCGGGACCATCGAGCTGGAGGATGCGCTGATATCGCACCCCGCTGTAGCGGAGTCCGCAGTAATAGGTAAGGCTGATCCGATAAAGATGCAGGTTCCTGTTGCCTTTGTCATACTCAGACCGGGGCATATCGCTTCACCACAATTGAGGACCGAGCTTATTAACCACATTAGACAGACCATCGGACCGATCGCCGCCCCACAGTCGCTTTACTTTGTCAACAAACTGCCAAAGACGCGCAGCGGCAAGATAATGAGGAGGCTGATAGGCGCAGTTGTAGAAGAAAGGAGCATCGGCGATACAACGACACTAGAAGACGCAACCAGCGTGGAAGAGGCACAGAAGGCTTATGAAGATTTCAAGGCCGAAATACGCAGTGTGGAAGAGGAGATGGGTAGGTGACTGAGTAATGAGTAGCAGTCCGACTGAAAAAGCTTTACTGGCCGACCCAGCACCGCTCGGACTGGCGGCATTCGCATTCACAACCTTCCTGTTGAGCTTCGCAAACGCAGGACTTTTACCCGCTACGACGGCCGCGGTGGTCATGCCTCTTGCCTTTGCCTACGGGGGGCTCGGGCAATTAATAACGGGTGTCTTTGAGATGAGGAAAGGCAATACCTTCGGATTCACCGCCTTTTCAAGTTACGGTGCCTTTTGGCTCTTCTACGCTCTGCTCGTACTCTTCAAGAGCATGGGGATAATCAATCCTCCGGCAATCGCAATCGGCACAGCACTCATACTCTGGGGGATATTCACGTTCTACATGTGGATCCCGACGCTGACCATAAATCTGTCTCTCACTCTGACGTTCCTCTTCCTTTGGCTCGCATTCTTCGTGCTGGGTGCAGGCGACATCACCGGCAATACAAGTCTGACGCAACTGGGTGGCTACATCGGATTCCTCACCGCTGGGTTCGCAGCGTACACAAGCTTCGCCATAGTCACCAACTCCGTTGTAGGTCCCGATACGATTCCCCTTGGCCCAAAGATCTTGGGCAAGAGGCGGTAGTCCAGAACAGCGATATAACTAAGAATATAACTAACTTTCCTATTTTTAGAAGCCTAATAAACCTCTCAAATTATTCGGTGTTGTTTAGATGTTTGGCGAACTCATTTTAGCAACAAGCGTTCTTCTGCCCTTGATCATGGGGGTAGCATGCTTAATGCTAACTGGGAGAGGCATCAGAAGAGTCATAATCGCCATCATGGCCACCTCATTAATTGCCTCTTCTCTTCTGCTTTTCTACAACGGAGGTTTTGTCTACTCTCCAAATTATGTAGTTGATATGAGTGCACTTATCCTCGACCTCTGTTTAGCGGCGTACTTTCTTTATGTAGGATTCAGGATTAAAAATGTCCTAGTAATCGGACTTGCCTCGCTGCAATTCCTGCTCATTGCATACTTCGAGTATTCCGCAACTGGAGTTCGTGTCGAGCCAGTTCTACTGGTGGATAACCTCTCCGTTTTCATGAGCCTGATTGTAAATATTGTGGGTTCTATGATATGCGTCTATGCCCTAAGCTACATGGATGAGCATGAAGAGATTCTACAGCTTTCGAAGAGCAGGCAACCTAGGTTTTTCTTCTTCCTACTGCTCTTCCTTGGTGCCATGAATGGCCTCATATACTCCAACAATATCCTCTGGCTGGCCTTCTTCTGGGAGGTGACAACTCTTTGCTGCTATGAACTCATAAGACATGATGGGACAAAGGAGGCCGAGAAAAATGCTGCAGTTGCCCTTTGGATGAATCTCATAGGCGTGGTTGCCCTGGGCTTCTCCCTTTTCGTTGGCTACTACGCAACTGGAAGCATAGTTCTCAATGAACTGCTCATGGCCGGCGCGGCGCCTATAATCCTGATCATCTTCGCCTTAATGGCGTTGGCAGCATTCAGTAAGTCAGCCCAGTTTCCCTTTCATGGTTGGCTTTTGGGCGCGATGGTTGCCCCGACACCCGTCTCAGCTCTTCTTCATGCAAGCACGATGGTGAACGCAGGTGTCTATTTGATTTTGAGGATCGCACCCGCGATCAAGGACACGCCCTTAACGTGGGTCGTCGCCCTCGTGGGTGCTTTTACCTTCATGCTAACAGCGGTGTTAGCAATTGGTCAAAGGATTTCCAAGAGAATTTTAGCCTATTCCACAGTCGGCAACCTCGGTCTGATAATATTGTGCGCTGGATTAAACACGCCGCTAGCGTACTCAGCGGCACTAATCCTACTTCTGTTTCACGCTGTCTCGAAAGGGTTGTTATTCATGGGAGCCGGCGTAGTTGAGAACCGGTTGCATAGCCAGAACATAGAGAGTTGGGAAGGACTTCTAGGAAAGTTTCCGCTGACAGCGATTATAATGATTATTGGAATGATAAGCATGTTCTTGCCCCCATTTGGCATGCTGCTTGGCAAGTGGGCGGCTCTGGAAGTTATTGCTTTATCGCCGCCTTCAATAGTATTTTTATTAATCCTTTTTATGGTCATTGGTAGCGCTGCCACAACTCTTTTCTGGGGAAAATGGCTGGGTCGTCTTATTATTCTTCCCATAAAAGAAACGAAACTGAAGGCTGAAAAACTTCATCCTCCCTATCTGATCTCTTTGCTGAGTTTGCTATCATTAGATCTCTTCATCAGTGTGGGTGCAGCTTTCTTTTTTAGCAGTCTCGTTAACCCAACTGTTGGAGGAGGCTATTCTGTTCAAATCGGGGTCTCGCTATTCAACATAAACACTACCATTGGCTCGTTCCCAGTATTGCTCTTTTGGCTTGCAGTATTGGTTATATTCATCGCTGGCTTTGCGATAGCAAAGTCCAAGGGCGGTGTAGTAAAACCGCCTTATCTAGGAGGGGAAAATGTTGAGGGCAACCCCTTAGCGTTCAGAACTATAGCGGATTCAGAGGTCGAATTTAAGCTCTCAGTAATGTCCTTTGATTCAATCAGCGAGGATCGTTTGAATAGATACGCTCTGGTTGGAGGGACGCTGTTGTTGGCGCTACTTTTTTTGGTGGTGATATTCTGATGTTTGACCCAATAGTCAACATCATCCTCCCGGTACTGCTCCTGGTAGCGCTTCCCTTTTTTGGAGGGTTACTTATGGGCGTCGATAGGAAGATTACCGCCCACATGCAAAGCAGAATCGGACCTCCCATTCTTCAGCCCTTTTACGATATAATAAAACTTTGGGGCAAGAAACCATTCATCACTAGCCGGCTTCAGCCTGTTCTCGCGTTTGGCTACTTGGGCTTCTCTCTGACAGCTGCAGCAATTTTGGTTTTCAAGCTGGATCTACTACTGCTACTGTTCACAGTTGCCACGGCAGATATCTGCTTAATAGCTGCCAGCTTCAACTCAAAGTCGCCATATAGCTACATCGGCGGAATGAGAGAGCTCTTATCGATGTTGTCGTATGAACCTGTTATGGTATTGTCCATCATAAGCATCTACTTTGCAACAGGTAACTTTCTCGTAGAGGGCATATTCTCCATAGCGTTACCGTTGCTCTTACTTCTGCCCGGGGTATTCGTCGCTATGGGATTTGTGCTCATTGTGGAAATGAAGAAGTCTCCATTCGATATCTCGGCGTCCATGCACGCCCATCAGGAGATAGTGCGCGGTGTCTTCACTGAGTTCTCTGGCTATACAATGGCAATGGTCGAGATGGGACATTGGGTCAAGATGATGCTCATACTTTCCATATTGGCATGCTTCTGGGTACCGAACTTACTAATTGGGGTCGGGCTGGCCCTCCTGCTTTTTTTCGTCTCCCTAGTCGTCGATAACGTCTACCCTCGATTCACGTGGCAGAGGATGCTGAAGACGACTTGGATCTTTGGTTTCACGTTGATCTTGGCTAATCTCGCCGCCCTATTTATCTTGGGAGGAATCTGAAGTGGGTATAATGAACAGGGCTAGGCTCAAGTCTCCTTGGGTTCTCCACTTCAACTGCGGAAGCTGCAATGGTTGCGATATCGAAATTTTGGCGTCTCTTGCGCCAAGATTTGATGTTGAACGTTTTGGGATCATAAACATAGGCAATCCTAAGCAGGCAGATGTACTACTTGTTACTGGTCCAGCTAACAGTAGAAACTTCAGGGTCCTAAAGAACCTCTACGATCAGATGCCTGAGATCAAAGTTGTCATCGTTGTAGGCGCATGCGGATCCACAGGTGGCGTCTTTCACAACTGCCCTAACGTGCTCGGCGGTGTTGATAAAGTAATCCCTGTGGATGTCTACGTGCCCGGATGTGCTGCTCGTCCTGAACAGATCATTGATGGATTCATACTCGCCCTGCAGAAACTTGCCGAGAAAAGCAAGAAAAAAATTGGGGAGTAAAAATGCAGGAAATATTAACTGACAAGGCGAACATTTTCGTAGAGCTTGGCAGGCTTAGAGCGGAGGATGCCAGATTTATCACCATAACGGTTCTCGATATAGGTTCATGGCTCGAGGTGATTTACCACTTCGAGAAAGGAAGAGATATAATTAACCTTAAAATGAAGGTCAATAAAGAGGAGCCGTTACCCAGTATTACCGGCTTTTATAGCGCGGCCTTCATCGCCGAAAACGAAGCTCAAGACCTGTTCAAACTCAAGATCTCAGACCTCAATATTGATTACGGCGGAAGAATGTTAAAGGTGGAGTCTGCGTCTGCCACGACTCTTTTGAAACCTGCTATTGGTGAGTGCCCCCCGATTATGAGGTTCTTCGGCAAGTGCCACGAGAAGTGCCCAACCATGGTAAACGTCCCGAAATATGTCCGGCAGATAGCATTGGGCGATCCCGAGGGAGCCTACAACACAATTATAGAACAGGCACCACTGCCCGCCATCCTTGGAAGAGTATGCTTTGCTCCATGCGAGGACGGGTGTCGGCAGGACAAAAACGAAAAACCTCTCCAGAATCGGCTGTTGAAGAGGTACGCGGCAGATGCGTTAAGCAGCCTTAAACGCGACGTAAAGAGGATGGAGCCGACTGGCAAAAGAGTTGCGGTGGTAGGAGGGGGGCCCTCTGGCATAACCGCAGCCTTCTATCTGGGGATGCTTGGGCATAGTGTAACGGTCTACGAGAAGATGGACTGGTACGGGGGTGCGATGTATGCGTTCATACCAAAATACAGGCTACCTAGGGAAATTCTGCAATCTGAAATAATGGCGCGATTTGAGGAAGCCGGGGTTAAACTCGAAACTGGAGTTGAGATTACTGACTTGGATGCGTTGTTCAAGAAGGGTTTTGACGCGATCTATGTTGGCACCGGGGCATGGAAGGGCATGAGGCTCAATATCGAGGGAGAGGATTCGCCTGGTGTGCTTGACTGCGTGGATTTTCTATTCTCCATAAACGTTCGTGATGAAAGACCTGAACTAGGCGATAGAGTTGCTGTAATAGGTGGTGGAAACGGCGCTGTAGACACTGCGAGGATGGCAAAGCGGCTTTGCTCCAAAGATGTTACCATCTTCTATAGAAGATCGCGGGAAGAGATGCCTGCAGCACCGGAACAAGTTCAGGCTGCGATGGAGGAGGGGGTTTCTTTTAGGTTTCTTGGGTCCCCAGTAAAAATCACTCCCGGTAATCCCTTGAAGGTTATTTTTCAAAACATGAGGATGGGTGAGCCCGACAAGGGTGGTAGACGCAGATTTGTTCCGATAGAAGGCAGCGAATTCGTAGAGGAGGTTGACACGGTCATTAAGGCAATCGGACAGGCTGTCGAGGTTCCAAAAGACTTTGGCTTGAGTGTGGATCAAGCCGGTCGCATCGTCGTAAATGAAGAGACTTACGAAACGAGCATCAAGGGAGTGTGGGCAGGCGGGGACGCCTTCACCGGACCTACATCGGTCATCGATTGCATCAAGGATGGAAGAAAAGCTGCTTCAGCCATCGACAAGTATCTTGGTGGAAAGGGTCTTCCCGAGCCGACCGTTGACTTATGTGAGTTAGTTCCCAAGCCTTCTAAAAGCCCCGAGTTCCTTGAGAGGCTGCCAGTGCCAGCTCGCGTTCTTCCTATGGCTGACCGGATCAAGAGTTTTGATGAGGTGGAGCTCGGCTTTAACAAGGAGGAGGCTACTAAAGAGGCTAACCGATGCTGGAGGTGTGATTGGAATGAATGAGGGCACAGTAGTTAATGTGAATACGGTCATTCCTTTTGGTCCCCAACACCCGGTGCTACTAGAGCCCATCCAGCTGAAGTTCAAGTTCGAGAGGGAGCGTATCGTGGATGTCATCCCAAACATCGGCTACGTCCACAGGGCTATTGAGCGAGCCTGCGAGATAAATGATTACAAACGGAACGTGACCCTATGTGAACGAATCTGTGGCATCTGCAACTTCATGCACGCTATGGCCTACTGTGAGTCGATAGAGATGATAACGGAAACAGAGGTGCCGGAGAGGGCGAAGTACCTGCGCACGATATGGTCAGAGATGGGGCGTCTACAGAGCCACTTTCTATGGCTGGGATTGTTCATCGATTCCATCGGCTTCGAGAGCCTCTTCATGCACCTTTGGCGAGATCGGGAGATCGTACTAACTTTGAACGAAAAGACTGCTGGTCACCGTATCCATCTCTCGACGTGTGCCATCGGCGGCGTTAAAAAAGACATGGATGATAGACTGATAGCCGAATATCATTCCGGCCTCGCCGAGCTGAAGAAGAGGATGGACAATCTAGCGCCGGTCTTCATCAAGGACAAAGGGGTGCAGGCAAGATTGGTTGGTAAGGGGATCCTTCCCAAGAACAAAGCCTCCCTTCTTGGAGCCGTTGGTCCTACCGTTAGGGGAAGTGGTATTCCCCAAGATATGCGCACCCTAGGTTACGAAGCCTACTCATACCTTGATTTCAAGCCTGTGGTATATGATATGGAGGATGCTTATTCACGTATGCTTGTGCGGATTGGTGAGATCTACCAGTCCATTGACCTGATAAATAGAGCGCTAAACCAGATGCCGAATGGTCCAATATTGCAGAAGAACACGGTATTTCCCCGAGGCACCGCAATTACCAGGATCGAGCAGCCGAGGGGAGAGCTCTTCTATTACGTCGCAGGCAACGGCACGAATAAACTTGAGAGGTGTAGGATACGGACCCCGACTCTTGCGAATATCCCAGCCCTTATTACCATATTGATTGGTCACGAGGTCGCCGATATACCACCAATACTTCTGTCAATTGACCCGTGTGTTGCCTGTACTGAGAGGTAGGGAGAATCGAGATGCCAAAAATGCTTAGTAAAGTGCTGAAATCCCTGGTAACGAGACCGGCTACAGTGAGGTATCCATACGTTAAGCCGGAGGCTATACCCGGAACTAGGGGGAAGATCACCTATGACATGAAGAAATGCGACCTTTGTCAAGACTGCGAGAGAGTCTGCCCCTCGTTGGCCATCAAAGTTTTTGTAAATGAAAAGAGGATTGAGTATAGCCCCTTCCGCTGTGTCTACTGCCATCTATGTGTAGAGAGCTGTATGCAGATGGCAATCATCCCTGATGTCGTTGTGAGGGCGCCAGAGTTCGAAAAGGTCATCGATATATTTGAAACCGAGAGAAGATAATAGTCAGGATAACTTCAACAGTAGTGAGTTGAATGGACAATATTTATGACGTGATTGTCGTTGGCGCGGGTCCTGCCGGTTTGACGGCTGCAATCTACGCGAGGAGGAGGCTCCTAAAGACGCTTGTAATAACCATGGATGTCGGAGGTCAGGTCGTGCTCACCGAGAACATTGAGAATTACCTTGGATACACCGGGAAGAGTGGCCCCCATCTGGCGATAATATTTGAGCAACAGGCGAGGAAGTACGGCACGGAGATAATGATAGGTGAGGTCAAGAAGGTTGAGAAGGAAGGGGGGCTCTTCAGGGTATATAGCACTGTCGGGGACTTTTTAAGCAGAACGGTCATCGTCACCGGAGGCAGGATGCCCAAGAGTCTGAACGCGCTCGGGGAGGAGAAGTTCTTGGGAAAGGGCATAAATACCTCCCTCACTTGCGACATAGACCTCACTTCCGGCAAGAATGTTGCTATAGTGGGCGGCGGGAACACAGCCCTGCAGAGGGCGGAGGTACTCTCTAAAGTTGCAACCAAGGTTTACCTGATACACAGGAGGAACCAGTTCAGATCAGATGAGGTAACCGTGGAGAACGTGAAGAGGTGCCTCAACGTCGAGTTCTTCCTCAACTCATTGGTCGTGGAGATGAGGGGAGAAAAGAAGCTGGAGAGTGTGTTGGTGAAGAATCTGGAGACGGACGAGCTGAGGGAGCTGAAGGTCGACATGATCTTCCTCGACATTGGGAGGGACATAAAGCTGGACTATATCAAAGATATTGTGGAGACGGACGAAGCAGGCAAGATAGTTATTGACAAATATGGGCGGACGAGCTGTGAGGGTATATTTGCCGCAGGGGACATAACCGATACGCCATACGCGCAGGCCATTATAGCCGCGGGGCAGGGCGCTACATCAATTTTATCCGCCTATGCCTATCTGATGAAGGGGAAAGAGCAGAAAGTATGCTATTAGGCCGGCGCAAGTTGAACCATAATCTCAGCGCTTTATCTCGATCAGTTTAAGAGAAAAGACCAAGGTCTTTCCGGCTAGCGGGTGCTTTCCCTTCTCACCGTAGGCCTTTGCCGGTGGTATGGTGACAGTCTTCTCTTCATTGACCTTCATTCCCATCAGGGCCTCTTCGAACCCGGGTATTACGGGCCCGGCACCGACCTTGACCTGGAGCGGTTTATAATCTCTGGAGGGATTGAGCATGCCAGCGTTTTGCGCTACCTTGCTCATGGATGTGTCGAAGATCTTCCCACCCTGGAACTTACCAATGTAGTGGATCCTTACCAGATCTCCTTTTTGTACCTTGATCTCTTGTGGCATTTTGATCACTTTACAACTCTATTCAGATTAAGTGGTATATTATTTTAGTTTTAAAGAAGCTAGAGCACCAACGCACAAAATAAGACTAAATGGCTCCAATTTATTTTCACCACTCATGGTAAAGTTTGCATCATTATAGTCAATTCGAAGAGGTTCAGGTTTCGGCGATTTATTGTGGCGTGTAGAATGCAATGCCGAATATCTCGGAAACAGACTGAGAAGTTCAAGGCGTAATAGATATATCTAGGCTTGTCAAGTTAGGTGGTGCACGAACTGTGTTAACGCTAACCGCGACCTATCGGCGGCGTTGATCGTGACCAGACGGGCGCTAGCCCGAGGTGTGATCGATCGCTCTCCGGTCGCGGTAATATTCATGGGGACTTGAATAACGCCGGCGCTAACGCCGCTGGGCTGCTTCAGGTCTTACATTGGACTCAATATCCAACCATGAAATATGGTTGGGGTAATAACGGGCCTTGCGGACGTTAATCCCGGTTGATCCTGCCGGACCCGACTGCTATTGGGGTGAGGCTAAGCCATGCGAGTCAGCGCTTCTAGATGAGGAGGCGCGGCATACGGCTCAGTAACATGTGGTTAACCTACCCTCAGGACGGAGACAACCTCGGGAAACTGAGGCTAATCCCAGATAGATGATGGATCCTGGAATGGTTCTTCATCCAAAAAATATGCGTTTCATGCTATGTATGTTGCCTGAGGATGGGACCGCACCCTATCAGGTAGTTGGTGGGGTAATGGCCCACCAAGCCTATAACGGGTACGGGCCCTGAGAGGGGGAGCCCGGAGATGGGCACTGAGACAAGGGCCCAGGCCCTACGGGGCGCAGCAGGCGCGAAACCTCTGCAATGCGCGAAAGCGCGACAGGGCCACCCCGAGTGCTATCCGCTGAGGGTAGCTTTTCCCTAGTGTAGTAAGCTAGGGGAATAAGCGGGGGGCAAGCCTGGTGTCAGCCGCCGCGGTAATACCAGCTCCGCGAGTGGTCGGGACGATTATTGGGCCTAAAGCGTTCGTAGCCGGCCTATCAAGTCTCTGGTTAAATTTCAAGGCTTAACCTTGAACGTGCTGGAGATACTGTTAGGCTAGGGGGCGGGAGAGGTTGAGGGTACTTCGCGGGTAGGGGCGAAATCCTATAATCCGCGAAGGACCACCAGTGGCGAAGGCGCTCAACTGGAACGCGCCCGACGGTGAGGGACGAAAGCCAGGGGAGCAAAGGGGATTAGATACCCCCGTAGTCCTGGCTGTAAACGATGCGGGCTAGGTGTTGGGTTGGCTTCGTGCCAACCCGGTGCCGCAGCGAAGGCGATAAGCCCGCCGCCTGGGAAGTACGGTCGCAAGGCTGAAACTTAAAGGAATTGGCGGGGGAGCACCACAAGGGGTGAAGCCTGCGGTTTAATTGGAGTCAACGCCGGGAATCTTACCGGGAGCGACAGTAGAATGAAGGCCAAGCTGACGACTTTGCTAGACAGACTGAGAGGAGGTGCATGGCCGTCGCCAGTTCGTGCCGTGAGGTGTCCGGTTAAGTCCGGCAACGAACGAGACCCCCACCCTATGTTGCCAAGCTTTCTCTACGGAGGGAGCCGCACACAGAGGGGACTGCCAGTGTTAAACTGGAGGAAGGAGGGGGCTACGGCAGGTCAGCATGCCCCGAATCTCCCGGGCCACACGCGGGCTGCAATGGCGAGAACAGCGGGTTCCGACCCCGAAAGGGGAAGGCAATCCCTTAAACCTCGCCGTAGTTGGGATTGAGGGCTGTAACTCGCCCTCATGAACATGGAATCCCTAGTAACCGCACGTCACCATCGCGCGGTGAATACGTCCCTGCTCCTTGCACACACCGCCCGTCGCTCCACCCGAGTCAGGTGTGGGCGAGGTTTGGACTAATTGTCCACATCGAACCTATGTTTGGCAAGGGGGGAGAAGTCGTAACAAGGTGGCCGCAGGGGAACCTGCGGCCGGATCACCTCCTACGAAAGACCCGCTAACCCCAACCATACATGAAAGAGGATATTGAGTCCAATGAGTCATGCAACTGAGGAGGAAACTCTTCAGTGAAGGGCGCAGCAGGGTATCGATTGCCTTGTGATGACCGCCGTGCACAGGTTCCAGTGTTTCCGGCACCAGACTAGGTTTAGAAGTAACCGGGTCTGACACGCCGACGTCAATTGGTGGATGGCTAGGCTCGGGCGCTGAAGAAGGGCGCGGCAAGCAGCGATATGCTCCGGGTAGGCGCATGCAGCCTTTGATCCGGAGATCCCCTAATGGGACATCCTGCCGGAGGTTAACAGCCTCCGGCGTTCCGTAAGGAACGGGAACTCCCTGAACGGAAACATCCAAGTAAGGGATGGAAAAGATACCAATAGGAATTCCCTTAGTAGGGGCGACCGAAAGGGGAACAGCCCAAACCGAACCCTTAGCGAAAGCGAAAGGGGATGTAGGGTTAGGACCCTCCTTACTCTTACCCAAAGAAGCCGATGTAGCCTGGAAAGGCTCACCGTAGAGGGTGATAGTCCCGTAGGCGTATCTTGGGTTGATTGGGAGGAGTTCCAGAGTACTACGTCTTGGTCCTGACGTGGGAATATGGGAGTCACTGACTTCCAAGGCTAAATACGTCCCGAGTCCGATAGAGCACTAGTACCGTGAGGGAAAGCTGAAAAGAACCCCGAGAGGGGGGTGAAAAGAGTCTGAAACCAATTGGCTACTAGCGATGTGGCATTTAAGGAAAGACCCCTGCCGAAGGAACCCTCGAGAGTGGTAGTACGAGGCAGGGTGACCGGTGTCACATCTTCCGTTTCGGAGCACGGCCCAGGGAGTTCACTGAGGTGGCGAGCTTAAGAGGATCAACCTCGAAGGCGAAGGGAAACCGATAGCTCGCATCCGCTTCCTCTTCATAGTTCGACACGCGTAAGCGTGAGGGCTATGAATGATGTGGAGAGGAGCAAGGTCTGATGAGGGCCTGTATAGTCACCTCGGTGATAACCCGATACCGAGCGATCTAGGCCTGAGCAGGATGAAGCCGGGCGAAAGCCTGGTGGAGGTCCGCAGGGGTTCTGACGTGCAATTCGTTCCTCTGACTTGGGCCTAGGGGCAAAAGACCAATCAAGCTCGGTGGTAGCTGGTTCCTCCCGAAGTGGGTCCCAGCCCAGACTGCCCGGAGCTTGCTGGTGGGGTAGAGCACCAATTGGGAAGACATGAACCGAAAGGTTCAGCTTCTCTTTTGAACTCCGAACCTGCCAGCTGCGTAGATGGGCGGATACGGATTCCATGGGAAAAGCTCATGGGTCGAGAGGGGAACACCCCAGACTTAGGTTAATGCCCCAAAATGCTGGCTAAGTGTTAACGAGAAAGGCGTCTTCGATCAGAGACAGCTGGGAGGTAGGCTTAGAAGCAGTTACCCTTTAAAGAGTGCGTAACAGCTCACCAGCCGAGATCGGGGGCCCTGAAGATTTTCGGGGCTAAGTCAGCTGCAGATACCTAAGAGTACACCGTAACTGGTGTGTTGGTAGGGAGGCGTTCTGGTTGGGCAGAAGCCGGGTCGAGAGGTCCGGTGGACCGATCAGAAGTGAGAATCCTGGGGGAAGTAACAGCGTAGAGAGGTGACAATCCTCTCCGCCGTAAGGGTCAGGGTTCCTCGGCAACGCGTCGTCGACCGAGGGTCAGCCGATCCTAAGGCAGCACATAACCTGTAGCTGCCGAATTGGGAAACTGGTTAATATCCCAGTGCCTTGGGGACACGTTATCAACCGACCTCTTAGTTTCGAGGTAGGCCGAGCGGGGCTGCCGCCCTGTCTAACTTACCGAAACCTGGGGAGAACCGTAATGGTGAGAACCGGGTGAAGGTGGGGAATGGCCGGCCGTATGGCTGGTTCGGCTAATCCTTGGAACCCATGAAAAGGAGGTCGGCGAGTAGTTCCCAAGTTCGTACCGAGAACCGACACAGGTACCCTAGATGAGTAGTCTCAGGCGTGTCGGGAACACCCTAGGTCAGGGAACTCGGCAAATTAGCCCCGTACCTTCGGTATAAGGGGTGCCTGGGCCTTTAAGTGAATGCTTGGGGGTCTAGGTTGCAATAACAAGGAGGTCCCGACTGTTTAATAAAAACATAGATCCCCGCAAGCCCGTAAGGGTGTGTACGGGGGTTGAATCCTGGCCACTAGCGGTCCGTGAAAACCGGGTACAACCGGGCGAAGCGCCGCCAAAGGCCGGGAGTAACTCTGACTCTCTTAAGGTAGCCAAATGCCTTGTCGGGTAAGTTCCGACGTGCACGAATGGAACAACGAGGACCTCGCTGTCCCGACCTGGGGCCCGGTGAACCTACCTCTTGGTGAAAAGGCCAAGAACTTCCAACGTGGGGAGAAGTCCCCGTGGAGCTTTACTGCAGCCTGTTGCTGGGGTAGGGTCTTGATTGCAGAGCGTAGGTGGGAGCCGTCAATCCCAAGCCCTTAGGGGTTTGGGGGAGGCAACAATGTAACACCACCCCCTCATGGCTATATCTCTCACCAGAGCGTAAGCTCTGGAACAACGGCAGGTGGGCAGTTCGGCTGGGGCGGCACGCCCTTGAAAATGTATCAAGGGCGCCCAAAAGTCAGCTCAGGCGGGTCAGAACTCCGCCGTAGAGGGCAAGGCCATAAGCTGGCTTGATTGGATCCTGAACAGCAAGGGATCCAAGGGCGAAAGCCTGGCCTAGCGACCGCTCGTGCCCCCCTCAGTGGGGGCCGGGCATGACAGAAAAGTTACCCCGGGGATAACAGAGCCGTCGCGGGTGAGAGCTCCCATCGACCCCGCGGTTTGCTACCCAGATGTCGGCTCTTCCTATCCTGGGAGTGCAGCAGCTCCCAAGGGTGGGGCTGCCCGCCCATTAAAAGGGAACGTGAGTTGGGTTTAGACCGTCGTGAGACAGGTCGGACTCTCCCTGTTGGAAGCGTTGGTTGCTTGAGGGGAAGGTGCGCCTAGTACGAGAGGAACGGTGTGCCGCTGCCTCTAGTTTACCGGTTGTCCGGTAGGGCAGATGCCGGGCAGCCACGCAGCAAGGGATAACCGCTGAAAGCATCTAAGTGGGAAACCCGCCCCGAGACTAAGCAACCATTCCGTTAAAGCGGACGAAGGCTCCTGTAGAACACAGGGTTGATGGAACGGGGGTGTACGCGCCAAGGCTTCGGCCGAGGCGTTCAGCCCGCCGTCCCCAATCGCTTGAGGTGCTGATCCGGTCTTCTGAACCTGGGTGAAACCGAGAAAGCTGGAACCTGTGCATGGTGAAAATAATATTCAACTCCATGAGACAGCAGAATTTATGTAGTAAAAACGAAAATTTACATACTTTAAAAACAACAGTGCCCCGCCCAGTTGACGGTGAGGTCTTCGCCTTCGAGGTTGATGCTTTCAACGCCCTACCTAACCTTGGTCTTGGTTGCCGGCACAGTAGCGGCGGGTGCACTTCTAAGTAAAAGGATACCTTTACCCTCTCTTGTTTATTTGGTAGATAAAAATCACAATATCCCATTCTTAACGCTTTTATAAACGATGCTATTGAGTTTGGATAATTGAGATCTCTATTTAGATATTCGGATGCATGTTAGGATATTCGAAATTCCGTTCGAATGTTCGGATTGCAGAGATGTAACTGGGCTCTGTATACAGCAACATTATTACTATATAGGAGATAAAGTGCTTACCCAGCGAAAGCAGGGCAGGAACCTGCACGGGGGTTCTGGAAGGACCGCGTGCCGTTAAGTGCTTGCTTTGGGTGAAGGTGGATGGGAAGCGAAAAATTCTTTGATAAACGCTTCCCCCTCTAATAGACCGAGAGATCCTTTCCTGCAATTATCCTCATCGAATTTCTCAATGAACCCTCCCATGACCTTGATTTTCGGACTATAAATTAAGAAAGGAACGGGTTCAGATGAGTGCGTTTTTGTTATACACGGTGTATAATGGTCAGGCAAAACGGCAATGCAGACTTCGTCCTCAATTTCTTTTAGTCTTCTCAACACATTTCCGATCAGGCGTTTGTCAAAATACTCAATCGTTTTTACCTTAAGTTCATAATCCCCTTCGTGTCCTGCTTCGTCGCTTGCTTCGACATGGCAGTACACAAAATCATGGGTCTTGAGAGCCTCAATTACTGCATTTGCTTTTCCTTCATAGTTTGTGTTCGCTAAGCCGGTAGCACCTTCAACTTTTATAATATCAAACCCAGCGTAGACTCCGATTCCGCGTAATAGATCTACGGCAGAGATCACGGCGCCACTCTTTCCATATTTATCGAAAAACTTTTCCAGCTTTGGTTTTTTCCCAGGAGACCATGGCCAGATGTAATTTGCCTTGTCCTTTCCCTTCTTTGCTCTTTCCAGATTTACGGGATGGTTTTCAAGCAGCTCGTTCGATTTTAAAATGAGCGCATTTAATACTTCGCTTGTATTCTTGTTTCCCCTTACCATTACTTTTCTCATCTCTGTACCTTGAACATCATGAGGTGGGGTACAGTCTACTTCTTTTGAGAACTCATTTCCTTTAAGGATAAGAATGTGCCTGTAACTTACGCCAGGATATAATTGTATTTTGGCAGAGCCAAGCCTCTTGTTCAGATCCTTTATCAAAATTGCGGCCTCTTCGCTTGAGATGTGGCCTGCGCTATGGTTCTTTATCCTTCCATCTTGGACGCAGATTACGTTGCACCTGAGGACAACCTCGTCTTCCGCTATCTTTATCCCCATGTTGGCGGCTTCCAACACCCCCCTCCCCTCTGAGAAGATTCCTGGGTCATATCCCAATACGCTCAGGTTTGCAATATCGCTTCCAAGAGGCATCCCCTCAGGAAGCGTCTTAAGAAGACCGCATCTTCCATTTTTAGCCAAGAAGTCAATATTTGGCTTGGCAGCAACTTCTAGGGGAGTCCTATTACCCAATTCTTTTATGGGGTAATCGGCCATGCCATCTCCCAAAAAAATTGCGTATTTCACATTGAAAACCTCAAAGGCAAGAATTGTTTAAGATCAATCAAGATATTTAAATTTTTTAAAGTATATTAATATTTTTGAAAAAACTGAGCCGATCATCAATTGATGGTATTCTAGGCTAAGGCGTTTAGCCCGCCGTCCCCAATCGTATAAGGTGTAATGGAATTTTTAGATTTAATTTAATAGTTGGAACCTGTGCATAGTGTAAAACATTTAGTTCTTAAAAACTTAAACAGAATTGCCTCTGAATCTGCTGTTTATAATCCCTAGGTGTGGACTAGGCTTTTCGAATGGGTAAAAGAAACAAGATTGTTTTTATGCACCGGTAAGAGTGGAATGTTTACCAAAAATTAGTAGCAATTTAATGTAAAGAAATAAATAAATAATTAATAAGATTTACTTGAGGAAAAATGCATTCAGAGAATGAAGGTAATATGATAAAGAAGGGAAAAAAATTCTGTCCAAAATGTGGTTCTACAGATCTCTTTTGGGCCTCAGGGCTTCCACAAATGTGGTCTATTTGGGATTGTCGGAGGTGCGGTTATCGAGGTTCAGTTATTCTTGAAGACAGCAAATTAGCTAAAAAGGTAAGAGAAGAATGGGAAAAAGATCATACCTCGAGTTCGTGAACTTATTGAATCCTTATGCAATATCTACTATAATTCATCTTGTGGTTCATAATTCAATCTAAATTCAAAAAAACATCATAGAAGAATTTCCAGCGGACTAGTTTAGATTTAAACCTCAGTCTAGCGGAAGCTACAGACGCTTTTTCCACTTTTTTTGAAGGGTAATATAAAGAAAAAAAGTGAGGTCAAGTTCATCGCTAGGTGTGATATTTGTTATGGACTAAAAAAAACCAAACCTGAATAGCTACCTGTATACCCTGAAAGATCGCCGTCTAAGGTTCCCTTTCCGTGTATATGGGATAAGCCATCTGTTCCTCTGATAATCCTCCATTCATTATAGAAAGTCCATCCTATGCCCCAGCCAACTGTTATGAAAGTAAAGGTTCCCGATTTCGTGGTGTCGTTAAATGTGAGGGTGCCGGTAAATGTGCCTAGCCCGACAGTCTTCATTTCTCCGGTCTCAGTATTTTGGGAAATGTGCCAATATACCACCACATCTCCTACGAGTGACTCAGAAAAGGTTGCGCTTTGATATGCAAATATATGTGTAATGTTTCCAGAAGTGTGGGAGGGCCACAAAGGCTGCATGCCTTTAGAGATTATGACGTCTCCGCTGATTGGAATGAGCTTGGAATCCGGGGTTGCGTTTGCCACAGGCGCCACGGCATAGAACTGGAAAAGCATTAGAGATACAAAAAGCAAGGACAGAACTTTTACGGTTCTCATTATCGGTTTAGAAATTTTAACTCCCCTCTCTTTTTAAAATGGTTACTCATTGACGTTAATTCAGTACTTACTGTACTACAGTTTTAAGGAGTGCATATATAAAAAGATTCTGTCTTCAAACTTTTGATTGTAATTTAAACTAATTATTATTTATTTTAAAAAAAATGTGTAAATGTGTAACTTAAATACAATCATAATCCCTTAAAAATGGTGGGTGTTCTATCTAGTATTGTATCGTTGTACTCAATTTTTTCTATATGATAGAAGCAGCAAGATCTTTCTCTGGACGGTTAGGGTTGCATTTTTTCACGGCAGACCAGTAATCGCTACAATGGATTATGCAGCTCTTAATATCAAAAAAGAATTTATCCTTAAGATTGGTAATTATACTGGGCGAGTTGGTGGGCGGCTACGGGTCTTGGTGAAAGATCTGAGGAAACTCCACCCTCCGTGTGGGACCGCGGCGCCGCGAGGCGTAGGGGGAGACCCCTGCTCTTGGAACAGAAACGGGACGTCCGGCGGTGCGACGATGGGGCGCGAACAGCGCCGAGGATGCTGCCGGCTGCGTTGAAACGGCCAAACCGCGGGGAGAAAGGGCAAATAGAGGCTGATGACGCCTACAGGAAGCCCGGGTAGCCCGCATAGTCGAATGCTGCCTAAAACAGAAGGTGGGTTACGGCCAACACGCCCATTATTTCAGGCAATACGCCTATTTCAGTATAAAGCGAGCGACAATCAACAAGCAATACTTAAGCATCTATTCGATCTAAAGGCTAAGGGCTATCGACCTACAACACTTCAATCACATTCACGCATACTTAGAAACTTAGATCGTAGTACCGACATATTTGATCCTAACAAAGTCGCATCATACATAGCTAATCTCAATGTAAATGACGGTACAAAGGATCATTACAATCAAGTATATGGTCGATGGGCAGAAGCTAATCATTTGCCATACATTAAACCAAAGCGACACTACCGCAACCCAATACCACGATCGCCTACTGAAGAAAATATCGATCTATTGATTAGTCGATCTACCATACACTATGCTACAATTCTTACATTACTTAAGGAAACAGGCATTAGAGTATCTGAATTGGAAACATTAGCGATCGACAACTTCGACTTTACAAATAAATTGCTATACATTAAAACCACAAAGGACGGTAATCCTCGGATTCTATCTGAGCATTTAGTAGCAATGCTTCAACAATACTTTATTCATTGCGATCGATTCCTTAAAGCTAAATCGGTTCGAGCACACTTCGAACAATTTAAGCGTAAGGCATTCATTAATACAGGTAAGTCAGAACTTCTTAGCATTAGACTACATGACTTTAGGCATTTCTACGCAACTCGTCTTTATTACCTCACTCACGACATTCTCTTAGTAAAGAAACGCTTAGGTCATCGCTCCATTAACTCTACCCTTGTCTATACCCAGATCATTGAGGCTATGAAACCATCTGAATACTATGTCGCTACAGCCTCTAACATTCAAGAAGCAACCAAACTCTTAGAAACTGGCTTTGAGTATGTTATAGAAATAGATGGCATTAAGATCTTTCGTAAGCCAAAATAATCCACAATCTTCTTCTTTTTTTTAATTAAATTTATACCCCCAAACCCTTGATCTTTTAGTTTTATGGTGTACCTCTTCATTATCAAAGAGATGGCTTCTCTGTCTCTGAACGTTTAAGGTATAATGCCACAAATAACATGATCTTCCCCTTCCTTAAGGGTAGCTTCTACGATGACTCCCCTTGAATATGGTTTCGATGGCGTACAAATCGTGATCCATTGCTTCAGCTTTCAAAGTATTTTTAAGCCTTCGATAGGGTATCAAATCTTGATGGATGGATTGGCGATGATTGAAGCTAGTATTTCTGAGAGCAGTTAATGACGAACGTTCGGAACTTCTGAGCCAATTAGGGCTTTACAGCAGATGGAGTGTCAAACAAATATCGAACTAATCTAACATTCTTTATACTGGCACAACTTAGATCAATAGCGACGCTTAACAACGACGGAACGAGTACGACAAATAATAACAATAACAGAATAATGACAATACAGAGCTGATAGTAACAGTTGATACTTACACAGGTAAAGTCTAAATGAGCTTAGCTTACTCTATGATGTTTATTGTTTTATTCATGTAAAGTTGATGATCAGTTATCATGAAATTGATGGTACATTGTAGTTAGTTCATGTGCGAACAAATTGCTTTTAAAGGCTTACTCCCATGATATACTTGGAGATTCCTAAGGAAAGTGCTACAGAAGGTGGGTTACAGCCAACACGCCCATTAATAGCACAACCTACCATCAGTTTACGCCTCGAATCAATGTTAATGAGCGATATGTCTTCTAACTCCATGCAAACGGCCTAAAGAGGCGAAGTAGTGGTCTAATGCAAAGGAGGATTTCTATACCCTTTAATTCAATATGGGTTGTGGTACGGGTTAAGACAGACTTCTCACAAATTGTAGAAAATAAATTTTATAATGGGCTGCAGAGAAGAAATACTTGATTAAAATGCCATTCACTCCTTATCACTTCGGTCCAGCCCTGGCACTAGCGTTACCCCTCAGGAAATATTTGCACGCACCCACGTTCATAATAGCCAGTGTAATTTTAGATGTTGAGCCCTTCCTGGTACTTGCTCTAGGGTTAAATTATGCTCTGCACGGCTATTTGCACACGCTGATTTTATCGTTAGTAGTGGGGATATTGGTGGGTTCTGTAATGTTTCGGCTTGAGGGCTCTTTTGTATCACTCTATAAGTTGCTCTTTTTAGAGACGAATGGCAAATTTAATCGTGGATCTTTCATGGCTGCAGGCGCTTTAGGGACCGTGATTCATGTTTTGTTAGATTCTCCGCTCTATGACGACATCCTGCCTTTTTATCCGCTCGCTGTAAATCCGTTTTATAATCCTGCGCTTTCGCCTGAGATCTATAGTATCTGCGTGTGGATGGGTGTAATAGGTCTGATCTATTATGCTGCCCTTGTTGGATTATCGGTTTATAAAAAAGGTCAGTTTAAAACTAGCCTCAGTCAATCAGATGCTTAAAACAAAAGGTGGGTTACTGCCAACATGCTTGTTTGTTATACTTTAAAATTGGTTGGTATAGACGCTTTTGTATTCGTTCTCGATCTTCTTTATTTCATTACCATCTTTAGCATAAGAGTACAGGGAGAGCGGCTCATTGTTCAATGTTAAAAACGTAAGACCCCACTTCATTTTAGAGAGTAATGTCGTGGCCTCTTCAATAAAGCCAGTAATGTACAAGGTCGCGGCGATGGCCTCAAGGGTGCTCAATTTGTATGGTATTGAGTAGTTTATAGGGTTTGCCGCCAATAAAAACGGAAGATGCCTTATTATTAAACGCCCTGTGCACGGCAACTCTTCTATCCGGTTCCACGAGCAGTCAATAGCCGAGATCCCCCTCTCCATCACGATGAACCGGTCTTGAGGCGAAAGTATTTTCTCGGCAAACGGATAAAGCAGGAGAGAGTCTCGAGGTAACGCGTTGACGTTGTAGACAACCTTTGCGAGCCCCAACCGCCCTAACTTCAGCGCCGTGCACTTCTTAGGATCGCACTCTCGCATGTGGTAAATGTATATCACTGGTCTTCCGGTCGCGCTCTTCTCTTTCTTCGTCTTTATCGTAGGCCACCAAACGGTAATCTACTTAAAGCCGCCTATATTATTGATTCTCTGGGTAGAGTGAAATGCCTCTGGCCTACGTATTGATAAACACGGCAAGGGGCTCCGAGGATAAGGTACTAAAGGAGCTCCGGAAGCTTAAGGGCATCATGGAGGTCCATACCCTATACGGGATGCACGATATCATCGTAAAGGTGGAGATAGGTGATCAGCCGGACAAACTGAAGGAGGATATAATCTGGAAGATCCGGCGAATAAACGAGGTTCAGTCCACAACGACGCTGATAGTCGCTGATGCTTTTTAGTCGGCTGAAGATAAAGAATTAAACGTAAAAGTTATGGTTATGTTTTATGACGCTCTATCACCTTGGGATTGACGATACCGACTCGCTTAAGCTGGGGTGCACTACTTACATCGGGGCACTCCTAATCGGTAAGTTGCAAAAGGACTGCAGGTTCATTGACTATCCCAACCTCATCAGGCTCAATCCTAATATCCCGTGGAAGTCCCGTGGTAATGCGGGCATCTGCCTCCGTTTTGAGTCGAAACTGGACTCGGATGAAATCTTGGGTATGGCTTTTGAGCTTACTCAGAAGTATAGGGACTGGAATGACGAGAAGAACCAGCCTGGTATTGCGCTCTTGGAAGGCAAAGTAACGTCAGAGATAAAGGAGTTCGGGCAGCGGGCGCTTTATGACGTTCTCACCTTGGAGGATACGATCAGAACCGCAAATTCCTTGGGCATCAAGTACCGGACAATAAGGGGTGGCAGGGGGCTCATCGGCGCCCTTGCTTCAATTGGCAACACCCTTGAGCTAGACCACACCTTCGAGCTGATCGTCTACCGCAGCAAGCGGCTTTGGGGCAAGGAGCGTGAGGTTGACTATGATAGCGTTGTTGAGTTCGACAAATCCACGCAGCCCAGAACCTTCAACAACGTCGATTATGAAGAGAAGCGTCTACTTATAACACCCCACGGTCCAGATCCCATCCTCTTCGGGGTGAGGGGCGAAGATCCAACTACGGTTATGTCTTCCCTTAAAAAAATTAAGTTCAAGGGCGGTGAACGGTGGGTCGTCTACCGGAGCAACCAAGGGACTGCCACCCACCTCATCCAGCACAAGTCCATAAATGATCTTAAACCATACCAGGCTGCCGTCATCGAGGGAGAGATCTATAAGAACCCAGTCACCATCAAGGGCGGGCACGTTATCGGGTTCCTTAAGGACCGGACGGGCAAGGTGGACATCGCCGGCTACGAGCCCTCGGGTAACTTTCGGATCATCGTGAGGTGCCTTATGCCAAAGGATGTCATCAGGGCTTACGGCGGGGTTCGCTTGTTAGACGATGGGAGACTGACCTTCAACCTCGAAAAGTTGGAGGTGCTGTCGCTTTTGACGACTAGCCAGGTAAACCCTTCATGTCCCAAGTGTGGCAAGAGAATGAAGTCTGAGGGTAAAAACAAAGGTTTCCAATGCAAGAGGTGTGGTACAAAAAGTAATATCATGACTAAAGTGCACATGTTAAGAACAGTGTCTCCCGGCGTATACCTGCCTCCACCGAGAGCGATGAGGCACTTAACAAAGCCCTTTCAGCGGTACGGTCAAGAGAAGGCATCCTGGGATGGTATAGTTGGCACTTTTCACGGGCTCTTTTGAATTCCCAGCACCGACTTCATTACCTTAGGGTCGGATTTGATGGGAGGAATAATCATGTCAGCACTCCGGTAGATCTCAACGGGCTTCCCTTTCATCTGCACAAACTTATGTATCTCTCCGAGGGTATGAGTAAAATCCTCATCCTTACCCTCCTTCAGCAGGATGAAGAGCTTCCTTCCTGTCTCCAAAACGGCATCTAAGTCCTTCCCATTCACCGAGTATTTACTGTCACCTGAAAGCAGGATTATCAAGCTTGCTTTCTACTCCTCTAATTTCTTTTGGGGCATTTAGGATTTAAACAGTTATCGCCGTTTTCATTTTTATGAATATAAATCTTTGCCCTTCTATTGACCCGTAAAAGTTAATAAGCTCCTCAACCTTCCATCAAAATAATAGAAGTTTTGATGCTATATTCAAAAGCGGGGTGGGGTAGCCAGGTTATCCCGCGGGGCTCATATGCTCCAGCTGGGAAACCCCGAGATCGGTGGTTCAAATCCACCCCCCGCTACCATTTAATCATTAGCACCGCTACTTCGACAGTACGGCTTCCATCGCGAAGGGCACAGGTAGCCTGATCTCAAAGGTTTTGAACAAGTTCTGGGGATCCGACAGGACCTCTTGGTACTCCTCAAGTGTAGTGGCAGAGTGGACGGCGACGGCCCTGTAGACCAGTGGCCCCACCACCGCTCCGTAGCGGACTTTTAGATCCTCACGGTCCTCCGCAGGTGCGTCCTTCCTGAGCTCGTATATCAGCGCTTTACCTCTGGGCTTTAGCACTCGGTAGATCTCGTTAAGCACCTTCACCTTGTTCCTCCAGTGGTGGAAGCTTCCCGTGCTCACCACGATATCGAAGTGGCTGTCCTCATAGTGCATCTTCCTGGCGTTCATGACCTCGAACTTGACCCTATCAGCCACCCCAGCCTTCTCAGCGTTTGCCTTCGCCATCCTTACCATGTCCACACTTAAGTCTATCCCGACCACCTCAGTCTCATTCATGAGCTTGGCAATGGCAATAGGCAGGTAACCGGGACCGGTCCCAACGTCAAGCACCAGTCCCTTCGTAGTCTCCTCGGATACTCTCTTTGCCACGAAGACGTAAACATCCTTGGTGAAGGGGCTGTGTTTGGCAATAAATGCGTAAAAACGCGATGGAGGGAAGGGGATCTTCTCGACCTTAAACCTTTCCCCCATTTGAATCACCATTCATGAGAAATAGTTTATTCTGGCGGATATATAATTCTGATTAACACGGTTTAACTAAAACAAAACGGAATTGAACAGAAATGGAAGAACAAAAGTATTTTATGGCAATGAAATTTTTCGCATTTATCCTTATCAAATGCGTACAGTAACATCCCAACGTCTAATCAGTTTCTTCACCACTGAAAATACAGACGAGGCTCAGAAGAGAATTTAGCATACCTTCGACAAAAACTGAAGGAATTTGAGAAAAGTGAGTTGTGGAAGTAGAACTGAACAAGAAATTCAATTATTGAATTAAACCAAATCTATATGAGGATAGACCTCTTAAACTGTATCCATTATTGCGCCACAGTTCAGTATAAATGGAAGAAGCAGTCTTGAAATTGATCATATTACATCATAACAGTAGGGGTGCTGAGCAACGATGTTTGAGGATTACAGGGGGATACCACGAGAGGCAATGATCCTGATCTACGCGGGTATCCTGCCTGCCCTTGCATATGGTATGTTCTATACGGACATCTCGTACTTCCTCACCATCGTTCAGGGGCTGCCGGATATCTTCATGGGCATAGTAATTATGGTAATGGGTATAACAACGGTCGTAGCCAGCATCCCCCTTGGCATTGCGGCTGACCGTTACGGGAGAAGGAATGTCCTCATTATTGGAAACGTAATTGCCAGCGCGATGATAGCCATTTTCGCTTTAACCACAAATCCAGCAGTTCTGATACTCGGTGCAGTCCTCGAGGGGCTCTCTGAAGCTGCATATTCAGCCGCATCCGGCGCCATCATGGCTGAGAAGGCAGGGGATGAGAGGAGGACTGCCGTCTTTTCGTTGTTAGGTTTCACGGGTGGTATCGCGTTTGGGATTGGCAGCTTCGCCATTCCATTGGTTGTTGTATTTGAAGGTTTTGGCTTCAGTAACAGGGAGGCCCACATCATCCTTTACCTGGTACTCGCAGCTCTGAGTCTGGCATCAACTCTCCTGATGCTCAAGGTCAGCGAGTCGAAGGCTTTGCGCAAAGAGGGGGGAATTAAGGGGTTCTTGCCGAGGAAATCTATTAAGATCCTGATAAAATATGTGACCGCCGGATCCATCGTTGCCTTTGGTGCGGGTATGTTTGTACCCCTTATGACGAGATGGTTAAATCTGGCGTACGGCGTGTCCGACGCCATAAGCGGACCTATCTTGGGGGTCTCCAACATCCTGATCGGGGTCGCTACTCTGGCAGCCCCGCCGCTGGCGAGGAGGCTTGGTATAGTAAAGTCTATCGTCGTAACACAGGCGGTCTCGACGGTCTTCATGTTTACCACGCCCCTATCTCCCGGGTACTTAACGGCGAGTACGGTCTATACCATAAGAACCTTCCTGATGAACATGGCGGGCCCACTTCAGAGTTCCATGCTCATGGGACTGGTCTCTGCGGATGAGCGGGGCGCTGCCTCAGGTATCAGCGCTGCGCTCTGGAGGCTACCAAACTCGTTGAGCACTACCATAGGCGCGTGGTTGATGAGTATAGGGCTACTAGCTATGCCGTTCTACTTGGCAACTGTGCTTTACATCATCTCAATAACATTATTCTGGCTTTTTTTCCGCACGACAAAGATGCCAGAGGAAAAAAATGCCCGGAAGAGTGGAAATTGAGAGCCTGATTTTTTGAACTGTAAAATCAAATCTTAATAGAACTAAGGATTATGAGAACTGTGCCCCGTTTTAGAAACTAAAAACATGATTATCAGTATTTAAAAGCAGCCTTAACCATCCTCCCTTCTTATGAGCTGATCCGATTCTGCTGCTAAGTCCATCGCCCTGTCCTTAGCCTCTTGAAATTTGAGCCTGAGTAGTCTTTTTCCTTTGAAGAGTTTATCTCAGGAAAAATGGATTATCCTGAAATTTAATTGTTTAAAAATAGTATTTAATTGATTATTTTAAAGTTTATTTATTAATTCGTTAAAATCCTTTGAGAGTTGCTTCAGTTGATCCTTTATCCAGCTTCTCTTAATATCCAGCAATGCCGTGAGTAGCCTGGCGGTGACGTCATCGTTCGGATAGCTCTTCTTATCGGATGCCAGATAACGGTATAGAGCTGGCCGTGAGATTCTTGTTACTTTGGAAGTTTTATAGATGGATCCATAAACCTCAAGCAGACTTTTTAGAATAGATATCCTCTGTTCATTGGGTATGTATTGAGCGATTAATTGAACTATTTCAGTAGTGTTTTTGGACATAGGAGATCAGAAAAATTATAATAATTCTATTATAAGAAGGTGACCCCTAATTTTCTTTTGGACTTTATTTCATCGCTTACCAAGCTAGGGATCATAATTTAAGTTTTTTAAGAGTTAATTATAAAACTTTTTAGACTGTAACCTATTTATAGAAATCAAACCTTTTATATATTTACACTGTTTTTTCTTTTAGGAAATAAATAACATTTAATGATAAATATACTTCCTAACGAAAGTATGGGGTCGGAGAGTTATCATGGATTTCTTAGGCACAAGCGTAGGTTTATTTAAATCTTATTATTATTTTTTGATATAGTTATGTAAAACTAACCTCCACTGGAAACATCCATGGTAATTCTAATGGTTGGTTAATAAATTAAAATATTAGTAGGTATTTTAAAAAATAACGATACACTCCTAATTATTATAATACATAGATAGCGGGCCACAAGATTCGTTCCTACCAGGCCAATTTTTTATGATTTTTATGTAATAGGTATGTTACAATTAATTCTTAAAAAATACGTGTTTCTAGGGACAAAATTAACTCTTTTAGAACTCACTTTATGTAACTACCCTATTACAATTCACCATCAAACATTGCCAAAATAATTCATTACACAATGCTCTATTTAAGACTCACAAAATCACCATGAAATCTCATATATAAACTTTACTATCATCAACAACATTTTCCATGACGCACTCTAGGTTCTAATGATATAATGACATCATCAATACTAGAGCATTTTATCCAAAAAAATCTAGCTACTTTTCCTTCCTGTTTATAATAGTGACCTTATCTTAGTTCATTCACTAGTGAATCATCATAAAATAATATCAAAGGTCTTGTAAAGGCTGTCATAATGGTATTGTGATAATCTCATAGCGCATATGTCTTTACAACTTTCTTAATTCACCCCTTTACTTCCACTCCAACATTGTGAATCACTCAATTTGGAATATAATACATTGCTAATACACAATAATAAAGCCTGAATGATAAAAGGAGTGCAAATCTCCCTTTCTTATCCATAATTATAATAAAATTTAACTCCTTTACTAATATTATGAGAGGCACAATACGCTCATATACTAGTGAAAAAGTAGAGAATACAAACCACTCACTTAGTGATCTAGTATGAAAAAGTTAAAAATAGAGATTTGTGACGGGAATGGAGACCAGGTCACAATAGCCATGAGTGGGTCGGTTTCCAAGGAACGCATATTGCAAATTATCAGCCTTTTCGACAATAAAGATGACCGAAGGACACCGGTAATAAATAATATCACAAAGACAGCTATGAACAAGAGCCTTGATTTGATAAAATCCCAACTAAGTAAATCGTGGTTTACAAGTAAAGAACTTTCATTAATGTACCGCGAACAATATCACGAATCAATAAAACCTAGTACAATATCCACATATCTCACAAGGATCTACAACAATGGTTATCTTGAGCGTAATGGTAACCGTTCATGTTGGCAATATCGGGTTGTAACGACGATCTCTCCAAAGAGCGTCGAAAAAATCGTCGAAGATTTTAATCAAAAATAATGTGACTCTTAATAGTATTATCACAGACTTCTAATCACAATTTCTTATCTACGACGGAGACGTTGGCATTTGAGTTGTTCTACTTGAATAACTTTGCACAATTTTTTTAATTTCTTCAGGAACAACGTACATGTAAGGCCAAGTGGTTTCGTCTCTAATGATTTTTTTCTCGTCAGCAAGTCTCTTAAGAGTCCGAGCAACATGCTCTCTAGCTTTACCAACTGTCTTTGCGATGGGTGTAGCACTTTTCGTGCTAGGATTGTCTACGAGATATTTAATGATAGCCAACTCTGTCTGGTTAAGTCCTTCTCTCCTTTCCAGAGACTTTGTAACTTGCGGCTGCAGGGGTTGTGATATTTGAATCTGCGGCGCTTGCGTTTCTGCCTCTATTTTAGAAGGCTGTGGTTCTGGTATTATCGCAACGGTTCTTATTATCTCTGGCGTAATTAATGGCTTAGTGATATATCCTCTTGATCTTTCAATCAACATTTCTTGTAATTTATCATTAACTCGTTGAAAATCCAGCCTTAATCGACTTACATCTGACTCTAAAAATGTTATATATTCTTCAATTCGCCTTAATCTCTCCACCAAATCACGTCTTATCAGTGCCAATTCAACCTTGAGCTCTTCAACGATCCCATCGTTCCTATCTTGAAGACTCATATTTGGCACCTTTTTCAATATTTTGATATTAATTATTATGTTTGATGTTTTAAGGTTTTTGGTTGTGAGTGATTATAAATCACTAAGGTTTATTTAGAAATGCCATATTTTCTCACATATTGTGACTATTAATCACAATGAATTCACAATCACATCATTTGTCTGGCTATAAGATCAATTTTAGTGATTATTCCAATCATGCGCCCATGTTCATTCACTACAATAGCTGGGCTACCCATGGATAATAACTTTGACACCTCATCAAGGTCCGTCTCAATGGTCACAGTGGGAAAAGGCTCTTCTAATAAATATGATATTGGAATGTTCAATAATTCTTTAAAGCTTTCATCCTTGAGTTTCTTGAGAATAGTTTCTTCCCGTATACTGCCGACCATATCATCTCCCTTCATAACTGGGAGTTGTGAGATTCCATTTTTCCACATTACTTCGACTGCCTTACCGATGGTTTCCTCAGTATCTACCGTGATGACAGGTTGATGCATGATGTTCCTCATTGTGAACTTGGTCTCGGTGACTTCATTTAGGACTTTCAAAATTTTCCTCAGAGTCGAAAGGCGGGGATCAACATCTCCAGACTCTATCCTTGCCACCAATCCCTGGCTTATGCCGGCCCTGGTTGCTAACTCCTTCTGTGTGAGGTGTGCCCTCTTCCGCAAGACCCTCAACTCTTGAGGAATTGGTGGTAATCCAACCATTTATATTGAGCCTCGGTTGATCTATATTATTCTGGATAATATTTAGCTTATGGTGACTGATGGAAATGCAGAAGCGTGCTCACATCTTCGCGCGTGGTCTCGTGCAGGGTGTTGGCTTTCGACCTTTTATCTATACGATAGCCGTTGCTAATGACCTAAAAGGCTATGTTCTGAACTTGGGTGATGCTGGCGTTGAGATTTTAGTGGAAGGCGACGAGGCGAAATTGAAGAAGTTCATCACCGAGATTCATGAGAAGAAACCATCAGTTGCCAGAGTCGATGCGCTCGATGTAACATGGGAAGCACCGATCGCGGAATTTGACAAATTCACGATAGCAGAGAGCAATGAAAAACATTTGACTGTAAGATCTGTGATACCAACCGATTTTGGTATCTGTGACCTCTGTATCACAGATATCTACCACACAAGCCGCTGGCATAGATACTCCTTTACATCGTGTGCACAGTGTGGACCGCGGTTCACAATGATTCGCAAGCTTCCATACGACAGGGAAAATACCTCTATGGTGGACTTCCCTTTCTGCCCCTACTGCCATGCTGAATATGACAATCCGATGAACCGGCGCTATGATGCACAGGGTATTACGTGCCCAATATGCGGTCCCAGACACCAACTCGTAGACAAAGCAGGTAAACCGCTCACTGGCGAACCACTTAGTGAAGCCGCAAAGCTCCTGTCTGAAGGTTATATAGTCGCCGTGAAGGGGATCGGTGGTTTTCACGTAGCTGTGGATGCTAGCAATGAATCTGCTGTAATAGAGCTCAGGAAGAGGAGAAGGCGTCCTACCCAGCCGTTCGCTGTGATGTCCCGCTCTATTCAAAAAATAAGGAACTTTGGAGTGGTTTCACGCCAGGAAGAGGATCTGTTGACAAGCGTGCAACGCCCTATAGTAACCCTCCAGAAGTCATCACAATACTCGCTCGCGGACTCAATCTCTCCTGGTTTGGACTCAATCGGCGTAATGCTTCCCTACACTGGTATTCATCTCCTCCTCCTTGACAACTTTGCAAAAGATGCCTTAGTCATGACGAGTGGTAATTACCCTGGTAAACCAATATCAACAGATAATAAGCAGGCCCTAAAGGAACTTCGAGACATTACAGATTTCTTTCTAATGCATAACAGAACTATCGTTAATCGCTGTGACGACTCGATTATCAAAGTTGTAGAGGGGGTGCCGATGTTTTTGAGGAAGTCTAGGGGCTATGCTCCCTCCTATCTCGCAATGCCTTGGAACGTTGGTCAGAGCGGTTTGATATCGGTGGGCGGCGAGTTTAATGTAACTGGCTCGGTCTTCCTGCAGGACCGCATCGTTACGACGCAGCATGTAGGGGATATTAGTGAGCTGGAAACATTGGATTATCTGAAAAATGCTCTGAAGTTTATAACTAAAATTTATAACATATCCGTCTTCTCGTCCATTGCCCATGATCTCAATCCCTCTTTCCTAACGACGAGGTACGCAAAAGAACTCGCGGATCTCTATAAAGCCCAAACGATCCCGGTTCAGCACCATCACGCTCACCTTGCTTCCCTCATGGCAGACAACTCGTTGCCACGTAACGACTCTATAGTCTGTATTGCGATAGACGGTGTAGGCTATGGAACGGACGGCATGGCATGGGGAGGGGAGATCCTCCTTGGTGGATACTCCAATTTTGATAGAGTCGCGCATCTCCGGTACCAGCCGATGCCAGGGGGAGACCTTTGCGCATATTATCCCGCAAGATTTCTTGCTGCAATTTTATCAACAGTTATGAGCGATTCTGAAATCTCATTTTTTTTTGAGAGCGCTTATTCCCACTATTTACAACATGGAATGGACGAATTAGATGTGATATTGAAGCAGTCAAGAACCGACAATGTTTTAAAGACCTCAAGCATGGGTCGTCTTCTTGATGCTATCGCCGTTTTGATGAACGTTTGCAGTCTCAGGACATACGAGGGAGAGCCTCCCATGCGTCTTGAGGATATTGCTAAGCGAGGTAGACCTAGAAAGGTCTCTCTCCGTCTTCCCTTCTCAAAGAAAAATGGGAAATACATCATCGATACTTCAGATTTTATACTGTCATTGCTCGAGAATATCCAAAATCGTAGAAAAGAAAATATCACATTCGAGGCTCACCGGGTCTTAGGCGTCACACTAGGCGACCTTGCCTGCAGAATAAGTGATGAAAATTGTGTACAAACTATCGGTCTAACTGGCGGTTCCACGGTTAATACGCTATTATTCAAGTATATTAAACAAACAGTCGAAAGAAATAACAAACAATTCTTATTCTATAAGACCATCCCATGCGGGGATGGCAGCACATCAACGGGCCAAGTCGCTGTTGCAGCCGCTTTTCAGTAGACTGTGACTCAATCACGCATCACATTGTGATTATAAAAACGATCTAGGACCTCGAATTATCATTAATTTATTGATAAAGACCTTGAATAATAAAGTCAAAGCCTCGACCTATGAGAATCTTGTACAAACCGATAGTGATTATATACGAACTTTTCATCAAAGCCATGTTAACGCTCTACCTTCGGAGCACAACCATAAAATTACCATTATTATCCGATCATGAGCTGATGGTAATCCAATGAAAAACTATAATTTGACATGAAAATCGTGATATTGTTTTTCTCATGAAAAACTCTGTGATAATTACCTTACTACGGTATAAACCACGATGCCGGCCACGATTAACGCTACTATCAGTACCATGATCCTCCTTTTCGCCGCTTTGATAGTTTCATGGGTAATATGCCAGAGATCCTCTATGCCTTTATCTCCAAGGAGGTATACATCCTCCACCTTTTTTTTAGAAAACTTCACCAAACACTCGGTTTTTTTAGAGTCTGCCAACTTTACGGTTTCTAGGATCTTTTCGATTAAAACCCCTTCTGGTATGGCTTTACCAAGTGGAGCGTACCCCTCACCTGCCTTCAGAGCTACAACAGTATGCGTATCCGTCGTAGTAACCTCTGCAGAGTCAAAACCAGCCTTTCTCAATACCGATTGAATCTTCTCTCTAAGTCCGACGACCATATTATTTCCATCAAGGGCTACATAAGCCGCCTTCTGCCTGTCAACTTCAGTAACTAGAGCCATGATTCCCGCGTCCCCTATGCCCTCCCCCTTCGAATAGTGTTCAACCTTGGTGTTCGCAAAGCCAGCAAATACCTTAGATTCTCCATTTCTACCTGCTTCCTGAAGCGCTTCCACCATTGCTTCAACGAGATCTCTCTCATCCTGTTCACTGAACTCCGTATAGGCTGTGTCCATCACGTTATGGGCATCCACCACAACACCATCAGAGTACCCATTTTCCAGTATTTTTTCCATGCAGACCTCGTGTATTCGATCTGGTAGATCCTCGGTCGGTAATGGCGATCTTGTAATCACAACTAATGGTATTTTATCGAAAATCTGACAGGTTACTGTGACGGCACCTCTCTTTCTCACCATGGCCTGCGTGGCTGTTGGTGCGCCTTCATCACCTTCGACCGATAAAATCCTCTCAATAACCCGCTCACAGTCCTTCGCCAGCACCAAATCCTTCTGATGCGTCGTCGGTGTATGGAAGACCATCGGCATCACTTGCTTGTCCAAGAGGGTTTGAGCTATCCGCGTTGGCAGAGTGCTACTCCCCAAGTCCCTGAAGGGTCCTGGGTGTATCATGGGTGCAACAACTACCCCCTTCGTTCCACTACCGCTGAAGCTTAGGGTCCTCACCTCAACATCACCGCGTACAGCCAGAATCTTGAGCATTTTTTCCAAAACCCCCGTCCTGTCAAGCATAAGGGCGTCGATGAAGGCCCTAAACAACGCGAGGCTCCCGTAGCCTAAGATCTCCTTACCCACATTCTCTATCGAGGAGAAATACCATCTCCCGAGTGCGTACGAAATAATCGCCATTAGTATAAAAGCCATCGAATATGTAAAAATATTTATTATGAAAATAAATCCTGACACATATATTAATAATGAATGTATTATCAAAATTGTTACTGGCTGAAATAAACTCGATATGAAAAGCCCTTTTTGCCTCAGCTTTGTGGTTGCCCCTAGGACTATGTAACCATAAGCCACTATAATGCCACATGCAATAAAATAGGTTCGCTCAAGGAGCGTCGGGTCTGCAAGGACTCTAGAGGCAATTGCCGAGACTATCAGGCCAAGTCCGATGAGGGCTGTACCGAAGGTGGTAAGGGCTGAAATCCTCCTAAAGGTCAGGATGCCATTCCCAATAACCTTGTGGATCATGAATGTGCAAAGCAGGCTGCCGAACGCAAGGGAGACAAAGCCATCAGCTATGCCGAAGAGAATTCCTTGGGAGCTAGGTGTAATGGCATATGCTATCAATCCGACGATAGTGCCAAGTAAAAACAACTCAGCAATGAGAACGCTCTTGCTTGGCAAGCTGAATAGATTGCTATACTTCTTGGCTAGCTTCTCGGCGGATGCCACCGACTCCTATCCCCGTATCATCAATACGGTGAAAAGTTAAAAACTTATGCGGTGGTAACCATTTTAAACCCCCTATACCCTTCGTAGTGATAGGTGCATTCGATGGTCCGCGTATCCTGGGAAAGCGGTGTTGTCGTGAAGACTGAAAGCTCCAAATTAATCTTGGATCCCATCAACAATATCGGCTCAGCCGACTGCGCCTTCATCTCCCATGCCCACAGGGACCATACTGGCGCCTTCATTGACACCAAGAAGACCAAGTATTCTACTAAGGAAACCATCGCCCTCTTCGAGGCAATAACCGAAAAAAAGGTCAGAAACGCCGTATCATGCGCCTATGGTAAACCACTGAAACTCCATCAGAGTGAGCTAAAGATCATCAATTCCGGCCACGTATTCGGCTCTGGTAGCCTCCTTCTAAACGAAGATGCTGTGACTTTCTTCTACACAGGGGACTTCAACTTTGCCGATACCCTAACCCAGAAGGCCATAATCCCCCAAGAATGCGACATTATGGTCGTAGAAACCACGTACGGAAGACCCAACTTTTTATTTCCCCCAAGGGAGGAGGTCTACGACAGCATAGTCGATTGGGCAGCAAAGACGATAATGGACGGGGATCTCCCGTGCATCCTCGCTTATCCTGTGGGAAAGGCCCAAGAGGTTACAAAGCTCTTCAACCTCTACACATCAATTCCCGTAGTCACCCACCCCTCCATTACCAAGACGAACTCGACGGTAAACGCCTTTGGTGGGGATCTTACCTATTACGACCTCTCGAGGGAGGGAGAGGAACTCATCAGGAGCAAGAGCTGCATCTGCCTCTTCCCGACGTCGTACCATCCTAGGACTCTAAAGATGGTCTATCGGGATGCCAGGGTCGCAATCGTAACGGGCTGGGCTTTAAGCTTTGGGAGACGTAGCGCTGATGATGCGTTCGTCCTGAGCAGTCACGCCGATTATGGCCAGCTGATGCACTTTGTAAAGGCATGTAAGCCTAAAAAAGTCTTCACGATTCATGGCTACGCTGAGGACTTTGCGAATAAACTCAAAAGGGAAGGTATTGAGGCTAAGCCTCTCTGCTGACTTAAATTCCGGTCAACGCGTGGGCCATTATGACAGTGACCATCACTATGACGGATCCTACAACAACATATGTCGGCTTTATCTTAATTCCGTGGGTTTCATCCTCGAAGAAGCGGATTAGTCCTGCGCCGGTCATTGGCATTGGTGCCTCTTTCTTCTTGTCGCTCTTTGGCATATTGCCCACCTAGACCTCTTATAATGAAGAAGTATCCTCTTTTAAGCATTATGTATATTACCTTCTTTATACTATATTATTAGCGTTTAATCTAAAAGGAGGACTCTTTATTGGGCAACTCAATTTCCAGCGGTAGAGACGCTTACAACAGTGTCTTGATGAGCTTGGAGAGCCATCACGAGATGGTTATGAAGTCCTTACCCTTGATTGCCAGCGAGAACGTTCCAAGTCCGGCAGTTAGGGAGGCTATGGCAAGCGACTTCGGGAATAGGTATGCAGAGGGATGGGTGGGTGAAAGGGTTTACGCCGGCTGTAAGCACCTTGACGAAGTTGAGGCAGTAGCCATAGAGCTTGGAAAAAAGCTTTTTCACGCGGAATTTATTGATGTGAGGCCCGTATCCGGTGTCTTAGCAAATTTGGCCGCGTACTCGGCCTTCGCCAACCCTGGTGATGTACTTATATCATGCACCATCCCCACGGGCGGTCACATAAGCCATTCGAAGAAGACCCTGGGAGGGACCGCCGGAGCCATAAGGGACCTAGATGTCTACAATTATCCTTTCGACGAGGAGAACTTCACGATAGACGTCGACAAGACGGCACAGTTGGTGAGGGACCTCAAAGATCAAGGGAAGCCTCCCAAGATATTCATACTGGGTGCGAGCGTCTTCCTCTTCCCACACCCGGTCAAGGAGATAGTCGAACTGGCTAAGACCTATGATGCTAAGGTGGTCTACGACGGTGCCCACGTGGCTGGTTTGATAGCCGGTGGCATATTCCAAGATCCTATAGGCGATGGGGTTGATGCCTTCACAATGAGCACCCACAAGACTCTGGCCGGTCCGCAGCACGGTGCGATCGCCTCGTGGTTGAAATATGCGGAACCAATCAAGCGCGCAGTCTTCCCTGGGCTGTCTAGCAACCACCATCTCCACGCGGTGGCTGGAGTTGCGATCGCATTCGCAGAGGCGCTTGAGTTCTACCCGGAGTACGCCAGGAATATCGTGATCAACTCCAAAGCGCTGGCCCAGGCGTTATACGAGCGTGAGATCAACGTCCTCTACGAGAAAAAGGGTTTCACGGAGTCGCACATGATGATAATTGATGTTACAAAGTACGGGAACGGCTTTGAAATTGAGAAGAGGCTGGAGGACGCCAACATAATTGTGAACAGAAACCTCCTGCCGTATGATAAGCGGATGGGTAGGGACTACAAGGCGCCTGGCGGAATCAGGATTGGCACCCAAGAACTTACCCACCTCGGGATGAACAAGTCTCATATGGTAGATATAGCCGAACTCATAAAGAGGGTCATAGTCGACAACGAGGATCCGGTGAAGGTAAAGTCGGAGATTGCTGAATTACGCAAAAACTTCCAGAAAGTGAAATACTGCTTCTCCTCGTCGCATAATGCCTATGAGTATGTAAAGATAAGGTAGTTGGTTAACCGATGGAACTAAAAAATACCCAGCAGTTGATGCTAATGCTCTACGGAGAGCGTGATAGAAGGCGCGGTGCAGAAGGCACCTTTATGTGGCTGGTCGAAGAGATAGGAGAACTGTCTGAAGCCGTGCGTAAGAGAGATGTCTTTAATATAAAGGGGGAGTTTGCCGATGTTCTGGCATGGCTCCTCTCTTTGGCTAACGTTCTGGACGTAGATGTTATCGAGTCCTTCGAGGAGAAGTACGACTCAGTCTGCCCGAGTTGTAAGAAGGCACCCTGTATTTGCGATAAATGAGGTAAACAAAATGGCAACAGTAAAAGATCTGATGAACCCTAAAGTGTTCTACGCGGAGGTTCCAAGTAGTAGAGAGCAGGTCCTCAAGACACTTCAGGAGAAGAAGATCTCTGGTATACCCGTCGTGAAGAAGGGAACTAAGAACCTGATTGGAATCATAACAAGGGAGGACCTCCTGCGGCATTCGGACGAAGAGCAGTTGGCTCTGATAATGAGCACCAAAGTTGTAACGGTTTCCCAGGAGACCCCCTTCGAGGACTGTCTCAAGCTAATGAAAGAGAAACGATACCGACGTCTGCCCGTCGTCTCAGGCAACGAAATTCAGGGTATAATAACGGTGGGCGACATAGTTCATAAAGTCGTTGCGACATCAGGTTCAAGCGCTAAAGTAAAGGACTTCATGAAGCGCACTTTATTCAGTTGCTGGGGCAATACTCCGGTCTATATAGCCAGCAAAATGATGCGCATGGCCAACGAGTACGTTATATTGGTTATCGACAACAAAGAGAACGTAGCAGGCATAGTATCAAACACGGACCTAATCCGCTTGGTTGAGATCAATATAGAGGAGAGAAAATCTATCCTGAAATCCAGCTCTGAGAGCCAGGAGTGGGACTGGGAGACCTCCTCCATCCTCTACATCACCAAAGGCAAGATAGCCCTTCCAAACATCCCCCTCCACAAGGTGATGTCTGCCCCCTGCATAACTATCAGTGAGACCGCCTCCATAACAGAGTGCGCCAGCAAAATGCAAAAGTCCGACATCGATCAGCTGCCAGTAACAAATGCGAAGGATGAAATAATAGGCATGATCTACGACATCGATCTGATAAAATCACTTTGATTCAATAAACTGCCCTAGCTCCATATTCTCCTTCTTCTTCGGCGGAATAAGCATCCTCAGGCCTTTTTCGATCAGGCTAATCTGTTGATCTATAAAGACTCCCAGTTCGTATTCTTTGCTCAGGGCAAAAGCCGCTTCTAAATACTTGTTTATGTTACCCTCATGAACTGTGAGTATCAGGTTGCCGTTGCATTTCATGCAGACCCCCTTTAACGGAATCCTCCTGTATTTCGCTCCACACTTTGTACACCTAAATGTCTGCGTAGAGAATGCCCTCATGTTCCCTGCTAGGTCGGGTATGAAGTGGTGCTTCAACAACCTCTCAGCGACGTCCTTGCTGTTCACTGCCCTGATCTTGTTGGCTAACTGAAGCTGCTTCTTGACCTTGTCCATCATGGTCTTGAGCTTATCGTAGGCGGTGGTCAGCGGCCCCCTATCTATACCTTGGGTGTATATTACAAAGGAAAAGTTAGTGTACTGTTCCGGCTTCCCTAACCTGTTTTTCATAATTTGTATTATCTTTAAAGCCTCTTTTGGTTCTTTGTAATTCTCGCCAAGAGCATAAAACTCTAGGGGCAACAGCTCAACAGTCTCCATGTTATGGCACTCATCATCAACCTCCGAGGGGTCTATTATGGTTGTCATCACAAGGGGAGCGTCCATCAGCCCTCCAATTTTCTCGGGGAGGTATGCCTTTGAGAAATCAATCAGAGCCTCCAAAGCTAGCATTACCGAATCCTCATCACCATCACAATTTCTTCTCTTTGCAGCATGCCAAAAGGGGTGCGCGTAACATACAGAGGCTTTCGTAAAGCCGATTATCCTACCAGTAATGCCTGCCGAGGTGTGGGGGGCGAGCCCAATGACAAGCTGACCAACAAGATCGTCATAAGTCCTTAAGTTGTAGTAGGGTTCCATTTGGTATACCTGGGTAAGCAATTCATCTGTGTATTTCGAGACTCTGTAGAAATACCTTCCACAGGCTTCAGGCACGATAATGTCCTGAACTTTGAGTTCTACGAGTTGATTCGGATCGGTAAGATCCTTGCCTTTGTAATCCTTATCGTAACCAAGCTCCTTCAGTTTCTCTATGCCCGTTCGGATCTCGGAGGGTTTGAAGTGGGTAAGAGGTGCATTGGTTATGTCGAATCTAATGGTTCCATCTTTGTAGACGAATATCTTGTGTTTACTCCTAAGGATCCCCTTCTCTAGGATTTCAGGTGTTTTTGTTGGGTTTGAGAGTCCTCTTACGCCTTTAATCACTTGCTTTTTCATTATCCCCAATTTACCGAGCAAGTTCTCGTAGCCCTCTATAGAGACCAGGCGGTTTTTGTATGGTGTCATCTGGACCCCACACTTTGGGCATAGACCTTGAACACTCACATAAGCGTCACATTTAGGGCAGTTATAGATCTGAACTGTCCTGTTCCCGCATCTTCTGCACACATTTTCGTATGTTGTTGTATTGCATTTGGTACATCGCTTGAGGATTAAGGATGTTTCAAAGCTTCCTTTCTTAACGGCTTTGGTCAAATCGCGTTGAGAGCCGCCGGCCAGGTTCACCGGAAAGAGCATATGAATAGGAGGGCGCATAACTCTCTCCTTTGCTTTTTCAGGTCTTCCCATCCTGGCTCCAATGAAGGACCTGCCTTTAGCCATAAGCTTTATGCCGGTAGATTCGCTGAGAAACTTAACTGGATTATCTTCGAGAGCCCCCCTCCTGGATTTTGTAGGAGAAAATAGCGCTTTGACTATTGGTGTGTCCTCAAAGACTACTGCTCCATTGACAAACCTATGTGGCGCACCAACCTTCTCCAAGATCTTCTTCGGCACGGGATTCTTTATTGGGACTTCAAGTTTCCCTTTTGTCCATCCTTTGAGAGGTTCTCTCAGCCATTCTTGCAGGATTATAATCTCCTCTATGCTTATGTCCTCCCAGAAGTAAGTGTACCTAGGATGGAGAGGTATGGATAGTAAGCTTGATATGCTCAATGCCTCTTCAGGGGTCGGTTTAACCATTAAAGGATTTTCAACAAACTCTTGCAGCCTTTCAACCTTTAAACCAAGTTTATCAGCTAAAATATCATATCGCTTCTCAAATTTCTCATTCATAACCTTTCTAAGCTCATCGGACCAAATCTCCTCACAGTAACCAGCCGGCATCAGCCTGTGATTGTTTTCGAGAAACTCGCCGACTGAAACAAGCATATCCCCTAGGAACAGGATCTCCTCAACATCGGCTTTAATCTTTACCGCCGTTGCTTCATCTTCAACCCTCACAATGTCTCCATTCTTCAACTTTACGATTGGCCCCTCCACAGTATCAACAGGTGTTATAGTTGCGCTCTTGCCAGGTCTCTCCACCCTCAGCTGCGTGCCAACCGCTATGAAACTATCGAGTATAACCATAGTTGCAGGATGTAAGCCCACTGCAGCCAGACCAGTATTTCTTGCCCTACCATAGCGTAGCCTAAACCCGCCTGGCACTGACGGATGGGAAAATATTGGTCTTCCACCGACCACATCAACGAGATATTTTGTATCTGGAGAAATTTTGGCAGTTAAATTCTCTTCATTCTCTTCTTTTTTGACCTTAAGCCAGTCCCAATCAGAGATTCCTACTTTATCTACTATCTTCTTCAGCTTCGCCGCCTTACCGTAGACCCCATCGTTTATCACCCTTAGCGCCCCACCCCTGACACTGTTGGTTTCGATCCTATCCAGATTTCTATAAACCGATATTTGGTAGTTGTCAGTGGGGGGGCCAGTCACCTCAATCGGCAAGTAATTGAGTATCCTGCGGAGATCCTCATCAGTAGGGTGGTATTGAAATCCCGTCACCTTTCTCTCGTACAGTCTTAACTCTTCAATAAACCTGCCAACCTCTTGCTCGGTGATCTTGTATCTGTCAATGTGTAGCAAGATCCGTATGTAATCGGCAAATAGAACGGTTAAAGCCTGTTCTGTTCCTCCAGCTGACCTCATGGGTCCAGCATAGTATACAGCTAAGTATCTGCTACGATCAGGATTGGTCTTAATCTCTACTTTCTCTATCCCTTGAAGCGGCGCGGCCGTTATTCCTTCCGTCATTATTGCCAGCGCTATCCTCAATGCTTTTTCCGCGCCAGTCCTATCATCGTATTTGCCAAACTTACCATTTATTATCTCCTCGATGATCTTGAAAGCAGTGTCCTCGCGGGAGAATTGCGCAGTTAATTCTCGAATCCTCTCCGCAACCCCCGGCACCTCTATCAGTCCCTCAACCCTCGCGGCTAAATCCTGCGCCTTATATATCTCCGTCCTGTCCATCGGATCTAGCCCCTTCGAGCGTACCTCATCAGCGATCTCGTAGAGATCAGTGATCATTTCATCAAGTTCTTTGAAGTACTTCTGCGTTGAAAGATCAGCTATCATAGGATCGCCTCAATAATCTGGACCACGATTACCATGGCTAATGGTGTTGTAAAGTTATCATCAATGCCAAACTCCATAAGATCAAAGATCAAAAAAATCAGTCCCACCGCTATTACTGTAACAAAATTGCAATGTAAGAGATACGCTATATACATAGCAGCTAAAAGCCCAGCAGAGGTTCCTTCTATGGTCTTGTTTGGCTTAATTTGATGCCTACCAATCCCCACACCTACTACTGCAGCAATGGCATCACTGGCAAGCGCAGTAGTTAAACCCACAGTAACAGCTCCTCTGCTCATGAAAAAGATCGAGACTACCGCTGCAATACAAAAGTATACATATGCCGCGAGCGCGTTCTTCTCAGTCTGCCTCGCAATAAGATCTGCAGTTTTAACCAAGGGAAACAGGGAATGCGCCCTTATCCGCACGAACTCCAGCATAATGAAGGCAATAAGGGCCGCAGAAGTGTAAAGAATTGCCACGTCTCTTCCAAAAAAGACATAAACTAGAGGAACGGTAACCCCGCTCATATGAAAAGTTTTTCGCATGAGCTCCCGCTTAAACCTCTCTTTCATTTACTCCTTCCTCTATGCCTCCAATAATCTCTTTTATTGATGCCCTTATGCCCTTCTCTTCTATCACGGTTCCAGTTACTATGATGTCTGCTCCCGCCTTGGCAATATTTCTGGCTTGTTCTCTCTTCCTTATACCTCCCCCGACTATTAGTCGCGCCTCATTAACAACCTTCTTAACAACACTCACCATCGTTGGAGAGATTGGTACCTCTACACCGGATCCGCGTTCGAGATACACGAACCGCATTCCCATATATTGGGCAGCAAGGGCGTAGATAGCCGCTGCCTCTGGCTTCTCGTAGGGGATCGGGTTGGCTTGACTGATAAACCCTGCAGTACCTCCGGGACTGATAATGATGTAGCCCAAGGGGATGGCCTCAAGATTGTACGCCTTTACCATCCGCGACCCAATGGCTTGGGCACCAGTGATATAGAACGGATTTGTGGAGTTCAATACTGACATAAACCATACGGCGTCCGCATACTTGGAAACTCCAAAAAGGTTACCAGGGAACAGTATTACGGGGAGATCTGAGCTCATCTTTAGTCCTTTTATCAGCTCATCAACGATCTCGCCACCTATGCTTGTGGAACCTCCTAGCATTAACGCCGAGGTCCCAGCCTCCTTTGCCTCCTGTGAAACCCTCCTCGCGAGCTGAGGGTCGCACTTATCCGGATCTATCAATGCGATGTGAATGCAACCTTTCTCATTTATTTTCGAGTTTAGAAGTTTTTCCACTTTCCTCATTAGGTTTCACCGGCTTTCCTAAGCCATAATACTTATCCACAAATTTACCGTATGCGTCAACGGGCTCTTCTATATGTGATACTGAAATGCTATCTTCCATAATATTGCATCTGCCGCATCTAATCGTAGCCTTGCCCTCTTCTCGGTTGATCGATATGCTAAGGGTCTTCTCTCCACAGTTAGGACAGGTAAAGATCTTTGGGATCGTCTTCCGCATCCGCTTTACTACCTTTTTCCTCTTCCTGCCACCCATTTATACCATCTCGACTCCCGTCTTCCTCTTACCATCTAAAACTTCGCAATAATAACCTTTCTATGGTGCAATATGTTGTCTAAGTTAATACTTTAAGCTATTTTGACCTCGTTCTGCTCCACTTGCTCACCTTGAGTTCAAGCCCGTAGGGTCCGTTCTTTGAATAACACCCCTCGACTCTGAGCAACGTACCAGGTTTGGCTATCCTCTTTACTTGAAGAGCCTTGTCATTCCAGAAAATTACCGACAAAACGGTCTTGCCCTCCTTGAGGAGAACCTTCGCATAATTCTTACCACTGTAAGTAGTTTCTACGTTAAAGTCTCTCTCGACAATTCCCTCGATGGTAAGATCTGACATATCTGGCTGTATATCCGCTAACCTCTTTACATCTACTTTCGAGTAGGCGATATCCTTGCCGTCTATTCGTATTAGACTTTCATCATTTATGTGTAACTCTGCCTCACCGTGAAAATCAGGCTTAATAGTTCCGCCAACGATATCCACAGCGACCCCTTCCTTCAAATTGAGGAGTAGGGAGTCCGATGGGTTCCACACCAACACTCTAGTCATTCCTTCTTCGCGTTTGAAGAGAAAAGCGACAACCCTTCCTTGACCGCCGTCCCTCCTATTGAATTCAATGGGGTCATAGACCCTCCATAGCCTACCTCTATGAACTGATTCCTCTGGCAGAACCTCTAATGGCAGATTCTGGGAAAGCTCCAGTCTGCTCTTGTTGCCCATATGTACCTCAATATCACCATTCAACCCTTCCTTGGTGTAAGCAGAAAATATCGTAACTTGTGCCCCCACCCTCATTTCGTGCAGATAAGCCGTCTTATTGTCCCAAAAAACAAGGGTCGCCCTACCCGTCTCATCAGATATAATCGCCCTACCTACCCTTCCAGTCGTCCCGTTTTTCTTGGTGAATTCCTTGTGTGATCCTACCTTCTCTATTTTTACGCTAATTGTTACATTATTTATGTTGGGCACGAGATCCTCGATCTTAACTACTGGTTTGGCTACCTGCTCCTCAGATAGGGTGATCCCTAGGTCTCTAGCAACCAACCGCACTGCAACTTCATCATTGATTAAGTGACCTAGACTCTCTTTTTTGTCCTCAATTTTCTTGCTCACTTCGTTTACAGAAAGTCCTGACTTCTTAACTAGGATGGAAAAAAGTCCACCAAACTCGCTCATCATTACCGCCGCTACTGTTTGTCGAGCGCTACAATGATGACTGTTATGGCTAATAGAATAACGGCTACTCCTGCAATGATGTTGAAAATGGTTGCTGCATCCATAAGCTATAACCTCACACGCTTTGCTTCTTCCATTCACTATTAAGCCTTATAAAATCACTGTCAGGGGCTTCAAACTTTTCAAACCTCCCGAGTCGTTCTGCAATGGCTTGAGCAAGAATATGGTAGCACAGATTAACCTTTCTTCTTATTACAACATTGATGTAAAAATCATCACATTGACAGTAGAACTCAGGGATTAAGAAATACTCCTTCTCCCTTCCAACGACTATCCAAACTATCCTCCCACTCGGCTTGAAGGTATACTTCTTCACTGCCATCGAGGAAACTGCCTCTTCAGCCTTTCTAAATTTTGCACCGTAGGTCTTTCGGAATATCTCCTTCGACTCCTCTGAGATCCCTCTTTCCCTCCCTATCTCAAAGAGAAGATTATGTAAATCGGCGCCCATCCCAAGTCCTCACTTAAATTAATGAGCAAGAAAATAAATAACTGTCTCTGCAATTGAAACCTTCGTGGGATATTCTTTGAACTATGATGTCATAATTGTTGGGGCAGGTCCGGCAGGAATGTTCGCAGCCCACGAGATAGCCAATAATAGTAAAGGTGCGCTATCCGTCTTGATAGTGGATCAGGGGTATGATGTGGAGAGAAGAAAGTGCCCTGTACAGAATTACAAGACATGCACAAAATGTCCTGTTTGTAGCATAATGAGCGGCGTTGGTGGCGCCGGCACCCTCTCAAGCGGTTTATTGAACCTAAGGCCAGACATAGGCGGCGATCTGAGGGAGTTTACGGACAGCGAGAGAGAAGCTGACGATCTTGTAAGTTATGTCGATTCCATCTTCCTAAAGTACGGTGCTCCAAAGGAGTTATACAGAGGGGACGTTGAAGAGGCAATATCCCTGCAAAGAAAGGCGGCTTCTGTCGGAATAAAGTTTCTCCCGATCACACAGCGTCATATAGGAAGTGACGGTGCTCCAAAAGTCATACACAACTTCAAAGAAGACTTGGAGCGGATGGGCATGAAGTTCCTCTTGGAAACTCATGTTC